>JAEIGA010000245.1_pt1 | contig 77314 bp, 84 predicted proteins | sample 9270691 | NCBI WGS metagenome assembly JAEIGA01 (sample SAMN17057246, study PRJNA624740) | gut metagenome | biome: biome; isolation source: fecal sample | host: Bos grunniens | place: China: Xizang | collected 2019 | reverse complement strand
CTACTCTGGCGTATTACTCCACAGTCGGTAAGGCTACCAATGTCGTAACCTCCGGCAATATTCAATTTATGATTCACGAGACCACCGACCAAGGTACAGCGTTTCCGGAAGAGGGCGTTTACATTGTGCCGGGGGATATCGTGAGTAAGAAAGTCAGTGTGGAAAATGTCTGTGAACATCCATTTTACTTGCGTGTGAAACTAGTTTACGGGGTGGATTCGCAGGAACTTTCTGTTGATGACTGTTTTAAATTGAATATTGACGAAAGTAACTGGCAGTATGCAGACGGATGGTACTATTACAAAGGCATTGTTGAGCCGGGTGAAACTACACCTGATGTATTTACTAAAGTGGAAATTGTCGGCAGCAAGGTGGATAACAGTTACCTTGGTAAAACATTGACGCTATCAGTAGTAGCCCATGCCGTGCAGAGCGAAAACAATCCAGTAGAAGGCACAGATACTTTTGCGGCATCTGGCTGGCCACAGGAATAGGGGATGGTGCAGTATGAAAAGATGGACTAGATTATGTTTGACTTTAATAATGATTTTCGCTGTCGCCATGCCTGTTTTTGCATCAGATGGAAATGTAATTTATAGCGGTGATTCCGGAAAATTTATTTTTGAACCGGGCAGTGATTATTCCCCAACGGATTTATTTCTGAATTTCAAGGATGTCATGCCGGGGGATACGATTTCACAGAAAATCATGGTGAAAAATAATGCCAAGAAAAACGTTAAGATTTCTATGCGTGCGTTGGGTGCACATGAGGATTCTGTAGATTTCTTATCAAAATTAAATCTTTCTGTGGAAAAAGTAACTGATACTACCGTATTTGAAGCCACAGCGGACCAGACCGCGCAGCTTACTGAGTGGAGAGCGCTTGGTGTTCTTGCATCGGGTGGAGAGGCGGAGTTGTCAGTGGTGCTTCAGGTACCAACAGATTTAGATAACAACTACCAGGAATTAGTCGGGTATCTCGATTGGGAATTCATGGTGGAAGAAATAGATGATGGTGGAACCCAAACTGGCGACAGGGCAAGTAGTGTACCTTGGATGATTGGTCTTGGATGCTCGGTGATAGCCATCGTAATTATTGTGATTTTAAACAGACGTAAAGATGATACAGATGAGACAGCAAAGGGAGGGACAGCAAGGTGAAGAGAAGAATATTTACGGAAACCGCGTTAGCCCTCAGTGTATGTCTTATGATTATCTGGTGCATACTAGGAACAGGTTCTTCAATTGCTTGGTTTGTGGATGAATCACCGGAAATTAGAAATAATTTTAATTTTGCGGAGTTTAAATTGGTAGTATCGCACAAGACGGAGGACGGTTATGAAGAGGTGAAATCAGATACGAAGATATTTGATGATGAGGCTATTTATGAACCGGGCTACGTACAAGTGGTTTACTTAAAGATAGAAAACAAAGGTACAGTTGCTTTCAATTATGACCTTGCGGTTATACCGAATTTACAGACAATTGTGCGGGCAAAAAATGTGTATGGGCAGGATATTTATTTGCCGGAAATATTGAAATTTGGTGTGGTGTTTGCTGATACGGAAGCGGAGCTGACGCAAAAGTTGGCAAATCGTGATTTGGCAGAAAAGTTGGCAACAACTGGCCTTAGCAGTTATACTTCGGAGCCTGACCATTTGCAGGCAGAAGGCGAAGCGTTTGCAGCTGTGATTGTTCGCATGCCGAAGGAAGTGGGTAATGCGGGAAATTATCGTGGAAACACACCGCCATCCATAGAACTTGGAATCACGGTACAGGCAATGCAGGAAGGAATGAACTAGTTGACATTAAGGCAGAAAGGAGGTTTACTGCATGAAAAAGATATATGAAGAGTATTTGCATGTTCCGGAAGAAGGAAAGATAAAAGAAAAAGTATTTATCATGCGAGTTGTTGTGGCAATCGTGTGTATTGTATTTTGTTTGTCAGCAATGGGATTTTCAGCATATGCATTTTTTGCCAGCAGTATAACCTCTGGTTCGAATACCATTGTGGCGGCGACTTATGGAGCAGAGATTACGGTTGCAAGGGATGACAACAACCCACAGACAAAAGTAACGCCAACTGTAAATCAAACAATTCATACGTATTCTTTGGTTAAGGGAACCTATCATGTTGTTATCAAAGCAACTGGGAATGCACAAAATGGATATTGTAAGATTGTGATTGGAGATGTGGAGTCGGAGGATAGCATAAAGTACTACACGATTCAAATGAACACTGATGAAAAAGCGAGTAAAAGCCAGTTGGAGTTTGTGGTTGAATGCTATAATGACAATGCGGAGCTTCATATCATTCCAAACTGGGGAAGCTGTAGCGAAAAAGAAGAGACGAAAATCGGATATGATGATAGTAAGAAGTTGATTCAGATAGGTAATCCAACCAATTCTTCTGGAGTGTCGGATGATACAGTAGATACTTCATCTCAACAGACACCTATAACAACAACGAAACCGACAACGCAACCAGCTACTGACTCGAAGGAGGAAACTCAAGGTTCAACGTCAACATCTGGTGAAGGTACAGAGAATTCGGATAGTTTGCAGGATTCAGAAACTTCGCAGGATGGAGAGGTGAGTGAAGGAAAGAGCTCAGATAATGTAACGGATAACTCGAGTGCCGACCACGGTAACAGTGAAGACACTATCCCGAGTGAGAAAGTAATTGAATAAATTTATACAGAAAGGACGCAATTTCAATACGAGATTGCGTCCTTGTTTTACCTATTTAAGAACGGTCAGTTTGAGACCAAGTGGCCGCATAATCTTTAACAGTGTGTCCAAATTTGGTGTGGTTTTTAAAGATTCGATACGTGCAACGGAGGATTGGGGAATGCCACAAAGATTTGCAAGCTCACGTTGACTAACGCCAAGGGCATGCCTTTGCTGAATGACAGCGCTAATGATTGCAGCTTGTTCTTCGATTTCCTCCATGTCTCTTTGTGTTTTTACACTTATTGATTTGATATGAACTTTATAATCATTCCATGTTTTCATGTGTGAGAGTTTCCTTTCTTGAAATATATTCGTTGCGTTCTGTTTTTGCTTTTTCTATTTCGCGCCGAGGTGTTTTTTGAGTTTTTTTGCGAAAACTATGTAGAAGAACAAAAGTATTGTCAGCATAATAGAAATAAAATATTCGATTATTTCCAGGACGTAGTTCCCAAATGTTTTCTTCAATATGTTTTGCTACATTTTCGGGAAGTATAGTTCCGTTATCTTCTAGCAACTGGATGTAAAGAAGAATTTGTTTGTATTGTATGCGCGCGTCTTTACTCATGGTTGCTTTTATGCGCAATTTCTCTAGAAAATCCCATATTTCAGATTTTCCATTTGCTTTTTCGTAAAATTCAATCTTGTACTTCATTTGTATATAGACTCTTAGCAATTCATCCTAAAAATATGATAGCATAAATGCTATCGGAATGCAAGGACAAAAAGTCGTACAGAAAAATGTTTTGCGTAAAAGGATATACTATTATATAATGAGTTACAATTAGAAACGCTATTTAGAAACGTGGAGTAAAGTAGGAGTAAAAGTATGTTTAACGAGTTAACACAAAAAGACATAGACGACATGATGGCGGAGGTAGAGCATCGCAAATGTGTGATTCGAAAAGAATTATTAGAAGATGTGAAAACCGCCAGAGCACATGGCGATTTGAGTGAAAATTTTGAGTATAAGGCGGCAAAGCAGGCGAAGAATCAGAATGAGAGCCGTATTCGTTATCTTGAGAAAATGATTAAGACGGCAATTGTTGTAAAGGATGAATCCAAAGACGATGAGGTTGGAATTAACAAAACAGTAGAGCTGTATTTTGAGGATGACGATGAAGTAGAGGAATTTAAAATCGTGACCACAGTTCGAGGGAATTCTCTTAAGAATCTGGTTAGTACAGAATCTCCTATCGGGAAGGCTTTGTTGGGGCATAAGGTTGGCGACAGAGTCTGGATAGAAATCAATGCAAATGCGGGCTATTTTGTGGAGATTAAATCCATTCGTGCGGCGGCGCCGGACGAAGAAGAGCAACTGCGCAAGTTTTAGAAGTAATACTAATAAATTAGGGGCTAGTAATTACACCTGCTTTTAGGTATAATTGATATGTTAAAGGAAATTTACCCCAAGAGAAGGAGAATGATTCATGGAAATGTTATCAATCGAAAAAGAATTACAAGGCAACGCGTATCCAGGACGTGGTATTATCATCGGTAAGACACCGGATGGGAAAAAAGCAGTGACTGCATATTTTATTATGGGTAGAAGTGAAAACAGCAGAAACCGTGTGTTTGTAACAGAGGGAGAAGGAATTCGTACACAGGCATTTGACCCTTCCAAATTGACAGACCCAAGCCTGATTATCTATGCACCGGTTCGCGTGTTAGGAAATAGAACAATCGTAACAAACGGTGACCAGACAGATACTATTTACGATGGTATGGACAAGGAGCTTACATTTGAGCAATCTTTAAGATGCAGAGAATTTGAACCGGATGGTCCAAACTACACACCTCGTATTTCAGGGGTAATGCACATTGAAGCAGGAAAATACGACTATGCAATGTCTATTTTAAAGAGCAACAATGGTGACCCATCATGCTGCAACCGTTATACATTTACATATGACAATCCGGTAGCAGGGGAAGGACATTTCATTCATACATACAAATGTGATGGAAATCCACTTCCAAGCTTTGAAGGAGAGCCAAAGCTGGTAAATATCTTAGACGATATGGATGCTTACACAGAATTACTTTGGAATAGCTTAAACGAAGAAAACAAGGTTTCTTTATTTGTTCGTTATATTGATATCGCAACAGGAACATACGAAACAAAGATTGTAAATAAAAATCAATAATAGGAATCGATAGGAGACATAAGGATGAAAGAATTAGAATTAAAATATGGTTGTAACCCAAATCAAAAGCCTTCAAAAATTTATATGAATGAAGGGGAGCTTCCAATCAAAGTTTTATGCGGAAGACCAGGATATATTAACTTTTTAGATGCATTTAACGGATGGCAGTTAGTAAAAGAATTAAAGAAAGCAACCGGACTACCGGCAGCTACATCATTTAAGCACGTTTCACCGGCAGGCGCAGCAGTTGGTCTTCCATTAGATGAAACATTGGCAAAAATCTACTGGGTGGATGATGTAGAAGATTTATCTCCACTTGCATGCGCATACGCGAGAGCAAGAGGTGCGGATAGAATGTCTTCTTTTGGCGATTTCATTTCTTTATCAGACGTTTGTGACGTTGCTACTGCAAAATTGATCAAACGTGAAGTTTCTGATGGTGTTATTGCACCTGGATATGAACCGGAAGCTTTGGAAATCTTGAAGGCTAAGAAAAAAGGAAACTACGCAGTTATCGAGATTGATCCGAATTATGAGCCGGACCCAATTGAGCATAAAGAAGTATTCGGAATTGTATTTGAACAAGGAAGAAATGAACTTGTAATTGATGATGAGTTGTTGGCAAATGTTGTAACAGACAACAAAGAGATTCCGGAAGAAGCAAAGATTGACCTTGCAATCGCACTTATCACATTAAAGTATACACAGTCAAACTCTGTATGCTACGCAAAAGGCGGACAGGCAATCGGTATCGGTGCTGGACAACAATCTCGTATCCACTGTACACGTCTTGCAGGACAGAAAGCTGACAACTGGTGGTTACGTCAATCTCCACAAGTATTGGGCTTACAGTTTGTAGACAGCATTGGTAGAGCTGACAGAGATAATTCCATCGATTTATACATTGGAGATGAATACATGGATGTTCTTGCAGAAGGAACATGGCAGAACATTTTCAAAGTAAAACCGGAAGTGTTCACAAGAGAAGAAAAACGTGCATGGTTGGATAAGATGACAGATGTGTCTCTCGGTTCAGACGCTTTCTTCCCATTCGGTGATAACATCGAAAGAGCGCACAAAAGTGGTGTAAAATATATTGCTCAACCAGGTGGTTCTGTTCGTGATGATAATGTAATCGCAACATGTAACAAATATAATATGGCAATGGCATTTACGGGAATCCGTTTATTCCATCACTAAGATAATTTAAGAGGCAGTTTGTTGTTTTACAAACTGCCTCTTATTAATAAATCCACTAATCAATTACAATTAATCCTTCAGAGCAAATTACATCAATAACTTGTTTTACATATTTTGCACAAAGTTCATCTGTTTCTGCTTCCACCATAACACGAATCACTGGCTCTGTACCACTTTCACGTACTAAGATACGTCCGTTATCTCCAAGCTCCTCTGTTACTTTTTCAATCGCTTTCTTTACTTCCGGATTTTCTCTTGCTGTCTTTTTGTCTGCAACTCTTACGTTCTTTAATAATTGTGGGAAGATGGTTACATCTTCAGTAAGTTTGGAAAGTGACTGTTTCTTTTCAAGCATTACTTCCATCAATAATAAAGAGGTTAAGATACCATCACCAGTGGTTGCATATTTGCTGAAAATAATGTGACCAGACTGTTCACCGCCAAGAGAGAAATTATTTTGTAGCATGTTTTCATATACATATTTATCTCCAACGGCTGTTTTTTCATATTTAAGTCCCACTTTATCACAGGCTTTGTATAGACCAAGGTTTGACATAATAGTAGTTACAATTGTGTCTCCGTTTAATCTGCCTTGTTCTTTCAAATATTTTCCGCATACATATAAAATCAAGTCACCATCTACAAGATTACCTTGTTCATCGATTGCAAGACATCTGTCAGCGTCCCCGTCATAAGCAAAACCAACATCTAAACCGTTTTCTTTCACATATGCCTGTAATTGTTCAATATGTGTAGAACCACAGTTACGGTTGATATTCGTTCCGTCAGGTTCACTGTTAATTACGTATGTTTTTGCTCCAAGTGCATCAAATACGCTTTTTGCAATTGTAGATGCACTACCATTTGAACAGTCAAGACCGACACGTTTATCCTTGAATGAACGAGTTGCCATAGCAATCAAATGACCGATGTAACGATTTCTTCCTGCAGAGTAATCTACTGTACGTCCGATTCTTTCTCTTGTTGCATATGGAATCTCATCAAACTCACCATCAATGTACGCTTCAATTTTATCCTCTACTTCTGCTTCCATCTTGTGACCTTTGGAGTTGATTACTTTAATACCATTATCATAGAATGCATTGTGACTTGCTGAAATCATAATACCGCAGTCAAATCCTTCTGTACGTGTTACGTATGAAACACTAGGTGTTGTTGTTACATGTAAAAGATAAACATCTGCTCCTGATGCTGTGAGACCAGCTGAAAGAGCATCCTCAAACATATAACTGCTTCTTCTGGTATCCTTACCAATTACGATTTTTGCTTTATGGTCCTGACCGAAGTACCATCCCAAAAATCTACCTACTTTAAAGGCATGTTCCACCGTCAGAACGACGTTGGCTTCACCTCTAAAGCCATCTGTTCCAAAATATTTTCCCATTGTGATTCCTCCCTCTATTTGACTTATGCGCCAAATTTTACACAATTTTACCTTGTAATTATATAACTATTTGTTTTACTATACAACTATTTCTAACATATATTTCGAAAAAACTGCGCATACTATCTTGGCAAGGAGGATAGAGAAAATGTACCAATATTTGCCAATAACAGATGTTTACGCAAGAGAAATTTTAGATTCCCGTGGCAATCCAACGGTGGAAGTGGAAGTGCTGGCAGGAGAAAACATATACGGTAGGGCAAGCGTACCTTCAGGGGCATCAACCGGACAGTTTGAGGCGGTTGAGCTGCGAGACGGTGAAGATAGATACCGAGGACTGGGAGTTACAAGAGCAGTAGATAATGTGAATACAAAGATTGCACCGGAGCTAATTGGTGTAAATGTCTTTGAACAGACAGAAATAGACAGTATTATGTTAAAACTGGACGGAACCGCAAACAAATCAAACCTGGGTGCAAATGCTACGCTTGGAGTGTCAATGGCAGCTGCAAGGGCAGCGGCAAATGCGCTTAATATTCCGTTATATCGCTATTTGGGTGGTGCATCTGCAATGAAAATGCCGGTTCCGATGATGAATATTCTAAATGGCGGAAAGCATGCAGACAATACAGTGGACTTTCAGGAGTTTATGATTATGCCGGTTGGAGCTTGCTGCTTCAAAGAGGGACTTCGAATGTGTGCAGAAATTTATCATACATTGAAGAAAATATTAAAAGAAGAGAACTTAAATACTGCAGTTGGAGATGAGGGTGGATTTGCCCCAAACCTTAAAGATGCCAAAGAAACATTGCAGTATATTGTGAAAGCAATCGAAAGAGCAGGATATAAGGCCGGTGAAGACGTGGCAATCACGTTAGATGTGGCGGCTTCTGAGTTATATAATAAGGAATTTAAAAAATATGTATTTGAAGGTGAGGATGTCATCCGTTCTTCAGAAGAATTGGTAGATTACTACGAAATGTTGATTTCAGAATTTCCTATTATCTCCATTGAGGACCCGATGGACGAAGAAGACTGGGAAGGTTGGGACTTGATGACGAAGCGGTTGGGAAGCAAGATTCAACTGGTAGGGGATGACTTGTTTGTGACAAATACAGAGCGTCTTCGCAAGGGTATTGATAGAAAGGTAGCAAATGCAATCTTAATCAAAGTGAATCAAATTGGAACATTGACGGAAGCCTTCGCTGCAATTGAACTTGCCAAGACATCAGGATATCGCAACATCATTTCCCACCGATCAGGAGAGACAGAGGACAGTATCATTGCCGACATTGCAGTAGCATTTAATGCAGGTCAGATTAAAACGGGTGCGCCATGTCGTTCGGAACGTGTGGCAAAATATAATCAGTTACTTCGAATTGAAGAGGAAATTGTAACTGTTCAGAGCCAAGCAAAATTTTAGAAAAACAAGTAAGAAAGACTTGCAGACAGCAAACTCTTGTGTTAAAATACTTTTGTTATATGCGCAGGAGGTGTAAAAAATGGAAATCTTGGAAATCGTATTGAAAATTTTATTTGTTATAGACTGTATCGTTTTAGTAGCGATTGTTTTACTTCAAGAAGGTAAGGAAGCGGGACTTGGTTCAATAGCAGGTGCTTCTAGTTCTTTCTGGGGACAGAACAAAGGACGTTCTATGGAAGGTGCTTTAGTTAAGATTACAAGAATCGCAGCAATTGTTTTTGTAGTATTAGCAGTTGCATTAAACTTGAAAGTATTTAACTAGGAATACGAAAAGATGACGAAACACTCTTATTTAAATAGTAAGGGTGTTTTTTTATTCGATATAGAAAGGGAGTGATAGGATGGATCAGACATTTGAAAAGAGAAAAAAGATTATTTACGAATTTATTTGTGATGAATTCTATGTACCGATGAAGCTGAAGGAACTTGCCATTCTATTGCAGGTTCCGAAGGATCAGAGAAATGAATTAAAAAAGGTGCTGGATTCTCTTGAGGCAGAAGGGAAGGTTCATGTGTCTTCCAAGGGGAAATATTCCAAGGGTGAAGCAAAGCGATTAGTGGGTACATTTACCTCTCATGCACGAGGATTCGGTTTTGTGACAATTGAAGGAGAGGCAGAAGACATTTTTATATCCGAGGATGATATGAATGGCGCCTTTCATAATGACCAAGTGGAGGTTGTGATTAAGGCGGCGCCGGCTGGTAAGCGAAAAGAGGGCAAGATTACGAAGGTGCTTTCTCATGGCACAACAACCTTGGTTGGATATTTTGAGAAGAGTAAGAATTTTGGTTTTGTAAGACCGGACAATCAGAGATTTGTAAAAGATATATTCATTCCATTGGAGCGCTCAAAAGGGGCTGTTACCGGTCATAAGGTTGTGGTGGAGCTTACAAAATATGGCGGAGATAACAAGAAACCAGAGGGAAAGGTTATAGAGATTATCGGCCATGTCAATGACCCGGGGACAGATATTATGTCCATTGTCAAAGGTTATGATTTACCTACAAGCTTTCCGGAGAAGGTGTTAAATCAGGCGGAGCGTGTTGCGAAGGACGTAAGTACTGCTGATATGGCAGGGCGCATGGATTTGCGTGACTGGCAGATGGTGACTATTGATGGGGAAGACGCTAAAGATTTAGACGATGCAATTTCTATCTCTAAGGATGGCGAGAACTACATTTTAGGTGTTCACATTGCGGACGTGACCAACTATGTGCAGGAGAATAGTGCGCTGGATAGGGAAGCCGTGAAACGTGGGACAAGTGTTTACTTGGTGGACCGTGTGATACCTATGCTCCCACACACCTTGTCAAATGGCATTTGTTCCTTGAATGCCGGTGTAGACCGTCTGGCGCTCAGCTGTATTATGACCATCAATGAAAAGGGTGCCGTAATTGACCATACAATCGCAGAAACGGTTGTACGCATTGATGAGCGTATGAGTTACACCAGTGTGAAGAAGATTTTGGAAGAGAAAGATGAGGCTGAGACCACGCGTTATAAAGAATTAGTTCCAATGTTTGAACTGATGGCAGAGCTTTCCAAAATTTTGCGCGAAAAGCGCAGACAACGTGGTTCTATCGATTTTGATTTTCCAGAGACAAAGATGATCTTAGATGCCAATGGAAGACCAATCGATATCAAGCCTTACGATAGGAATGTGGCAACGAAGATTATTGAAGATTTCATGCTTCTTGCCAATGAAACGGTGGCAGAGGATTATTTCTGGCAGGAAATTCCGTTCGTTTATCGAACTCATGAATCACCGGATGAAGATAAGGTGAAAAAGCTTGCGACATTTATTAACAATTTCGGACATTCTTTGCACATTTCTAACAAGGAAGTGAGACCAAAGGAGATTCAGAAATTACTTGCCAAAGTGGAAGGAACTGCAGAGGAAGCGTTGATTAGCCGTCTGGCACTTCGTTCTATGAAACAGGCAAAATACACACCGGAGAACACAGGACATTTTGGGTTAGCAGCTTCTTATTACTGCCATTTCACATCTCCGATCAGAAGGTATCCGGACCTGCAAATTCATCGGATTATCAAGGAAAATCTGCGTGGCAGAATGAATGATGACCGCAGAGCTCACTATGATGCAATTCTGACTGAGGTTGCCAAAAAATCCAGTGAGAGAGAGCGTCTGGCAGAAGAGGCAGAAAGAGAGACCATCAAACTCAAGAAGGTTGAGTATATGGCAGAGCGCATAGGGGAAACATTTGAGGGCGTGATTTCAAGTATTACAAAATGGGGAGTTTATGTCGAACTTCCGAATACGATTGAAGGATTAATTCACGTGACAAATATGTATGATGACCATTATAATTATATAGAGGATACCTATGAGATGGTTGGAGAGCATACGGGAAGAACGTATAAACTTGGACAGACTGTAGAGGTGCGGGTAATCGGCGCCAACAGGCTGGAAAGAACCATTGATTTTGAGTTTGAATAATATGACTATGCAGGCGGCATGCTTGCATGGTTTACATAGAAAGGGAAAGACAAGAATGTCAAAAGAATCAATTAAGTTAATTGCAAACAATAAAAAAGCCTATCATGATTTCTTTATCTTAGATACCTATGAGGCAGGAATTTCTCTGCATGGTACTGAGGTGAAGTCACTTCGTATGGGAAAATGCTCTATTAAAGAAGCATTTATCCGCATTGAAAATGGGGAAGTGTTCATCTATGGCATGCATGTAAGCCCTTATGAGAAGGGAAACATTTTTAATAAAGACCCATTACGCGTAAAGAAATTATTACTTCATAAGGCAGAGATTAACAAGTTGCTTGGAAAGATAAAAGAAAAGGGAATGGCAGTCGTTCCCCTCAAGGTTTATTTGAAGGGCAGTCTTGTGAAGGTGGAAATTGGTCTTGCAAAAGGTAAGAAATTATATGATAAGCGTGATGATATTGCGAAAAAAGACCAGAAGCGAGAAGCAGAAAGAGACTTTAAAGTAAGGAATATCGGATAGGAGAAAGCATATGGTACCAAGAACGAAAGAAGAACTTCGTAAATTAGTTTCAGAGACAACAATCGAAATGTATGAGGAAATGACCCCACAACTTATTAAATTAATTGATGAGACAAAACACGATGACAGTTTGACAGAAGCACAAAAGCAGGATGAGATTTCCCTACATTTTATGGGATATACGAAAGCGTGTACGAATGAGATTATCATTGAAGTGTTGTCGCAGATATTAAATTTGGAGTAACTTGAAGATTTTAAATTATGACTTTCTATAATATAGTAGGTGAAGGCTGTCTATACCCATGATTTTGCGAAATCATGGGTATTTCTATGAGGAATAATGATGTTTATAGAAATTCAAGTAAAAAAATCACCATTTTTTCAATGTTTTTCACGTTTTCTGGGTATGGACGGCCAAAAAAAGATGGTAAATACCCATATAGGATATTTACCAACACAAAATTAGTAATATTAACATTTCTCTGGTTCTGCATAATCTACGCCTTGTGTATCTACTGTCACAGATTTCATCACTTGGGCTTCAAATGGTTTGTCGCCCCAAGCGGTTGGAACTTCTGCGATTTTATTTACCACATCCATACCCTCAATTACTTTACCAAATGCGGCATAAGAACCATCTAAGTGTGGTGATGTTTCGTGCATGATAAAGAATTGTGAACCGGCTGAATCTGGGTGCATTGCGCGTGCCATTGAGATAACGCCTGGTTCATGCTTCAAACTATTTGGGAAACCATTTTGAAGGAATTCACCTTTGATTTGGTAACCTGGACCACCTGTTCCTGTTCCTTGTGGACATCCGCCTTGAATCATAAATCCACGAATGACACGGTGGAAGATTAAGCCATCATAAAATCCTTTCTTTACTAATGAGATAAAGTTGTTAACTGTATTTGGTGCAACTTCAGGATATAATTCTACTTTTATGATATCCCCGTTTTCCATTTCGATTGTTACAATTGGATTTGCCATAATATTTATTTCCTTTCTGTATAAAAATATTGCTGTTACATATTTTATAATTCGCAGTTGTATTTGTCAATAAAACTAAATTATGTTATACTTGATTGATTAGATTTGAAAGGAGAACGTCAATGCGTATGATTAAAACAGACAATTTGATTTTTGAATATAAAAAGCACGACGACGAGGGTAACGTGATTGGTGCGCATCGTGCCATTGACGAGATTAATCTTGATATAGAAGAGGGGCAGTTTATCGCCATCTTAGGACACAATGGTTCCGGAAAGTCTACGCTGGCGAAGCATATGAATGCGATTTTGGTTCCGACAGGAGGAACTATGTGGGTAGATGGAAAAGATACCAGTGAGGAAGAAAATATCTGGGATGTGCGCCAAAGTGCAGGTATGGTATTCCAGAATCCGGATAATCAGATTATCGGAACGGTTGTGGAAGAGGATGTTGGATTTGGTCCTGAAAATCTAGGTGTGCCAACAGAGGAAATATGGAAACGTGTGGAAGAAAGTCTATCTGCAGTTGGAATGGTAGAATATCGTCATCACTCGCCTAATAAATTATCGGGCGGTCAAAAGCAACGTGTTGCAATTGCAGGCGTTGTTGCTATGCGTCCAAAATGTATTGTTTTGGACGAGCCAACGGCCATGCTTGACCCGAATGGTAGAAAGGAAGTTTTAAGAACCGTTGAGGAACTTCGCAGGAGAGAGAAAGTAACGGTTATCTTAATTACACACTATATGGAAGAAGTGGTGGGCGCAGACCGTGTCATTGTCATGGACAAGGGTCATGTTGTGATGGACGGCACCACGAAAGAGGTTTTCAGTCAGGTGGAAACCTTGAAGAAATACCGCCTTGATGTGCCGCAAGTGACATTGCTGGCGCATGAATTGAAGAAAAAGGGCTATGACATTCCGGATGCCGTATTGACTACAGAAGAGTTGGTGGAGACTTTGGCAAAATGTGAGATGACACTGAATATAGAGCAGGAAGGTAATGCTGCGGCAGATGGAAATATGGCAGGAAATTCTGAACATGCATTAGAACCACAATCTGGCGCGTTTGCAGAAGGTACAGATGTGTCAAAAGAGCCACTGTTAAAAGTAGACCATGTCAATTACATTTACAGTCCCGGAAATGCATATGAAAAGCACGCATTAAAGGATGTCAGTCTAGACATATACCAGGGACAGTTTGTTGGAATTATCGGACATACAGGTTCCGGTAAATCCACCTTGATTCAGCATTTGAATGGCTTAATCAAAGCAACCGACGGGGCAATTTATTATCAGGGTGAAAATATTTATGGTGAAAAATATAATCTTCGCCAGCTTCGTAATGAAGTGGGTTTGGTATTCCAATATCCGGAGCATCAATTGTTTGAGATAGATGTTTTAACCGATGTTTGCTTTGGACCGAAGAATCAAGGCTTATCAGCGGAGGAGTGTAAGGAACGTGCAATCGAAGCCTTGCAACTGGTTGGGCTTCCGGAAAAATACTACGAGCGTTCGCCTTTTGATTTGTCGGGTGGGCAGAAGCGCCGTGTGGCGATTGCAGGTGTACTGGCAATGAAGCCGAAGGTGCTGGTGTTGGACGAGCCGACAGCAGGGCTTGACCCGAAAGGTCGAGATGAGATTCTGGACCAGATTGCACATTTGCAAAAGGAAGGAAATCTGACAGTCATCCTTGTGTCACATAGTATGGAGGATATTGCGAAATATGTGGACCGTATTGTGGTGATGAACAAGGGAAGTAAAATGTATGATGATGTGCCGAAAAACGTATTTGCACATTATAAAGAGTTGGAAAAAGTGGGGCTTGCTGCACCGCAGGTGACATACATGATGCATGCACTTGCTGAAAAGGGACTTCCGGTGAATACCCAGGCAACCACCATTTCAGAAGCAGTGGAAACGATTGCGCAGACACTGAATAAATAGATTGGAGAAACGATGATTAGGGATATTACAATAGGGCAATATTATCCGGCCAATAGTAAACTGCATCGATTGGACCCACGAGTCAAGATCGTATGTACCTTACTTTTCTTGATTTCACTGTTCTGTTTTCAGAATATTTGGGGATATGTGATTGCAACCATATTTTTGGCGAGTGTTATTCGTATTTCAAAAGTACCATTCAAGTTTATTGTCAAAGGGTTACGACCGGTGATTATGCTACTTATGATTACGGTGCTCTTTAACCTGTTTTTGACAAAGACGGGAACTGTTATTTTTGAAGCATGGGTATTTAAAATTACAGACGAAGGACTTCGTACAGCAGGTTTTATGACGGTACGCTTGATTTATCTGATTCTAGGCTCATCGCTGATGACATTTACAACCACACCGAATGCCTTGACAGATGGGATAGAAAAGCTACTTTGGCCGCTTAGGAAAATCAAATTACCGGTGCATGAGATTGCAATGATGATGTCAATTGCGCTTCGTTTTATTCCGATTTTGTTAGAGGAAACGGACAAAATCATGAAGGCGCAGATTGCAAGGGGAGCGGACCTTGAAAGCGGGAACATTATTCAGAAGGCAAAGGCAATGATACCGATTCTTGTACCGCTTTTTGTCTCGGCATTTCGCCGCGCAACAGACCTTGCCATGGCAATGGAAGCAAGGTGTTATCGTGGGGGAGAAGGACGCACGAAGATGAAACCGCTGGTATATCAGAAAAAAGATTATATCGCATACGCAATTATGATAGTGTATTTGGTAGTTGCGGTGCTGGTTGGCAGGTAAGATATGAAACGAATAAAATTAACGATTGCTTACGATGGGACAAATTACTGTGGCTGGCAGATTCAGCCCAACGGAATTACCATCGAAGAGATTTTGAATAAGGCACTCTCCAAAATGACTGGAGAGGAGGTCTTTGTAATCGGCGCGAGTCGAACGGATTCCGGCGTGCATGCTATGGGAAATGTGGCTGTCTTTGATACAGACACTACCATTCCTGCAGAGAAAATTGCAGTTGCTTTAAACCAAAGACTTCCGGAGGATATTGTGATTACTAAATCCGAAGAAGTGCCACTGGATTTCCATCCGAGATATTGTAATTGCAGCAAGACTTACGAATATCACATTATCAACACGAGGATTCCGATTCCCACCAAGAGACTGACTAATTATTTTGTATCCTATGTGCTTGACATTGATAAAATGCGTCAGGCGGCTTCTTATTTGGTTGGGGAGCATGATTTTGTGAGCTTTTGCAATGTAAGAACGGATGTGGAAAATACGGTCCGTACCATTACTGACTTGGATATTTTGATAAATGGAAATGAGATTACCATACGCATTACCGGCAACGGTTTTTTGTACAATATGGTACGCATTATCGTGGGAACACTGATTCGTGTGGGACGAGGCTTCTACGAACCGGAGAAGGTAAAAGAGATATTAGAAGCAAAAGACCGCAAGGCGGCAGGGGTTACTGCTCCAGCGCATGGGTTAATGCTAATGGAAATTAAATACAAGTAATAATTTGGAAGAAGAGGAAAGGTTTCCTGTTCTTCCTTTTTGCGTGTGTATAAAACAAACCTCAACTCTACATACTATATTTGAAAATCAAAGAAATCATTAGGAGGAAAAAGACATGTCAGAAATCTCAGTTTTAGATTTACAAAACTTACGTCATTTAATCACTGGTTATGACACAACACACTGCAAAATGACAGACTATGCAAATCAAGCGCAAGACCCACAGGTAAAACAGTTGTTCCAGGATGCTGCAAACTCAGCAATGAAAAACAAACAGGATTTAATGAAGTTCTTATAAGAGGGAGGAAAAGAAGATGAATGAAAAAACAATGGTTTCCGATGCTCTTGTAGGAGTAAACGGAGAATTAAAAATGTTTGGAGAAATTATTCCGCAAACAGAAAACAAAGAATTGAAACAATGCTTAAAACAGATTCGTAATGAATGTGAAATGTCACAGGAAAAATTGTATCATATCGCTCGTGAAAAGAGCTATTATGTGCCAGCTTCTAAAGCAACACAACAAGAAATTGACCATGTAAAAAACATTTTGACACAACCAACAATGAAATAGTGTCCGTGTAAAATAGTATGGATAGAAACAGGGGATAAATCTGTAAAACGGATTTATCCCCTGTCTTATATCGGCTATACACCTTACATCTAGAAAAATACATTATCACCAATTACAGTTCCAGGTCTTCCGGAACTTGATGCGCGAAAACTCAAGCAGTCCCCCACATTGTTCTTTCCGGCTAGCGCATCCTGTGCAGCCTGTAAGCACAAGGCTTTCACCCCACGTTTTAACACGCGGTCTACTTTTCCATCATGGGCAGGTGGAAACTGACCTCGTTGATAGATAACTCCGCGAACTGTGTTAGGATAGTTGCGGTGTTTCATGCGGTTTACCACAACGGAACCAACAGCGAGAAGAGCCTCATAGTTGGAGGTTCCAGCTTCGCATTCAAGCAGAGCCGCTAACAGTTCTACATCTGAAGCCGTGGCTGAAATGGAAGAATCATTGGAAGAACTTCCGGATTCTTTATCAGAGTCTTTGTTGGTATTCTCTTTTTCCGGTTTGACCGGCTTTACTTCTTCTTTGGCTTCTTCCTCCAGTTTTTTAGCATCTTCCTTCGCCTTCTTTAATTTCGCCTTGTAATTAGTTAACTCATCAGAAGCGGCTGAAAGTTTCTTATCCAAATCTTTTTGAAGGGAAGATAAGTATTTTTGATCTTCTAAAAGCTGTTCTTCTTTTTCTGAAATAGTTTTACTTGTTTCAGCAAGTTCTTCCAGCATATCTCTGTCATATTCCGTAACCTGAGAAATGTATTCGGCACGGTTAATAAACTCCGGAAGGCAGGAAGAAGAAAGAAGAAGTTCTAACAGACTGGAATTTCCGCTTTCATACATATATTTAATTCGAAGCATCATCGATTCGTATTGGGCATCTTCCTCGCCCTTAGCAATCGCGAGTTCTTCTTTCGTTTGTTCTAAACGATTTCCGGTTTTTTTGATCTGTTTTACGATACTGTCCAGTTCCTTATTTAAACTTGAAACATTTGATTCCATATTAGATGTGGCATTTTCTAATTCTTCCACATCTTTTGTAGCCTGTGTTGGAAATACCGAAACAGAAAAAACAACCAATGCAATCAAAAGAGCACTGATACGAATCACAAGTTTTGAATTATAAAACCTCATATAAATTCCTTTCTCAAAAAGTGTGCGAAAACATTATACAATAAATTGCGCACAAGCGCAAATTTTGTTATACTTTATAGAGTATGAGAAGAAAAGAGATGAATATACATGAATAAGGAAATTAAGTTAATTGCGCTGGATTTGGACGGCACACTTCTTACGACAGATAAAAAACTGACGGAATATTCTAGGGAGGTTCTTGCAAAAGCAATTGCACAGGGCTGCGAGGTGGTCGTATCTAGTGGAAGACCGCTTTCGGCAATCCCGAAAGAACTTTTGGAGTTTCCGGGCATGCGTTATGTGGTGTCGGCTAATGGTGCGCGAATTGTAGATTTGAAAGAGAAAAAAACCATATATGAGAATCTGATTCCGGTAGAAACAGCAGCAAAGGTGCTGGATGTATTTGCACAATATGATGACATCTATGAAATATTTGTAGACGGCATTGGATATACACAGGCAGAAGGTATGGCGAAGCTAGAGCATTATTTTCCAGCACCGCCGATGCGCGAATATATGTTAACGACAAGAATTCCGGTTGAGGATGTGAAAGAAACTTTGTATAAATATAATCGTCCTCTGGATAAATTACATGGTATTTTCCACAGCAGGGATGAAAAGAAATTGGCGGCTAATCAGCTGGCTGAGATTCCGGGGCTGGAAGTGACAGGAGCATTTGGCAATAACCATGAAGTAAATGCGGCTGGTACCAATAAAGGAGACGGTTTGAAACGCTTAGGTGAGAGTATTGGAATCAGTGTAGAAGAAATGATGGCTTGCGGAGACGGCATGAATGATTATGAAATGCTTCGCACGGTTGGATTTGCTGTGGCTATGGAAAATGGTCATGAGGATGTAAAAGCAATTGCTGACTATGTAACAGTACCGAATGATGAAGAAGGCGTCGCAAAGGCAATTGAACGATTTGTATTAAAATAAATGAGAGGGTAGAACAATGTTTGAGATTTTAAAAGTAATTTTACTAGGAATTGTAGAAGGGATTACTGAGTGGCTTCCAATCAGCAGTACCGGTCATTTGATTTTGGTAGACGAGTTTATCAAATTAAGTGCAAGTGATGCATTTAAGGAAATGTTTAATGTAGTGATTCAATTAGGTGCTATTATGGCAGTTGTGGTATTGTATTTCCACAAATTGAATCCATTTTCACCAAAGAAGACGAAAGAACAAAAGGTACAGACGATAGATTTGTGGTTTAAGGTAGTGGTAGCATGTATTCCGGCAGCTGTGCTGGGAATTTTATTTGATGATTGGATGGAAGAGCATTTCCATAATTATATCGTAGTATCCATTATGTTGATTGTATACGGTGTACTTTTTATTGTAATTGAAAATTGGAATAAGAAGAACAAACCAAGTGTAACTGACTTATCTAATTTGACTTATAAAACAGCATTGCTAATCGGAGTATTCCAGGTGTTGTCCTTAATTCCGGGAACTTCACGTTCGGGGGCAACCATTATCGGAGCGCTCTTACTTGGAGTATCTAGATATGTGGCTGCCGAATTTACCTTTTTCCTTGCAATTCCGGTTATGTTTGGCGCAAGTGGCATCAAACTCCTTAAGTTCTTTATGGAAGGAGCCGGAATGTCAGGAATGGAGATTGCAATGCTTGCTGTAGGGTGTGTTGTAGCATTCGTTATTTCGATTATTGCTATTAAGTTCCTCATGGGATATATCAAAAAGAATGATTTCAAGGTGTTTGGATGGTATCGAATTGTCCTTGGTGTGTTGGTTTTGGGATATTTTTTGTTTGCGGGGATGTAAGAGGATAGCGTGATTGCTCTTTTAGTGCACGCTTTCCTGTGATTTACGGTGCGAAAGTTTAAATAAGCTAAGCACACCGTAAAAATCTGGAATAAATTTGTGCTTTTACGGTGCAAATTGCCATAAGTATAATGTGCACCGTAGAAATGTAATCAAATTCAGAAAAATGGTTGTGTAAATACGGTGTAAAACGTAACAAGATTTTTTTGCACCGTAAAGTACCGAGAGAAATCATAAATGTTGATACAGTTTTACGGTGTAGAGAACAAAAAGTAAGATACGCACCGTAAAACGGGAAAATGCCTAAGATTTGCTACGGTGCGATAAAGAAAAAGACAGTTACACACCGTAATTCCCACAAAAACAGATTCATAATTCATAAAAGTGCATAAAATATTAAAATAATGCATAAAAATGCTTGACAAATTAAAGCACATGTGTAAAATAGAGAACAGCAATTGAATTTTTATGCAAATAAAATTAATATTTATAAAAGCGGAGGAATGAAAAATGAAAAAATTAGTAAGCTTATTATTAGTAGCGGCTATGGTGTTATCTATAGTGGCATGTGGCGGAAAAGAGAAAGTTACTGCAAAAATTATTGAGGTAGAACTTACAGATGAGCAATATGCATTTGGTGTGGATAAAGACCAACCAGAATTATTACAACAAGTAAATGATTTTATTAAGAAAATTAAAGATGATGGAACCTTTGAAAAAATTTGTGACAAATACTTTGGTGATGGAACACCGGAAGGCGTAACATCAGCAGAGTTAGATGATTCCAAAGACCAATTAGTAGTAGCAACAAACGCAGCATTTGAGCCATTTGAATACAAAAAAGGTGATACATACTACGGAGTAGATATGGAAATTGCAAAATTACTTGCAGACGAACTTGGCAAAGAGTTAGTTATTTCTGATATGAAATTCGAATCAGTTTGCTTGTCTGTAGGAACTCATCAATGTGACATTGCTATGGCAGGTTTAACAATCAATGAGGAAAGAAAAGAACAAGTAACATTTAGTGATCCATACTATAGTGCACAACAAAAATTAATTGTACCATCTGACAATACAGAGTTTGATGCATGTAAAACAAAAGATGACGTAGAAGCAATCTTAAATAAAAAAGATAAAACATGTAAGATTGGTGTTCAGACAGGAACTACCGGTGATTTCTATAGTCAAGGTGATGAAGGTTGGGGATTCCCAGGATTCCCTGTAACAACAACAGGCTATGACAATGGTTCATTAGCTGTTCAAGCAATGTTAAATGGAAATATTGATTATGTAATTATCGATGCTGCTCCGGCAGAACGTATTACAGAATCAATTAACGAAGTGCAATAATAGTAAAACAACAGGGTGCCGCGTGGTTACATGCGACACCCTAATAGCGTGATTAGGGAGATTTTATGGGAAACTTTGATAAGAAGATTGAGAAATTTTTGGAGATATTTATAGACCAGAACGGTTATAAAACAGTTATTGAGGGGTTGCAGAACACCTTGATGATTGCCATTGTGGGTTTGATTGTTGGTATCGTGATTGGAACACTGATAGCAACTGTTCGTGTGTTGCCGAAATATAAAATTTTACCAAGGGTCTTAAATGGTATCTGTAGTTTTTACGTGGAAACATTCCGTGGAACACCAATGGTAGTACAGCTTTTGATTTTCTACTATGTTTTGTTCCCACTGATGGGAATTAAAATGGATGGTGTTCAGGTGTCTATGATGGTATTTGGACTGAACAGTGGCGCTTATATTTCAGAAATTATGCGAAGCGGGATTCAGTCAGTGGATATCGGCCAGATGGAAGGCGGACGCTCCGTTGGGCTTAGTTTTGGAACAACCATGGTGAAGATTGTCATTCCGCAGGCGATTAAAAATATTTTGCCAACACTTGGGAATGAATTTATTACATTGATTAAAGAAACCTCGGTTGTAAGCTTTGTGGGTGCGGCAGACCTTTATAAAGCATTTAATGTAATGGGTTCAAACAGCTATGAATTTATGGTTCCATATATCGTGATGGCACTTATTTATATTGTGCTGGTATTAATTATCAGCGCGGGTATCAAACTAATGGAAAGGAGCCTGGGAAAAAGTGATAGACGTAAATAATCTTAGAAAAAGCTTTGGTGATGTGGAAGTTCTTAAAGGAATAGATATCACGATTAATAAGGGAGACATTGTGGCCGTTATCGGAGCATCAGGTTCCGGAAAGAGTACTTTTCTTCGATGTCTAAACTGTATGGAAGACCCGACAGGTGGAAGCATTATTTTCAGAGGTGTGGACATTGCAGATATGAGAGTAGATATCAACGAGCATCGTCAGCACATGGGAATGGTATTTCAGCATTTTAATTTGTTTAATAACAAAACTGTACTAGAGAATATTATGCTTGCGCCGGTACATGTAAGATGTAAAGAATTAAAAAAATGGAATAAAGAGAATCCTGATAATAAGAAAACAAAGAAGGACATCAAGGCGGAAGCAAAAGAGCAGGCAATGGCGCTTTTGAAACGTATTGGTTTGGAAGACAAGGCAGATGTATATCCATCTACATTATCAGGTGGGCAAAAGCAACGTATTGCAATTATTCGTTCCCTTGCCATGAATCCAGACGTAATTCTATTTGATGAGCCAACCTCTGCGCTTGACCCGGAAATGGTTGGAGAAGTTCTGGAGCTTATGAAAGAGCTTGCTCATGAAGGAATGACCATGGTGGTTGTTACTCATGAAATGGGATTCGCAAAAGAGGTCGCAAATCGTGTGGTATTTATTGACGAAGGTGTAATCAAAGAAGAAAATGCACCGAAGGAATTCTTTGAAAATCCACAGGATGAACGATTGAAAGAATTTTTATCAAAGGTATTATAGAATGAAGTATGAAAGAATAGAAATGGGGCGCTTTTTGGAGCGCCCTAATCGCTTTATAGCGCATGTGGAAATTTTAGGAAAAAGAGAAATAGTCCATGTGAAAAACACAGGAAGATGTGCGGAACTGCTAGTTCCAGGTGCAACCGTCTATGTACAGAAATCAGACAATCCGGAGCGAAAGACTCAGTGGGATTTAATCGCTGTGGAAAAAGGGGAACGTATGGTAAATATGGATTCCCAGATTCCAAATAAAGTTGTGGAGGAATGGATTCGAGAAGGGAATCTTTTCCCAGATGCCACGCTGGTCAAACCGGAAACTACTTTTGGAAACTCTAGATTTGACTTATATATTGAAACGGATGAACGCAAGATTTTTATGGAAATCAAGGGTGTGACGTTAGAGGATAATGGAGTGGTCCGTTTTCCGGATGCACCAACAGAGCGTGGCGTGAAGCATGTGGAGGAGCTTATCGAGGCCGTGAAGGCAGGCTATGAAGCGTATATCTTCTTTGTGATTCAGATGAAGGATGTAACATATTTTGCACCAAATATGATAATGCACGCTGCCTTTGGAGAGGCTCTTCAAAAGGCAAGTAAGGCAGGAGTAAATGTCTTGGCTTATGAGTGTCAGGTGGAAAAGGACAGTATCGAGATTACGAAGGAAGTACCTGTTGTTTTGGGCCATGAAGGCTTGCATCAGATGGCAGAGCCGCTTGTAGACTGGTATCGGGAAAACAAGAGAGATTTACCGTGGAGAGATATTAAAGATCCGTATCGAATCTGGATTTCTGAAATTATGCTGCAGCAGACCAGAGTGGAGGCTGTAAAGCCATTTTATGCCAGATTTTTAGAAGCACTTCCGACTGTATCTGATTTAGCAAATGCTGAGGAAGATAAATTATTAAAATTGTGGGAAGGACTTGGTTATTATAACCGTGTGCGCAACATGCAAAAGGCGGCGCAGCAGATTATGGACATACACGGTGGTGAGTTTCCAAGTAGCTTTGAAGCAATCCGCAGTCTAACCGGTATTGGCAATTATACAGCAGGGGCAATTGGTTCCTTTGCATTTGGCATTCCGAAACCGGCGGTGGATGGGAATGTACTTCGTGTGATTTCCAGGGTCACAGGAAGTTATGATGACATCATGAAAGCAAGTACTAAGACCAAAGTGGAGGAACAGTTAGAGGCAGTGATACCAAAAGATGCAGCCTGTGATTTTAATCAAGGACTAATTGAGCTTGGTGCCATTGTCTGCGTACCAAACGGTGCACCGAAATGTGATGTGTGCCCACTGGCTCATTTATGCGAGGCAAATCAAAAGGGAATTCAGGATGAATTGCCGGTGAAGGCGAAGGCGAAGGAGCGAAGGGTAGAAAAACGAACGATTTTAGTGATTCAAGACGGCGACTTTTTGGCAATACAAAAGCGTCCAAGCAGGGGATTGCTTGCAGGACTTTATGAATTTCCGAATTTGGAAGGACATATGACGGAGGCAGAAGTGGTTGCCTATTGTAAGGAGATTGGACTCGCACCACTTCGAATTCAAAAATTGGAAGATGGAAAACACATTTTCAGTCATGTGGAATGGCATATGATGGGATATCGAGTGCGTGTGGATGAGTTGGAAAAATCATGTACAAAGAATATGCTCTTTATTCATCCGGAGGAAATCCAGAAAGAATATCCAATTCCTGCAGCATTTGAGATATACACGAAGTGCGTCAATGTGAAATTAGGGCAAGAGAAATTTTTATGAAAATCTAGTAACTGTTCAGAACCAACGCAAGCATTTTACGTCTGTTTATAAAATTTTGCTTGGCTCTGAACAGTTACAAAATCTAAATAAATCCACCATCAAATCCAATAATCTGTCCTGTAAGATAAGAAGGTGTTTCTGCCAATTGAACAGCCAATTCGCCGACTTCTTCCGGTGTGCCGAAACGTCCGGCAGGAATCTCATTTTTTAGAATCAGTTTATCTTCATCGCTTAAGTGCCCGTTCATGGTTGTTTCGATAACACCGCAAGCAATGGCATTTACCTGAATGTTGCTTGGAGCCAGTTCTTTTGCCAGTGCTTTGGTTAGGCCATGTACGCCGGCTTTTGTAGCTGAGTATGCCACTTCACAGGAAGCTCCTGAAGTTCCCCACATGGAAGAAATGTTGATAATCTTTCCGCTTTTCTTGGATACCATTTCCGGTGCAACTGCACGGCAGCAGTAGAAGACAGAAGATAAATTGGTGTCAAGCATACGAGCCCATTCTTTATCTGACATATCAGTTATGAGACCAATGTGCGCAATCCCTGCGTTATTAACCAACACGTCTAAAGCGTCACATTTCTTATAGATTCTTTTAAACATTTCCTCTACTGATTTCGGATTCCCCACATCACCTACCACCATATCGCAAGAGCCCTTTGGCATGGCTTCAATCTCTTCGCGTACTTTATCAAGTTCTGTGATGGAATGGTTGCAGTTTAGGAATACATGATAACCATTTTTTGCAAATGCAAGAGCGATGGCACGTCCGATTCCTCTGGAAGCTCCTGTTACAAGTACCGTTTTTTTATTCATATTTACGTCCCCCGTATCTTTAAATTACTTATATTATACTATGAATTTTGTGGACGGTAAAGGCGATTTGTTTTATAATGTATGTATATTTGAAAAAAGGTGGAAGCTGACAGTGATAAAAAAAGCCATTGCATTTGCAACAAAGGCTCATGAAGGCCAGATGCGAAAGGGGACAACAAGACCGTTTATTACACATCCGCTGGAGGTGGCGCAGATTGTGTCTACGATGACGGATGACAAGGAAGTGATATGTGCTGCGATTTTACACGATACTATTGAGGATTGTGAGGGTGTTACAGAAGATAATATTCGGGAGGCATTTACAGACCGCGTCGCGGAACTTGTAGCGCAGGAGAGTGAGGATAAGTCCAAGACGTGGATGGAGCGAAAAAGTCACACCATTGCGCATTTAAAGGTGGCACCGAAAGAGATTCAAATGATTGGTCTTGCGGACAAGCTTTCTAATATGCGTGATATTGACCGCGATTATCCGGAATGTGGCGAGGAGCTTTGGAATCGTTTTCGGATGAAGGACAAGCAGGTAATTGGATGGTATTATAAAAGCATCCGTGAGTCGTTGAGGGATGCAATGCAAGAAACAGAAGCCTTTCGGGAATACTGTAAGTTGATCGATAAAAATTTTAGTGAAGAAAGATGTTAATAGTATGAAAGCATTGATAAAGGAATATAGTATTGTGACAATAGGAACGCTGATTGTTGCGACCGGGGTGTTCTTTTTTATGCTTCCGAGTAATGTGGTGGCCGGAAGCTTGACGGGTTTGGTTATGGTATTGGCTAATTTTATACCGATTAAGATTTCAGTGTTAACCTTTATTTTAAATCTTGGTCTTTTAGTGATTGGATTTATTTTTATAGGAAAAGAGTTTGGCGGCAAAACGGTTTATTCATCTGTTTTATTGCCGATATTTCTTGGGATTTTCGAGTTTGCATTTCCGAACAATCAATCTTTGACGAATGATGTTTTACTAGATACCATTTGCTATCTGCTGGTGGTGAGTGTGGGGATTGCGCTTTTGTTTCGTGTAAATGCATCCTCCGGCGGTCTCGATATTGTGGCAAAGATTATAAACAAGTATGCACATATTGAGTTGGGTAAAGCCATGTCAATTGCGGGTATGATAACGGCATTTTCGTCGATTTTAGTATATGATAAAAAGACTTTGGTAATGAGTATCCTTGCCACTTATGCAAATGGAATTATTCTGGATAATTTTATCGATGGTTATAATCGTAGAAAGCGTGTCTGCATTCTGTCGTCTAATTATGAGCAGATACAGGAATTTATTACAAATGAATTAAAGCGTGGTGTGACGTTATACCAGGCAGTCGGTGGCTATAAGAAGGAAGAAAAAACAGAGATTGTAACGATTCTTACGAGAAGTGAGTATGCGGCACTGTTAAATTATCTGCATTCCATTGACCAAAGTGCGTTCGTGACAGTTTCTACGGTAAATGAAGTCATTGGAGAATGGAACAGCAAACGTAGATTTAAAAAGTAAGTATATCTAATAGTGAGGTGTTATAAGGACTATGAAAAGAAAGGTAGTTGTATTAGGTGGTGGAACCGGTTCCTCAACCTTGCTTCGTGGATTGAAGGAGTTTCCGGTTGATTTAACTTCTATTGTATCCGTATGTGATGATGGCAGCAGTACAGGAGTTTTAAGAGAGGAATTTAGTATTCCAGCAGTTGGTGATATACGAAGAGTGTTGGTTGCTTTGTCAGAGACAGAGCCTCTTGTGATGGAGCTTTTTAATTATCGTTTTAGAACAACCAGTGATTTAGACGGACACACGGTGGGAAACCTATTACTTACAGCATCCTCTGAGATTACAGGAAATTTGTCAGATGGGATAGAAGCTTTGAGTAAAGTGTTCAACTTAAAAGGTAAAGTTGTTCCGTTGACGGAAGATAATGTGGTATTGATGGGTGAGATGGAGGACGGAAGCATTGTAGAAGGGGAACACCAGATTACAGTCAATACGAATAAAATCAAGCGTGTCTACTATAAGGAAGAACCGGTGCCAACGAAGGAAGCGGTAAAAGCAATAGAGGATGCGGACTTAATTCTTCTTAGTATGGGAAGCCTGTTTACCAGCATTATTCCAAATCTTATCTGCGATGAGATTGTAAATGCAATTGACCGCAGCAAGGGCAAAATTATGTACGTCTGCAATATGGTGACACAGCCGGGTGAGACGGAAGGCTTTAAAGTATCTGACCATGTCAAACTCTTAAATCAATATCTTGGAAAGCGCAAGATAGACGTTGTCATTGCAAATGATGGGGAAATTGATGCAGATATGGCCACCAGATATGAATCCTTAGAACAGAAGGACCCGGTGGAGTTAGATCGAGCAGAGATGGAGACCTTGGTGGATAGATTGATTAGTGGTGATTATGTGACGGTAAAAAATAATCTGTTAAGGCATGATGTGATGAAATTGAGCATGCATATATTTGGGTATTTGCTAGAGCAAAAATAGTGTTGATAAACCGAAAAATTGCACTAGACATATAGAAATGTTTAGTGCGATTTTTGATTTCTTTGGAGAATGGAATGGGTACTTGCGACCTGGAATGCGAATTATATGTACAGATTTTAATTATGGCGAATTCGCCATAATTAGAAGGTTATAATAGAAGGTGTTATGACAATAATTAGATGAAGTGAGGAGTGGTGATATGTACGATATTATTATGTTTGACCTAGATGGTACGTTAACAGAATCAGCAGAGGGAATTACTAATTCTGTAATCTTTGCATTGGATAAAATGGGAATTCAAGAAACAGACAAGGAAAAATTGAAGGTATTTGTCGGACCGCCGTTGGATGAATCGTTTATGAAATATTATGGCTTCGATAAAGAAGGTGCAAAAGAGGCAATCACAAATTATCGCATCTATTACAGAGAAAAAGGCATCTTTGAGGCACCTTTGTACGAAAATGTTGAAAAAACGCTTGCGCAATTGAGTGAAGTGGGAAAAAGGCTATTTGTTGCCACATCCAAACCAGAAGTGTTTGCAAAGCAGATTCTTGAGCACTGGGGAATTACTCATTTATTTACTGATATTGTAGGGTCAAATCTTGATGGAAGCAAAATAAATAAGGACGAAGTTATAACATCTTTGCTTGAGAGAAACGGTATCACCGACAAAGAAAAAGTGCTTATGGTTGGTGATAGAGAACATGATGTGATAGGCGCAAAAAAGGTCGGGTTGGCTTGTGCTGGGGTCCTTTATGGGTATGGAAATTATGAGGAACTGAAAAACGCGGGAGCGGATTATATTGTTGAAAAGATAGAGGATATACTAAACATTGTATAGATTAGAATCGGCAGAGAAAGAGAATAGAAAACATGATGATTTTGAGGAGATAATTGATTGCCATGAAAAGAATTATAATAATAGGTAATGCAGGTGCAGGTAAAACAACATTTGCGTTAAAAAGTGAAGCTAAAATATTTTAAAAATCTATTGGAAAAAGGGAATACTTGTGGTATTATATGTGTAGGATATAACTGTAATGCGTTACAGTTTTGGTCTGGGCGAAAGCTCTTTGGACCACCGTAGGCGGGAAGAATTTCCCGCCATTTTTACTATAGTGGTAAGTTTTGGAGGAGTTAATGAAAGAACTTAGTGTATTTATAGATGAATCAGGTGACTTTGGAGAAATTACAGAACGTCCGGCATACTATCTGGTAACACTTTTGTTTCATGATCAGAAGAATGAGATTGTTTCAAATGTTAAAAAACTTGAGGATAGTACAAAGAATTCCGGATTTGATTTTGAATATATACATACGGGACCGGTTATCAGACGTGAGGATGTGTTTTCCGGATTGTCTATTGACGAACGCAGAAAACTGCTTTTTAAGATGCTAAATTTTATTGTTGGTAGTCCAATTACATATGAGATAGCTGTGGTAAACCGAAAGGAAGCACCGGATAAAATTTCACTTTCCGGTAGGTTAGGACGCGAAATATCAAACGTGATAGGAAAGCATAAGGCCTTTTTTGATGGATTTGACAAAATTATTGTATACTACGATAATGGGCAAATTGAACTCGGTGCAATTCTAAATACAGTATTTTCAATTCATTTTTCCAATGTTGAGTTTCGGAAGGCAGAACCACAAAAATATCGTTTGTTACAAGCTGCTGATTTCATTTGTAGTATGGAGTTGCTGAAAATAAAGAAAAACGAAAATAGATTGAGTAAGTCAGAGAAGCAGTTTTTTTATAAGCCACAAGAATTGAAGAAAACCTTCTTTAAAGCAGTTGACAAGAAAAAGTTGGGGAAATAATGTCTTCCTTATTTCCTTATAACTCCCACACAAGGGAAAATATAAGGGAAAAGTGAAAGACTCATAGATGTTGATGGGCAGGTAAGCTCGTAAATGCTAAAAGGTTAAGAAAATACACGAGAAATTTGAATTCTGAGAGCAGATATTTGCATAGCATTACAATAACTGTTATATCTTATTATCAAATCTTCTGCATAGCCTTGAAAATTCAAACTTTTAGGCAGTTAGCGTATTATCAAGATTTGTATCGTGTTATATCTTCTCCCTTGCCATTATGACATCTAATAAGGGAAAAACAAGGGAAAGAAAATCTAGTAAAACAATATAACAAAATATATTTGAACAGTTGGACTGAAAAGGTATGCATTAAGTATTTTCACAAAAAAATTTGCATCTTAAATGATGCGAAACAATTACATGAAATTTTAAAATAGGCTTGTGAAAAGTGCTCTCAAGTGCTAAAATAGTCCTACAGAGAGTACCCATGACAGGGTGGTAGCCTCCCTAGTTTATGCAACCGGCTTGCCGGAATACATAGGAAGGGAGGTGGCGTGATGACAGCTTTTGAAATTGTTTCGACGATTTTAGCCGTAGCTTCCTTAGTGGTCGCTATTGGTATGTTTGTACTAGCGTTGCTAACCTTTCTCCAAAAGAGAAAGAAGCGAAAATAAAAATGCCTATCCTGTCGGCCAACAGGATAGGCGGTGTCCGTAAGGACATTTAAACCAACTGGAGAGGCATCCACTTTGGAGTGGGTGCTCTCTTTATATAGTCATCATAACACTACTAATAATAAAATTCAAGATATTTTGTATAAATTCCGAAAAAGCGAAAAAGTCAAACAAGTATAGAAATCAAAAATGAGCTGTTCTATTTTGGTCAATAGTCCATCGGTTGTAGAACTTGATTTTTCTGCTCGTTACTCGTTGTTGTTATCCGATTATCAACCAAATGATTAGATTTTGTGTTTACGTACCCTATTTGGCATGTTCGTACCACTCTATTGCTCTCTTATAAAAATCAAGAATGTCGCCTAGGCCTTCTCTGTTAATTTCATCAGACCAATTTTCATGTTTTTCAGAGAATTCAACAAATTTTATTGCGTTTTTATAATACTTAGAATAGTTAGTATCTGTGTTCATTTTTTCTATGTATTCAACTAGTGAGTGTTCCTTGAATTCAGGAGAATTTCTCCAATATCTAGGCCAGTCTAATACCATAGGACTAAGAAATTCTGTCTTATTCGAATTAGGCTTCATATGTCCTAAATATGGAATAAAATAATCGTGATATATAGGATGATAATTATTAAAACTTTTGCCAAAAGCTATCCCCATTGCATCTTGTGCCGCTTCACCTCTTGCTGCTTCAACTATTGGATTGCCAAAAAATATAGATTTCTCTTGATCCATAAGTGCCATTCCTGTAGACAAGCATCCTCTCAAAGGAATTCCCGTAAAGATTGCTTGACAGAAGAATTCCATACACGTCTGCAAGTAAGACAGGTAAATTGCGTGTGACTGAATAAAAATAGGATAATATGGTGTACCAGCTTCGCCAATAAGTAATGGATTGGGTTCGTACTTTGTGTCTCTGAGCCACCATCCTTGTTTGCTAAGTTGGTAATTAACATAAATTATAAATGTATCACTGAAATGACAAACGCGCACAAACCCATTTGCATCTGCTATTAGAGCATTATGTTTCCAATCTGGAGAAGTTGGGACAGGCACAACACTTCCTGCAAAACTCGCATTTCCTTCGGGTGTTGATTTTTGTTTGTTAATTAAGTCCAGTAATCTATTATAAAGTGCTGAAATAACTTTAGTACTATTGTTTGTGACAAAATTTGAAAATCCCAAAATATCGAAAAGTGCAATTGAATAAAGTTGTTCATCTTTTTCAATTTCTTTTAATGCCTGCTCCACTTCAGTAGCGGAATTTAGCGAGATTCGCTCCTCGTATTTTGGCCGTTCTTTATCTTGCATAAAAATTCACCTCAATTCACCTTAGTTGATTAGTATATGCACATTATAAAACTTTTGCTGTGCCACCATTCATGATTAAAGTATCGTTGCCTATGGCATTTTCAATATCCTCCCATGTAGCTGGTTCCGCAATATTTAAAGGCTCAAGTTGAGTATATGTACAAAACCTTTCTTGTGCACCAAGTCCCTCTTCAAAGTTGAGGCAGTTCTGCTTGAGCACTTTTGCAAATCCTCATCTTTAATGATAGTTGTGAGAGCTGATATTTGATTCTCTAACATTTTTTCTCCTCCATTTAGATTTGATGACAAAAATCCAAAGTTTCTGATTTATTCTATCATATTTTTATTTTCTTCTCAATCTAGCAAGGCATTCTTGGAGTATACTGGGAGACCAACGTATATGGAGTATGTGGCCAAACCAGTTTTTGAATTGAAATTGAAGAGATTGATTTAGGAGTGAAAGTTTGAAACGAGTAATAATCATAGGTGGCAACGGAAGTGAAAAGACAACGTTTGCTCATAAATTAGCAGAGAAAATGCAGTTGCCATTGGTACATACAGATTCAATATATTGGCAGGATAATTGGAAGAGTGTGTCCAAAGAAGAGTTTGATGAAATACTGCAAACGGAGTTAAGTAAAGACGAATGGATTATAGATGGGAATAATATTCGCTCTATACCAGAAAGAATCGAAGCTTGTGACACAGTGTTTTATTTTGACTTTCCAAGTTTGGTGTGCCTTTGGGGAGTGTTTTCACGATGTATCAAAAATTACGGAGAAAGTCGTTCGGACATGGGAGGATATTGCCCAGAACATGTCGATTTCCGGTTTTACAAACAAGTTTTATTGTTTAACCGAAGGAATAGAAAGAAACTTTATTCGATGATAGAAGAAGCGAAACATGTTGAATGTATTATTTTTAAGAGTCGCAGATATGTGAATAAGTATTTGAAGAATTTATGATGGGGAAATGTGAAATTAAATGAAAATACATATTATTGGATGTAGTGGAACGGGAAAGACTTACTTGGCGAAATTTTTTGCTGAAAAATATAGCATACCACATTTTGATTTAGACGATATTCAATGGGATAATAGTGCTGAAAGTTATGGTGTAAAGATGCCAGTTGAGAAAAGGGCATCTTTATTACAAGGAATACTGTCCCATACGGATTGGGTTATTGAAGGCGTGTATTATAGTTGGGTTCAACAGAGTTTTGAAGATGCGGACATTATTTATGTTTTGGACATGCCTAAATATTTATACAAAAGCCGTATTATCAAACGTTCTATAAAGAGATTTTTAGGACTGGAAAAGGGCAAGAAAGAGACATTTAAATCTATCTGTTCGTTGTTGAAATGGACAGATACATTTCAGAATAAAAACCTGAAAGAGATTAGATGTATGTTGGAAAAGTATGGAGAGAAGGTTATCTGGCTCACGAGTAAAAAAGCGGTAAAGAAGGTAATGCGAAGCGTATGATTGGGAGGTGATTACAAATGATAGAATCAAGATGTGGAATTTTGTGTAGTGAATGCAGATTTACAGAATGTAAGGGTTGTGTTAATATTCCAAATCCATTTTGGGGAACTTGCCCTGTGAAGACATGTTGCGAGGAAAGGAAGATTATGCATTGTGGAGATTGCAGTGAATTTCCTTGTGATTTGTTGAAAAGTTTTTCGTATGATGAAAAAGAAGGCGATGGCGGAAAGCGAATAAAGCAGTGCGAAAAATGGAAAGGGATACAATGTTGAAATAATTGGCGAGAATGAAGGGTCTATTATCGAGATAGAGAAAAGACTTGTTTGAGGAGGAGAAGTATGATTGCATTAATCGTTGCATTTGCAAAGAACCAAGTAATTGGAAATAAAGGTTGTATACCGTGGAGGATAAAGGGTGAACAAAAACGCTTCAAAGAATTGACAACTGGAAATGTAGTTGTAATGGGAAGACGTTCTTATGAGGAGATTGGGAAACCGCTGCCAAATAGAACAACTATTGTAGTCTCAAGAACTAAGAAATTTGAAGGCGAAAATTGCTATACAGTTAGTTCTCTTAGAGAAGCACTGGAATTGGCGGGTGATAGAGATGTTTACATTTCCGGTGGTGCGAGGTTATACGAAGAGGCTCTTCCTATAGTAGAGAAGATGTATATTACGGAAATCGATTGTGAGATTGATGGAGATACATATTTCCCAACTTTTAATAAAGAGGAATATACGAAAGAGATTGATGAAGAGTTTCAAGGGGAAATTTCTTATCGATATGTGACATACATCCGTAAATAAGGTGAAGTTGTCCATTTAAATAATCAGTCTATATGAGGAGGTAATACAAATGTTTTATTCTTATGTCATGGGTATAGATAACTCCATTAATGAATTAAGAAATCAAGGATTTCTCATCGAAAATGATGGTGATAATTATATGGTAACTTTTTCAAAAGAGAACGCAAGCATATGGGAAGCATTTATAAAAAAGCATCTAGAAGTTGGGTATTGGAACGAGTATTTAACCGATAATAGCGTGGTCTTTTTATTTCATTTACAAGATGGGATTAAGAGATATGAGGTATACGATTTTATGGATGATGAAGTTCTTGGGCTTTGCGAAAAATTTTGCGAGTGTAAAATCGAATCATTGAAGAGTATGCTTATGGGAAATCATTTTTACAAGAGTCTGTTGAGTCAAAAAGAGGTTAATAATGGGTAAATAAAAACAAGTGAAATTTCACGATATATATGGAGGAAATGAAAATGAACATAGCAGTATTTGCTTCGCATGGAGGCAGTGATTTGCAAGCAATTATAGATGGATGTAAAAATAATATGATTAACGCGAAAGTAGCGGTTGTTATTAGTAATAACGGAAATTCGATGGCTTTAGAAAGAGCAAAAAGTGAAAATATTCCTGCATACCATCTTAGTGCCAAGAAACTAGGCAGTGAAGAACGGTTAGCTATAGAACTTCTTGAAATATTATTGAAATATGATATACAGATGATATTTTTGGCAGGATACATGAGAATGCTTCACGTGTCGATTCTGGAGAAATATCACAATAGAATTTTCAATATACATCCGGCGTTGTTACCAAAGTTTGGTGGAAAAGGGATGTATGGTATGAATGTACATAATGCAGTTATAGAAGCAAAAGACACAGAAACGGGTGTCACAATTCATAGAGTAAGTGCAGAGTATGATAGCGGAGAGATTGTTGCACAAACAAAAGTTCCTGTTTTGGAGAATGACACTCCAGAAGTATTGGCAGCAAGGGTATTGGAAAAAGAACATGAGTTTCTGGTAGAAGTAATCTCGGATATTGTAGATGGTAAAATTGTTTTGGGGTAAATATCATGATTGTAGTAGATTCCGCAATCTAGGAAAAGAATTAATCTAAAAAACACCTTATTATATAACTACCACGTGGCAATGGAAGGTGATGGTTATGAAATCAATTCAAAACATGAATCAAGTACTGAAGTATATTGATGAACATCTTGAAGAAACGCTTACAATCGAAATGTTAGCAAGAGTTGCAGGATATTCCGAGTATCATTTTATACGAGTGTTTAAAGATTGTATGAATACAACTGTAATGGAATATGTGTGTAAGAGAAGGCTTATCAAGGCTTCAGAAGAAATTTTGTTAGGTGAAAAAATAATTGACGTTGCAATACAATATGGTTGGCAGTCGCATAGTGGATTTACAAAAGCATTTAAGAAAGAATTTGGTTTTTATCCGTCACTTCTAAGGGCAATGAAACTTACAGTAGATAACTTAGGAGGTAGTGATATGAGTCATGTTTTTTTGGAATCAACAAAAGTTGGTATGACAAAGGAAGAATTATTTGTAATATTACAGGAAAAACTCAAAATTAATGGAGTGAATGTAGAGCAAAATAAACTTAATAATGTTTATTTTAGTGCGTGTAATGCTTACGAAAATGTGAAAAGGTATTCAGGTGAAGAGTATGTAACTCATTTAATTAATGTCTCAATTGTATTGGCAGAGTTGGGTGCAACAGAGGAGGTCATATTAGCTGGTATGTTCTGTGATGTGGCTAAAAAGGGTGTAGTACCATTAGAAATCTTAAGGGTTGACTTGCCTAGGGAAATTTATGATATTGTTGAGAAGGTACAGGAGACAGGTCATGAATTGGAAGAAGCGTCAGATGCAGTTGTGCTTATAAAATTAGCAGAAAGGCTTCATAATATGCGCACAATAGAATTTATCGATGAATATAAAAAGCAGCAAAAAGCCAAAGGAACAATAGAACGGTTTATGCCATTGGCAAGAAGGCTGGGTAATAAAAAACTAATTGATGAACTAAATGATTTGGGAATGAAGTATTATGTTTAATGTTATAATGTCAAATAACGCATAGACTCTTGACAAAATCACTGTTCAAGGCTAATATATCATTAGTCTTTAATATGAAAAAGAAAAAAGTAGTGAGAAAGAGGAGTACACATGATTCGCTTGACAGAGAGGACTGCTCATCGGCTGAAAGGTAGTCTGAAGATAGGGATGTGGAAGGTAGCTTTTGAACTGGGTGTCTGAATTAGTAGTAGGATATCACGGAGTGGTTCACGTTATCGAACTGTGAGATGTATACAATATGATTGTGTATAATAAAGGTGGTACCGCGGATTTTCGCCCTTTACGTCTTTTGGCGTGAAGGGTTTTTTTAATATGTTTCTTAAGATTCTGTGAAAATCACCACAAAACAATCAATTTTATAGTACAATGAAAGGTGCGAAAGCAAACGAGGAGGAAGCTATGAGCAAGCAACTTGAAAAAACTTACAATCCAAAAGAGATTGAATCAAAACTTTATGAGAGATGGATGGAAAAGAAATATTTTCATGCAGAGGTTGACAGAAGTAAGAAACCATTTACGATTGTAATGCCACCACCGAACATTACAGGTAAATTGCATATGGGACATGCTCTTGACAACACATTGCAGGATATTTTAATTCGTTATAAAAGAATGCAAGGTTACAATGCACTTTGGGTGCCTGGAACAGACCACGCTGCGATTTCGACAGAGGTTAAGGTTACAGAGCAACTAAAAAAAGAAGGCGTTGATAAAAAAGAATTGGGCCGTGAAGGTTTCCTTGCAAGAACTTGGGAATGGAAAGAAGAATACGGTGGAACAATAACGTCACAGCTTAAGAAATTAGGTACATCTTGTGACTGGGATAGAGAACGTTTCACAATGGACGAAGGATGTTCAAATGCAGTACAAGAAGTATTTATTAAATTGTATGAAGAAGGCTATATTTACAAAGGACCACGTATCATCAACTGGTGTCCGGTATGTAAAACCTGTCTTTCTGATGCGGAAGTAGAGCACGAAGAACAAGCCGGACATTTCTGGCATATTAAATATCCAATTGTAGGAACAGACAGATTTCTAGAGATTGCAACAACACGTCCGGAAACTATGCTTGGTGATACTGCCATTGCCGTTCATCCGGATGATGAAAGATACCAGGATATCGTTGGGGAAATGGTATTGCTGCCATTAGTAAATAAGGAGATTCCAATTGTTGCAGACAGCTATGTAGATAAAGAGTTTGGAACAGGTGCTGTTAAAATCACACCAGCCCATGACCCGAATGACTTTGAAGTTGGAAAGCGTCATAACTTGCCGGAAATCAATGTAATGAATGACGATGCAACGATTAACGAATTGGGTGGCAAATATGCAGGAATGGACCGTTATGAAGCAAGAAAAGCGATTGTGGCAGATTTAGAGGAACAAGGATATCTTGTAAAAATCGAAGACCATTCACACAATGTTGGTACTCATGACCGTTGTCATACAACTGTAGAACCATTAATCAAGCAACAATGGTTTGTAAAAATGGAAGAACTTGCGAAACCTGCTATTAATGCAATTAAAACCGGTGAGTTAAAGTTCGTTCCGGAACGTTTTGATAAAATTTATTTACACTGGTTGGAAAACATTCGTGACTGGTGTATTTCAAGACAAATTTGGTGGGGACACAGAATCCCGGCTTACTACTGCGATAAATGCGGTGAATTTGTAGTGGCAAGAGAAATGCCGGAAGTATGTCCACACTGTGGAGGTACACATTTTACACAGGATGAAGATACATTGGATACATGGTTCAGTTCTGCATTATGGCCATTCTCAACACTTGGCTGGCCGGAGCAGACAGAGGAAATGGATTATTTCTATCCAACAGACGTATTAGTAACCGGATACGATATCATTTTCTTCTGGGTAATCCGAATGGTGTTCTCAGCTTACGCCCACACAGGAAAATCACCATTCCACACCGTATTTATTCACGGTTTGGTACGTGACTCACAGGGACGCAAGATGAGTAAATCCTTAGGAAATGGTATTGACCCATTGGAAATCATCGAGCAATACGGTGCGGATGCACTTCGTATGACACTTGTTACAGGTAACGCGCCTGGTAATGACATGCGTTTCTATGATGAAAGAGTAGAGGCAAACAGAAACTTTGCAAATAAGGTATGGAATGCGTCTCGTTTCATTATGATGAACATGGAAGGTAAGGAAGTAACGACTCCGGACTACAGTGATTTGTCAAATATTGATAAATGGGTATTATCAAAAGTAAATACACTTGCAAAAGATGTAACAGAGAACATGGACAAGTTTGAACTTGGTATTGCGCTCCAAAAAGTATATGACTTTATCTGGGATGAGTTCTGTGACTGGTACATCGAGCTTGCAAAATATCCAATCTGGCATGCAGATGAGAATCCAAAGGCGGCAAATGCAGCTCTTTGGACGTTGAAAACTGTATTGGCAAATGGATTGAAATTCTTACATCCGTTTATGCCATTTGTATCAGAGGAAATCTACAGCGTATTAGTACCTGAAGAAGAATCCTTGATGATGTCAGCATGGCCACAGTACAAGGATGAATGGAACTTTGCACAAGAGGAAACACAAGTAGAGCGCATGAAGGAAATTATTCGCGGTGTTCGTAATGTACGTGCAGAAATGAACGTTGCACCAAGCCGTAAGGCACAAACCTTTGTGGTATGTGAAAATGGAGCATTGTGCAAGGGCTTTGAAGAAATGAAGGCATCAGCAGCTTCGCTTATGAGTGCGAGTGAAATTGTGATTCAAAATACAAAAGATGGAATTGCAGAAGATGCAGTTTCTGTAGTTGTAACAGACGCAGTTGTATATTTGCCATTAGCTGAATTGGTAGATTTTGAAGCGGAAATCGAACGTCTCACAAAAGAAGAGGAGAGATTGACGAAAGAGCTTGCTCGTGTAAATGGAATGTTGAGTAACGAAAGATTTATCAGCAAGGCTCCGGAAGCAAAAATCAACGAAGAAAAAGCGAAGTTGGAAAAATATACACAGATGATGGAACAAGTAAGGGAAAGACTTGCAGGACTACGTAAATAGAACAGCAGTCGACAAATTATTTGAGGTTAGAGTATGAAAAAAATTCAAATTAGTAAAGAAGATATCAAACAATATTTTCAGCAAAGAAAGCAGAGACGACAGGCAATTCTGGAAAAACAAAGGAACAGTAAATTTGCCAAAGCAATGGCACCTGTTTATTTGTGGATGAATCGTTTTTCTCTGATTTTACAATTTCTGTTAGCAGGGATTATTAACTTTACGATTGAAGCAATTTCAAGACACAGCATAGGAAAAGCGTGGGAGTATATGACCATGACACCATGGCCATTTCTCTTTAACACCTATATGATTTTTGTAACATTTTTGCTTGTATATATTGTCAGAAGACGTGTTTTCTTCCGTATTATCATCAGTGTATTCTGGCTGATTATCGGAGGTGTCAACGGATATATGTTAAGTGTTCGTGTCACACCGTTTAATGCACAGGATTTAAAGGTTATCGATGATGCATTGTCTATGATTGATAAGTATTTTACGGGGCCACAGGGGCTTTTAATTATTATCGGTATTATTGCTGTTCTGGCATGGTTGGTTTCCATGTGGAGAAGAGGCGGTCAGTATACAGGAAAGGTATATAGAATACCAGCAATCGTTGTGTGTATCATAGCATTTGCCACACTTGGAAAGGTAACAGATTTTGCCATTGAGAAACGAGTGGTATCTGATTATTTTGGAAATATTGCATTTGCATACGAAGATTATGGTTTGCCATATTGTTTCACAGCAAGTATGTTTAACACGGGCATTGACAAGCCGGACGAAAGAGAGTACGAGGAGAAAGAGGTTCTTGCCATTACGGAAAATGGAAAGCTGTTGGAGTCAAGCACCAGTCGAAAAGAGATGCCGAATATCATTTTGATTCAATTGGAATCCTTCTTCGACCCAGATGAGGCAGAATTTTTTAAAACAACAAAGGACCCGATTCCAACCTTCCACTATTTGATGGAAAATTATTCATCCGGTTACTTTAAAGTACCATCTGTAGGTGCAGGAACTGCAAATACAGAGTTTGAAGTGCTTACAGGTATGAGCATGCGCTATTTTGGGCCTGGTGAGTATCCATACAAAACATATGTGAAAAAAGAGGGACATGCAATCGAAAGCGTTGCAACTGCTTTGAAAGCATTTGGATATGGAGCACACGCGCTTCACAATAATGGTGGTAACTTCTATAGCCGTGCCGATGTGTTTAAAAATATGGGCTTTGACAGCTACACTAGTGAAGAGTTTATGAACGTGCTTCAGTTTACAGAAAATGACTGGGCAAAGGATGACATTTTAACGGAGCATATCCTAAATTCAATGGATTCTACAGAGCAACAGGACTTCATATTTACAATTACAGTGCAAGGGCATGGGGATTATCCGGAGAAAAAAGTATTAGATAATCCATTGATTGAAGTGACTGGAATTGAAGAGGAAGGCAAGAAAAATGCTTGGGAATATTTTGTAAATATGTTGTATGAAACAGATTTGTTTATCGCAGATTTGATTTCAGAGTTGGAACAAAGAGGGGAACCGTCTGTATTAATTCTTTATGGTGACCACCTTCCAACCATGGGACTAGAGGCAAGTGACCTAAAGAGCCGTTATCTGTTTAATACCAACTATGTGGTTTGGGATAATATCGGTTTAAAAGAGGAAGACCAGACACTTGCAACCTATCAGTTAATGGCGGAAGTCTTTAAAAAGTTAGGTCTTCATTCAGGAACAGTATTTAACTACCATCAGACAAGAAGACAGACTTCAAACTACCTGGCTGACTTGGAATTGTTACAATATGATATGTTATATGGTGAAAGATACACTTATGGCGGAAAAGCCAATGCACCAAAGGTAGATGACCATTTCCAAATGGGAATTTTGGATGTGTCACTGTTTAATATGGAAACTGACCCAAATGGGAATTATATTTTCTATGGCGAAAATATGACGAGAAACACCAAGATTTATATTAATGATGAGAAACAGAGCACATCATTTATCAACGATACGCGTGTTGAATTAAAGAAGTCAAAGCTTTCAGAGGGTGATAAGATTGTGGCTTGCCAGGTTGGCTCCAGCAGTCGAATTTTCCGTTCCTCTGTAGAGTATCGATACAATATGGGACAGCTTGTTTTGGCTGAAAACTATGTAGAACCGGTGGCACCTGAGACACCGGAAGGTGGGGACACAACAGAAGGTGGCGATACGACGGGAAATACGTCGCCGACTGAAAATCCGACACCATAGCAGTAGAGAAACCTCGAAAAATGCGCACGGTAGCATATTGCTTTTTTAAGAATCTGTGCGTATGATAGTTTTGTTAGAGGGAGGAAACAAATGTTAAATTTTGAAGAAGAATTGAAAAAATTCAAGCCTTGTCTTGAGGTGGAAGATATAGAGGAAGCAGTATATCAAGAGGATTTGACAGATATGACAGATATCTTGAAGGAACTTCAAAACAAATAATAGAGTGATGGTGAAAGAAGTGGAATATGCAAAGAAATTAGTATACCTATCCAATCAATGGTATAACGATGGTTTAAAAAAAGCGAATATTCGAGACCTTTCAGGTGCCGCTCTCTCTTTGAAAAAAAGTCTTCAGTATAATCGAGACAATATTGCAGCTAGAAATCTGCTTGGTTTAGTTTACTATGGACGAGGAGAAATTTCCGAGGCTCTTGTGGAATGGATTATCAGTAAAAACATTAAGAGTCATGGAAATATTGCGAATTACTATATAAAGAAGGTGCAGGAGTCGAAGACAGAGCTGGAGACCATTGACCAGGCGGTGAAGAAATTTAATCAGTGTTTGGTTTATTGCCAGCAGAATGGAGAAGATTTAGCAGCGATTCAGTTAAAAAAGGTAATTTCTGCTCATCCTACCTTTCTGAAGGCATATCAGTTGTTAGCGCTTATTTATATGCAGACGGAGCAATATGCAAAGGCAAAGCAAATGATTCGAAGAGCCCATCGTTTGGATTCGACGGATGAGACAACCCTTCGTTATATGCATGAATTGACACAGCTGTACAAGGATAAAGCAGCAAAGCTGAAAACAGATCGGGCGCAAACCGTTTCCTATAATCTGGGAAATGAAACGATTATTCAACCGGTTTCCGCAACCTTGAAGGATAATGCTGCCATACTGACAGTATTAAACATTGTGATAGGACTTGTGGTTGGAGCTGCAGTTGTAGGATTTCTGGCAGTGCCAACCATGAAGAAAAAAATGGCGTCAAAGACCAATAAAGAAATCATTGTGTACAGTGAGCAGATTGCCGCATTGGAAAGCGAGCTAGATCTTCAAACCAAGGAATTGGAGAAGTATAAGGCAGAGAGTAAAGCAACCGAAGAGGAAAAAGCAATTGCGCTGAGTACGCAAGAGAGTTATGAGGCTTTAATTGTTGCGATTGAGCATTACAATAAAGAAGGATACAGCAAAAGTAAATTGGCGGATGAGTTACTTGCAATCAACACAGCCTCGTTGGGGGCAACAGCCAAAACCAAATACGATGCAATGACAAAGGAAGTTTTTGCAGAGCAATGCAAAGAGTTGTACGAAAAAGCGTCGGAGAGTTTTCCGGTTTTAAACTATACCAGAACCATTGAATGTTTGGAAAAGGTTGTAAAGATGAATGAACAATATGAAGATGGGGAAGCCCTTTACATGCTGATGGTAAGTTATCAGAAAAAAGAGCAAACCGAGAAAGCGACAAATATTTACAATCGAATTTTGGAATTGTATCCAGATAAGGATGTTGCCAAAAAGGCAACCGAATTTATGAAACCGGCTGAGGAAACAACACAAGAGTCAACTACTCAGCCAACTGAATAAAGATTACGAAAGAGAACATGTAACGACAGGAACGTTATATGTTCTTTTTTTGTCATAAGGGGGAGTTTTTATGAGATATGAAGTGCAGGAAAATTGTTTGACCATATTTCTGCCAAATGAACTGGATCATCACAATGCAGAGGAAATTCGAAGAAAGGCAGACCGGCTGATTGAAAAGCACCATATCAAATGTGTGATTTTTGATTTTACGGAAACGAATTTTATGGACAGCTCCGGTATCGGGGTGATTATGGGACGTTATCGCATGGTGCACTTACTTGGGGGAGAGGTATGGGCAACCAATACAAATGACAGAATGAAAAAAATTTTAGTGATGTCTGGAGTAACAAAAATTATTCAAATTTATGAGGAGGAACACGTATGAGAGACACGAATGAAATGGAATTAGTATTTGACAGCATATCCGTAAACGAGGGATTTGCAAGGGTTGCAGTAGCAGCCTTTATGACGCAGTTGAATCCAACACTAGAGGAGGTTGCAGACGTAAAGACAGCGGTGTCTGAGGCAGTAACAAATGCAATTATTCATGGCTACGAAAAAGAGGTGAAAAAGATTCGCATTCACTGTCATTTGAAAGAACAGGTGATATACATAGAAGTCGAAGATTACGGAAAGGGAATAGAAAATGTGAAGCAGGCAATGGAGCCTATGTATACCTCAAAACCGGAATTGGAGCGATCCGGAATGGGATTTTCCTTTATGGAGGCTTTTATGGATGAAATTTCAGTAGAGTCTGAGCCGGGAAAAGGAACACTTGTAAAAATGCAGAGAAAAATAGGAAAAGGAAGGGAATTATGGACCACACAATCGCTTTGATTCAGAAGTCGCACGACGGGGATGAAAAGGCGAGGATACAATTAGTGGAGGAAAATGTAGGCTTAATTTGGTGCGTGGTAAAAAGATTTTACGGACGTGGTGTGGAGCCAGAGGATTTATTTCAAATAGGAAGTATTGGATTACTCAAGGCAATTGATAAATTCGACCTATCCTTTGATGTGAAATTCTCTACCTATGCAGTTCCCATGATTTCCGGAGAAATCAAACGTTTTTTGAGAGACGATGGAATGATTAAGGTCAGTCGATCGCTGAAGGAATTGTCTTACAAGGCACAAGTACTGCGTGAACAAATGCAAGAAAGGCTGCAAAGGGATCCCACATTGGAGGAACTGGCACAAGAATTAAATGTTGAGAAAGAAGATTTGGTCATGGCACTGGATTCAGCGAATGAAGTAGAGTCATTATATAAGCCGGTGTACCAGAAGGATGGAAATGAGATTGCACTTATGGACAGGCTGGAAGAACGAGAAGTACAGGAAGAAAAGATTATCAATCGTATGCTGTTAAAACAATTGCTGGAAAGTTTGGAAAAGGAGGAGAGACAGCTTATCTACCTGCGTTATTTTGCAAATAAAACGCAGACAGAAGTAGGGAAAAAACTGGGAATTTCACAGGTTCAGGTTTCGAGAATGGAAAAGAAAATATTAAAAACTCTGCGAGGAAAAATAGATGTATCTTTTGAGAAAAAATAGACATACTATTTTTGGAAGGAAGGTGGAGTTTATGGAAAAAGCAAAGAAAAGAGTCCGCGTATGTTTGCTATGTGTTGTCATTATAGCAGTCGTTATGGGGATTCTTTATTATTATCACGGAATGAATGAAGACGGACTACAGGCAGAGGGGACACTTGTTAAGATAGAACAGGGAAGATGGACAACGTCATGTCAGTAAGTAACAATACATTATATATCAAAGGGGACCAAAGCGTTGAGGTCACAAAGCTGGATGTTACCTTAGGGGATTTGGTAGCGATGGAATGTAGCCAGCAGAATATAGTTTCAAAGCTCAAAACAATAAAGGTCATGAAGATACCGGAAAAAGGTCAGAAGCGGTTTGTGGTATCTATTTTAAAAATTATCGAGCTGATTCACAAGGAATATCCTAACCTGGAAGTCCAAAGCTATGGTTCGCCGGATGTGATTATCACATATGAAAATCAGCAGCAGAACAACAGATTATGGCAAATTTGTAAAATTACGTTTGTAACGTTGACTACATTTTTAGGTTCTGCCTTTGCAATTATAACCTTTAATAATGATTCTGGGGTGCCTGAAATTTTTGATAATATATATAAACTTGTCATAGGAACTACGAAAAAGAGTTTTCCTATATTAGAAACGAGCTATAGTGTCGGTCTAGTGGCCGGAATATTGGTATTTTTTAATCATTTTGGAAAGAAGAAAATTTCGGTAGACCCAACACCAATTGAGGTGGAAATGCGATTGTATGAAAACGATATACAGACAACCGTTATAGCAGAGTATTCAAGAAAGGGGCAGGAAATGGATGTTGGTGAAACAAATATTACTGACAATCATCGGACTTAGTTCGGGAATGCTTGTTGCAGGCGGACTGTTTGGGTTTATTGTAAGTCTCGGTGTCATCTCTGATTTCGCTGACCGTACACATTCGGGTGATAAGATTAGACTATATGAGAGGGCGCTTGCACTAGGCGGAAGCTTGGGAAACATTATTGATTTATTTCATGCACCAATTCCTTTTGGCAAATGGTTGCTTACTTTATTTGGAATTTTTGCAGGCATTTTCGTTGGCGGTTGGGCCATGGCATTAGCAGAAACATTAAATGTATTCCCCATATTTATGAGGAGAGCCAAGTTAGTGGGCTGTATCCCATATATTATTTTGAGTATTGCCATCGGGAAAGGAATCGGCTCGCTGATTTATTTTTTATTGGGGTGGTAGAGAGGACAGATTATGAATAAAGAAAAACAAGAACAATATAAGGCATATGTGGAGAAGAAAACGCCGAAGAATAATGTGTATTTCAATATGATAAAAGCATTTATCACAGGTGGGATTATCTGTGTGGTAGGTCAGGCTATATTGGACTTTTGTAAAAGTCAGGGACTATCAGAGGAGATTGCGGGGTCGTGGACTTCTCTTATTTTGGTGCTTTTGAGTGTGATATTGACCGGATTTAATATATATCCTCGTATTGCGCAATGGGGCGGCGCAGGAGCACTGGTGCCGATTACGGGATTTGCCAACTCTGTGGCGGCACCTGCTATTGAGTACCAAAAGGAAGGGCAGGTCTTTGGTATCGGCTGTAAGATATTTACCATTGCGGGGCCGGTGATTTTGTATGGGATATTTACTAGTTGGGCATTAGGGGTAATATATTGGATAACAACAATGTTTTAAATATAATAAAGAATAGAGGGGCTCGTGTTTTGCAATGTACAAAAAGGCAGTCCGATTCAAAAATTAGTAATTGAAATAATTTGAGTTAAAGTGGAGCTATTATGGTTCCACTTTTTATTTTCAAAAAAGGAGGATTTTGTAATGAAAAACGAAAAAATTAAAATGGGTAATTGGTTATTTGAGTTCAATCCACATACGCCTTTGGGGTTTGTTCAAAATGTTGAGGTTCCGGCAATGCTACGGCCATATGAAGAACATGTGACGGTGGTAAGAAAAATATTTCAACTGTGCATTGATGGTTGGAGTTTGGGGCAGATAGCACAATATGTAGATTCTATAGGTATTAGTTATAGAGCTAAGTACGAAAAAGCTGTAAAAGTGAAGTGGTCCACAGCAGAGATTAAAAAGATATTGCAAAATGAAATCTATGTAAATGGAAATTACAGAATTGTGAGTAAGCGTCAGTTTGAAATTGCGCAAAGAATGCTTGAGATTAATACACGGGTTACAGAAACGAGTCAAATGGTGAGTCCTTTAATTGGTTTGGCAAAATGTGCGGAGTGTGGTAATTATTTTGTGGAGAGAGTAAAATCCTCTAGAGGGAAAAAATATTACTATTATATGTGTGGATTAAATAAGAGGAACGGAGAATGCATACCGAACAAAATTACAACTGCTGAATTAGATGGGCACGTGTTGAAGTGGCTGAAGAATCATGTTTTTGAGGAAGAGATACAAAGGGCAATGAAGTTGACGAGAAAAATGGCAATACGGTATGTGGATTGATGAGGCGGGAATGATAAAAAGAATTAATTTTTATGAGGTATAAAAATTATGTTGTAATTATTTTGAACAAGTGATAAAATAAAAACGTAAAAAATTTACGAGCAAACCAAAATAAAATGTAAAAAAGTGTCGAGGTGATATGCATGCTTAGTAGAATAATAGTAAAAAACTTTAAGAGTTTTAAAAATGAAACAATTTTCGATTATAGGAAGACAAATTATAAGTTATTAGACAAGAATACAAACGGCAGATTATTAAAAGGAGCCCTTTTTGTAGGTGATAATGCTTCAGGGAAGACAACGGCAATTCAGCCAATTATTTTGTTGTTGCAATTATTATTCAAAGATATAGATGCTGAGTTCTTTTCGTATAGATGTTTATTCTGCAAAGAAGAAAATACAAGTTTAAAATATGAATTTGAAATAGAAGGACACGAGATTGAGTATAAGTATGTTTTCTCAGGAGATGGATTTTTAGAAGAACAATTAACAGTAGATAAAAAAAAAATTATTGAAAGAATTGGTGATAAAGCTAAATTGTTATCCGAAAGAGAAAATACATTTTATGATGTTGACCCATCTATATTGTTTTTGAAAAAATTATATTTTAATACAAAATTTGAAGGATATACAGTTTTAAAAAGTTGGTTCGATTTCCTAAAAAAATCTGTATGGATTAACGCATATACTCGAACCATAGTAAATTATAATGGAGAAAATCTAGTGTATAACAGATATTTTGACAAGTATGGTTATGAAGAGGTTAATGAATTTTTGGAAAAATATAATTTCAAGTATTTAATCCAATATACTAGAGAGATTGGAAAAAACGATGTTAATTATTTCTTGTCAGATGATGAAGAGAAAATGGTATTTTTCGAAAGAAAAGAATTTGATGTTCCAATTCCAATGATTTGGGAATCCATGGGAAATAAAACTTTAATAAATATTCTTCCAGCTATTTTATATTCTGTTAAAAATGGAGGATTGTTAATCATTGATGAATTTAGTAGTGGGTTCCATAATAAATTAGAAGAATTAATCGTACGATTTGTTATGGATAGAAGTTTTAATACTCAGATGTTTTTGGTATCACATTCTACCAATCTTCTTTCTAATTCGTTGTTACGCCCTGATCAAATATATGCGGTGGAAATGGTAGAGGAACAAGGTAGTGTTTTGAGACGTTTTTCAGATGAGCAACCAAGAGCAGCTCAAAATCTTGAAAAAATGTATTTGAGCGGAGTGTTTGGGGGAATACCAGAATATGAAATTGATAAAGAATAAAAGAATAGGAAAGATTTTATTTATTGTAGAAGGAGAACGCCATGAGTTCTCCTTAGTAAAAAAGATCTTTGGTGATATTTTGGGGTATAAGCGAATTGAAAAGCGAAGAGCAAGGGCGACCTATTATGTCAGTCAAACAGATAGTCATAGTGTTGTGGCAGTTATCAATACAAAACATTAAGCTTTAATGATTACGAAAATGGTGCCATTCCATTTGAAGTGCCGTATTTTGTTCACGAATACGTAACTGAAAAGACAGTTATGACTTCTGGCTTGTCGTTTAAGACGAACACAACAAATGGTACGGCAACTGTTGTGGGTTACACAGGAACAGATGTAGATGTGACTATTCCGTCCTACTTTACTTCGGGTAATGTGGCATATAAGGTGACTGGTTTATCGGCAAGTGCATTTGCAGGTAAAAATGTACAGTCAGTTGTTTTAAGTGACTATATTACTGTATTACCGGACGGAGCATTTAAAGACTGTACTCAGTTAGAAGAGGTTTCAGGTTACTACACAAAAATTGGCGCAGAAGCGTTTAGCGGTTGTACTGCATTGAAAAAATATAATGTAACACCAAGCATTACCGAAATAGGTGAGAATGCTTTTGCACGCGTGGATGAACTTTATGTAAACGCGCTAGACGAAGAACACGCTATAGAGGCAGCAAAAGCACAGGATCCAGAACTTGAAGGAAAAAAATTGCTTGAGGCTGCACGCAATATCACGCAGAATGTAGTTAATTCGGCTGTTAATTCAGGTGCAAGTAATATTACATTGGATATTTCAAAGATTATCGCAAGCACTGTTTTAACATTAAATGTTCCTGAGATTGAGTCCTTCACACTACAAGGTGGTTTGAAAGAATACGATGATCTCAAACTTTCATCTGCAGCTGCAGAGACAACGATAAAGGAAATAACAATTCATAATTGTACACGAATTCCTTTGGAAATCTCTTCGGATACTTTGAAGTTGGATGCGGCATCAATTGAAGGAACAGGATTTGTATTATTGCTTAATGTTCCTGCACCTAAGATTTCACTTTCAAGAGATAGCAGATTGATTTCAATCGAGAAAGAAGCTGTTGTATGGAGCAACCCAACAATAGTTTCTGAGGTTGTAGATAATGCTGTAGGCACATTGGACATCACAGGTAATGTGTATGTATATGGTGATATTACCGGTGACTCATGTAGAATATAGGTATTGTGATCGTGCGAAAGTGTATACTTATTATCACACTAAGACAGAAGGTAAGGAGTCATTCTCGCAGGTGTCAGCATCTGATACAATCAGCAATGTTCAAAAATGGGTTCAGTATCGAGAAAAATAATACTAAAGTAAAATCCCCAAAATAAGTTCAAGCCGTGTTTTAGAGTAATCTAAGATACGGCTTGACTATTTAATGGATAATCGAACTTTTTGAGGGGTTGCCAAAGTTTTTGAGGGGCTGACCTGTTTTCAAACCCTCAAGTTAGCCCCTCAAAAAAGTAGACCCTCAAAAAGTTTGATTACCCTATTTAATAGAAAAGTATTAGAGATTTACCATAAAGGATTAAATTATCGACAAACATACGTTCGAATAATAAGATTTATATACGATGTTGAAAGAACGTGTGTGTATATGGATACTAGAACAATTGAGCAGATTAAAAAAGAATTTGATAATACAATTCAAATTACAGAAGATGAACAGGTTGAATTTTGGTATGCGAGAGATTTAATGAAACTATTAGGGTATACAGAATGGCGTAATTTTGAGAATGCGATAAGGCGAGCTATTATTTCATGTGAAACATCAAATATACAAAGAAAGGATCATTTTGTTGAGGTTAACAAATTGATAACGGTGGGAAAAGGTGCTAGGCGACCAGTCAATGACTACATGCTTACCCGATATGCGTGCTATCTTGTTGCAATGAATGGCGGTACAACCAAAGAAGAGATTGCTTTTGCACAGAGTTATTTTGCAGTTCAAACACGTAAACAAGAGTTGATTGAGGAGAGAATTGCATATATTGAGCGAACTCAAGCAAGAAACAGATTAAAAGAGTCTGAGAAAAGATTATTGCGAACATATATGAACGTGGAGTAGATGATGATGGCTTTGCAAGAATAAGATCACGAGGAGACCAAGCTTTGTTTGGTGGTCATTCTACAAAGGATATGAAAGCAAAGTTGTGTGTTAAAGACAATAGGCCTTTAGCAGATTTTCTTCCGACATTAACTATAGCTGCAAAAAACCTTGCGACTGAAATGACCAATTTTAATGTGGAGAGCAAAAAATTATATGGAGAGTTGGACATTACTGGAGAGCACATTCAAAATAAAACTGAAATTAGAAAAATGCTAGGAGAACGAGGCATAAAGCCAGAAGAGTTGCCACCGGCAGAGGATATTAAGAAATTGGAGCGCAGAACGAAATCACAAGATAAAAAGATTATAGAAAAGTCGGGGAGTTTTGCAAGTATAGAGGCAAGCAAGGAATAAGTATAGAGAAATTCGCCACATTTGCGTGGCGAATTTTCTTTAGGACAAAAGTATATATTTTACTCTTCTGAAAATACTATAATCACACAGCTTTAGAAAATATTTTTTTTCCATCCATTGACACGAGGGGAAGGGCAGGTCTTCGGGATTGGCTGCAAGATATTTACCATTGCGGGGCCGGTGATTTTGTATGGCGTATTCACCAGTTGGGTGCTGGGAGTGATATATTGGATAACAACGATTTTTTGATTTTAAGTAAATGGGAGAAAAACAATCAATCTAATGACAACCGACAAAGTTGTAAAAACATTGCAAAAGCAATATTTTTATGATAGATTAAACAAAAATGTATAAAATATCGTAATGATGAAGGTTAGCTGCAAATGGCTATAAACTATAAAAACTATGGGAGTTGCGATTATGAACGATAGAGAAACTAAGCCTCGCTTTTTTAATATGACAACACTAAAGAACGTTGGTGTTCTTTTGCTGTTTTTTTCGGCGATTGTGTTGCTGTGGCATGGCAATGCAACCAGTAATCAAGCTGAACCAGCTTTGGTTGCACAGGTGTATTTCGATGGAGAGTATCGTGTTGCCGACGGTGAGTGGCATAAGATTGTAAAAGGAAACCACATTCCTTCTACTAAGGGGGACGTAACACTGCGAGGATATTTCCACATGCTGACACCCGATGGCGAGAATGTCGGTATTTATAGTGGAGACATGCCACTAGCACTCTACACAGACCATATTAGCTTGACTTTTTATGAGGGTAAAAACGAGCCCAATGTATTTGATATTGAAAATCCCTTGTTTGGAGATTCTGCTTGCGGAAAGGGTTGGTCTGCTTATTCTTTGGCAAACAAAAGCGAGGAGTCGGTAGAAATTCTTATTCATAATTCCCATAGCTTCGGTAACGAAACTGCGATTGACGAATTGCTGGCTAACATCGCTCTTTGGTCGGGGCTTGATTTCGAAAAAGGTGTTCTTGAAAGCGGAGAATCGCAGAGAGATATTGGACTTTTATTTATTATTGTTTCTCTTCTGTTTTTGGGAACCGCTTTGTTCTCAACCCTTATACATATAAAGAACAGCAATATTATTTGGTTGCTCGGTATCGTAATTTTATTCGCTGGTACATACCTGTCTTATAGCTCTGATGGTGTATCATTTTGGAGTGAATCGATTGTTTCCAATACAACAATGTTGGGTTGCTCAATGATGTTCTATATGCTGTTCCTTTCAATGGCACTTGTGCATTTGCTAAAAGGAACAAAAACTATCGGAACAATTATGGTTGCCGTTCTGGGGCTTATAGACGTAGTGCTTTTTGTTTTGCCTATTTTAACAGATATATTCTTTTATGATACGTGGCTTTATTGGGCAACTTCGCAAATACTCACAAATATTATCCTGTTAGGTTGCCTTATAAGAGAGTTTTTTATTACAAAAGGAAACGAGCGCTTTATTTACCTCTGTTCGATTTTGCCACTTATCTCGTTTGGAATTGATGTTGTTATGATTGACCTTGGTATCTGGAACACTGGGGTTTCTTCTAAATACATTTTTATTGTTTTCTTCGTTGCGGCTATGGTGATGGTTCTTAAAATCATACCGAACAATATCAATGCGCTTGCCAAAGCGAAAGAACTGGAAACAGAAAAAATGGTTTTGAATGCCGAGCTTGCTGAAAGTCGCATTTCTACAATGATGAGTCAGATTCGGCCACATTTTATCTATAATACACTTGGAAGCATCGAGCAACTTTGCGAATTGGATCCGCCAAAGGCAGGAGAGCTTGTCCATAACTTTGCAAAGTACTTGCGCGGTAATTTTGGTGAATTGGATAATCCAAAGCCGATCAGAATGTCACAAGAAATGGAGCATGTGCGCCATTATATCAGCATTGAAAACGTACGTTTTCCTGATATGACGTTTTCATTTGAAATGAGAGCTGGGGATTTCAGTTTGCCGGCACTTACAATTCAGCCGATTGTTGAAAATGCAATTAAACACGGATTAATGAAGCTACAAAAAGGTGGCTCCATTCGTGTAATTTCCTACGAGACTGATACGGACTATTGTGTATCTGTAGAAGATGACGGTGTGGGATTTGATACAAGTAAACTGCTTGACGAAAAGAAACACATTGGTATTCGTAATATTCGCGATCGATTAAAGGTAATGGTCGGCGGTACTCTTGAAATTGAAAGTACACAAGGAGTTGGTACGAAAGTCTTAATTACAATACCGAAGGAGGGAGAGAAATGATTGCAATTGCTGTAGATGATGAGCCTTTAATGTTGGGTGCGTTGGTGAAAGCCATTACAGCATCTCCCGATATTACTGTCGTTACAGATTTCACCTCTTGCGAGGAGGCTCTCGAATTTATAAAAGACAATCCTGCAGATATTGCTTTTTTGGATATCAATATGCGTGGTATGGGAGGCCTTTCCCTTGCAGAAAAGATTATCGGTTTTTGCCCGGATTGCAGGATAGTATTTTGCACCGGTTACGAAGAATATGCTATCTCAGCATTTAAACTTCACGCATCAGGTTATTTACTGAAACCGATATCAGCTGAGGATGTGCAAGAAGAGATTAATAATATTAAAGGCATCCGTCAAAATCAAAGGCCGCTTGTAGTAAAATGCTTCGGCAATTTCGAGGTTTTTACAAAGGGAGAAAAACTTACGTTCAAGCGTTCAAAAACCAAAGAGTTGTTTGCATTTTTGGTGGATCGAAATGGCGCGGGTGTTACGGTTGCGGAAATAGAGGCTGCGCTTTGGGAAAATGACAAAGAGCAAAAGAACCAAAATTATATCCACCAATTGTTCCGTGATTTGCGCCAATCTCTTGAAGCGGTAGGTATGGAGGAGATTTTTGAGAGAAACAATTATTTCTATTCCATCAATCCCGAGAAATTAGACTGCGATTATTACGCATACTTAAAAACCGGAAACCCAGAATTCCGCGGTGAGTATATGTCCCAGTACAGTTGGGCAGAAGAAACCTGTGGATTGCTTTGGGGAAATAAGCCGTCAGTTTGACGGCTTTTTTTGGTCACTTGTAAGAAGTTTGTCATACCTCAAATGATAAAATATAAAGAATAAGAATAGATTGCGGAGAATATGTAATGAACAAAAAGAATTCATTAAAGGAAAAGAAACGAAAATTGAATAAAACACATTCCATGCAGTTTCGTATCTTGACGACAGTCATTTTCGCAATGCTTGTAATAACAGTTTTTATTGGTGGCATCAGCATTTACGAGGTGGACCATTACATACAAGATGAGTCTAAAAACTTTGTTGTGGTTACTTGCGAAAACGAGGGTTCGCAGATTAACGATCTTTTCGATGATATGGAAAAATCGGTGAAGGTTATGGAAAGTTACGTAATGGGCTTTTTCACCGAAGAAGTTGACGTAAAAGATCGAAATTTACAAGAAAAAATCATTAATAGTGCTGAGCAAATGTTTGCCGACGTTGCCAAACATGCAAGTGGAGCCGTTGCCTATTATGTTCGTTTTGATCCGGCTATCTCTGACAGCAAAGCGGGGTTGTTTTACAGCAAAGTAGACGGTAGCGATGAATATCTATCTCTTGAGCCGACCGATATCAAACTTTACGACAAAGAAGACACCGAACACGTCGGTTGGTTTTGGCAGCCTTACAATGCCGGAAAACCTGTTTGGATGTTGCCTTACTATAACCAAAACAACAATATTTATATGATTTCATACGTGGTGCCGATGTACCATGAAGAAAAGTTTATCGGTGTTGTGGGAATAGATTTTGATTATAGGGTTTTAGCCGACCAAGTACACCAAATCGAAATTTACGAAAATGGCTTTGCACACTTGGAAATTGACGGAGTTGTAATTCATAGTGACAACCGCGAATTCCAGACTGAAATCAAGGATAATTCAAATAAATATCTGCGCGTATCGAAAAAGTTGGCAAACGGAATGACGCTTGTTCTTTCCGCAAGCTATGATGATATTCGGCAGATTAGGTATGAAATTGGCTTCGAGATTTTATTTGTCGTATTAATACTTTCTGCATTCTTCACGGTAGTGGCTATTATTGTTGTGAGAAAAATTGTTGCTCCGTTGAAAAAAATAGCCGATGCGTCGGTAAAACTCTCAAAGGGGGATTACAATGTGGAATTTGTACATAGCAACGTTTCGGAAATACAACTTTTAAATACAGCTTTCGAAAACATGGCAACACATTTGCACGAACGAGAAAAAGAGCTGCGCTTTTCCGCTAATCGAGATTCCCTTACAGGGCTCAGAAATACCACATCGTATAAAAGTTGGGTGGCAGAATTCGACAGAGAGATTGAAAGCGAAACTGCAAATTTCGGCGTTGTTGTGTTTGACGTAAATCGGCTTAAGGAAACGAATGATTTGTATGGACATGACGTGGGCGATAAGCTTATTGCATCTGTTGCAAAAGTGATTTCTAATGTTTTCAAAAGAAGTCCGGTGTTCAGAATCGGTGGGGATGAATTTTTGGCAGTTCTTCGACATGGAGATTTGGAGGATTGCGAAAAATTATTTATCCAGTTGGATTTAGAATGTGCAAATACGTTTGTAGAGGAAAAGAGTAAAATTCCTATCAGCATTGCTAGAGGCTTTGCAAGGTTTGATTCAGATAAGGATTTGCACTTTAGTGACGTATTTAAGCGCGCAGATTATGCTATGTATGAAAATAAAAGAAAAAGCAAAGAAGTTACATTTTAAGCACTGTAAAGAAATGTGTTTCATGTTATCAGGAGGTGAAAGTTATGAAGAAATGTCTTTCTTTGGTAGCTCTGGTTTTAGTATGCGCCATATTGTTTATGGGGTGTGACGGAAACAAAACAACAAAAGTTCCAAGCGTTGATTACAGCAAATATTCGTTTGTGAATACTTCGTGGACAAGAGATGCTGAGCATGATACAGAAACGATTCGCTTTGGCGAAGACGGCAGTTTCAGTTATTTTTGCGGTTGCGGAAATCCTGTGAATGATTCTGACCTATGCGATGGTTATACCTATGATGATGCTACAAAAACTATCACGTTAGATTGTATTGAGACTACTGATGAAATGGTCACAATAATAAAGATTGTGAAATGCGATGAAAACAGTCTACATCTTGATTTTGACGGAGAAATAAGAATTTTTGAAAAATAGGATATGAGCTAATTGCTGTGTGGGTGTTCGTGGCACAGGTAGGCATCGCATAGTGCGGTGCCTATGTTTTAGTGTGGGAGAAAATGCTCAAAATATTGATTTTCATGGGGGTTTGTAATATAATAAGAAAGAATATGTAAAAAATTACTAACAAGTAGAAAGAAGATGCAAAAATGCCGATAACATACAAACGAAAAAAACAAAGACATAGTAATATTTTATATACCATCGTTACTGCGATTTTAATATGTGCAATATTTATTTCCATGGTCACTTCTTTTTATAAAGAAGCTGAGAATGAGGCATACGAAATGCTTCATATCCAAACAAAACAAATTAAAGATGACCTGACTCTTCAAATAAAGTCTGACAGAGAAAATCTTGTTACCATGGCCAATTTTGCAGCAAAACTCTATGCCGATGAAGAAAGTTATGACCGTATGTTTGAATCATTTAAACCAATCGGTTTGTTTTCCAATATTGGTATCTTGAATCCGGACAATACGTTTGTCACCAAAATGGGTTCTGTTGATTTAAATGGTAAAATTTCTTTTGAGGACGAAGCGTCTCGCGGAGAATATATAAGTGGAAGAATTCCCGATCTCACACAAGGACGAAAAGAAATTATAAGAAGCGCTGTTCCTATTAAAGTCAATGATAAAATAGTTGGCGTTTTATACGGTGTGATTCATCTTGATACTATTGGTGAAAAGTATAACAAAATGGCAAAAGAACTTGATGCCCAGCTTTTTGTTTATGATAAAGAAACGGGGAAATTTGTTATAGATACAATTGATAAAAATCCTAGTGAATTGTCTGAATTTAAGAATCGTGAATATAACGATGGGTATTCCTATGAAACTTTGGTAACTACAGATAAGGGTTACAGCTCATTCAAGTCAATATTCACAGGTGAGGATTTATATGTTCACTATTCTACACTTGAGGATTTTGACTGGGGTATTATGCTTGCCCGCTATGAAACGCAGGTGTTTGAAAATACACATCAAATATCTCAGAACTTGCTTATAACTTTTGCTATCATGATTTTGATTATCGGTATTTACCTGAAAATTGTTTTAAAAGTCGAAAAAGACAGAACAAAATTGAATGCAGAATCTTCGGCCATCAGAAAGCTTCTTCTGGAAGTTAATGCGCAGTATAAAAATATTACTGCAGCCATGAAAAGTATAGAGAGATTTTCAGATGCACGCTCTGCCTTTTTTGCAAACACAGATGGGGAAGATTACTACTATATCAAACCTTCTTTAGAAGACAAGCTTTTATTAGGAGATGATAGAAAGTATTTTGACGGAGAACTCTTCAAGTATGTAGCAAAGATTAATAGTGTGGATAGATCATCTGTTAATTTCATGCAAATCATACCGGACCGGCACCTTTTAAATACAAATAAGGAGCTGTATGAATTTTTACGAAAACACGATATCAAGGATGTTTCTTTTGTAATTATCACAGAAAAGAATAACCATATCAGCATTTTGGGAACAATTAACCCAAAGAAGAGCACTGTTGCAAGAAAACTTCTTGAAGATGTTGCTATTTGTTTTTCCATTGCCATGTACAATAAGAAACATCTTAACAAAACAGAACTTGCCGCAACAACAGATGCTCTTACAGGAGCGCTGAATCGTGTGGCATATAAAAAGGACATTTTAGTATTTGACGAAGAAAGACCGGAAGATTTTTCTTGTGTTTATGTTGATGTTAATGAACTTCATCTCAGAAACAACAAATACGGACATGCCGCAGGCGATGAAATGCTTATCTATATCGCTAACACACTAAAAGAGGTGTTCTTTGGACATCGTGTTTATCGCATGGGCGGTGATGAATTTTTAGTATTTACAAAGAAAATTTCGCAGGAAAATGTGAAACAGAATCTAGAAAGATTTGTTGAGCAATTAAAACCAAGGGGATACAATGTGGCTGTAGGGATGTCTTACAGAACCCAAAATACGAACTGCGAAGAAATGGTGCGTGAGGCCGAAATTAGAATGTATGAAGCGAAAGCGGAGTATTATCAGAATAAAGAGCAAAGTAGTGTGTCTGAGGATAAAGACAAGGATTACGTCCATGTAAAAACTGGTATCAGAGAAATTGACACTATGATAGCTGTCTTAAAAGAGCATTACAACGGTATTTACAGGGTATCGTTGGAGACCGACAGTGTTCACAGAATTTTGATGCCTTCTTATCTTGGTTATAACGAGGATGAAGAAAACTTCTCGAAACTTTTGACAAAGTATATTAATGAAAGTGTACACTCTGATTACCATAGGGCTGTTATAAGCTTTTTGAACTATGATGCAATAAAGAGACAAATATTAGAAGGGAAAACACCAACCATTACATACAAAAAAACAAATTGTGAAGCAGTAAAGCTAATCGTATATAAATTAAGTGACGACAAGGACGATGTTAAAGATACGCTTTGGATTTTTGCTAAGAATTAAAATCTAATGACAAACGGAGGAATTGCAAAGTGATATTACAATTAATCAGGTTTGCAATAGTGGGTGTTATTGCCGCCATTGTTGATGTAGGAGTCCTTGTCACACTAAAAGAAGTACTGCAAGTGGATGTATTACTTTCTTCGGCAGTTTCTTTTTGTGTTTCTGTTATAGTAAACTATCTTCTAAGCATGGCATTCGTTTTTAAAAGCAAAAAGCAAAGTAAATTGAAAGAGTTTATTATATTTGTGCTCCTTAGCGTTGGCGGACTATGCTTAAACCAATTTATTTTATGGATTGGAGTTCAGTTTACGTCCATGTATTATTTGATAGTCAAATTTCTTGCTATGGTAATTGTGCCGATTTACAATTTCATAACGAGGAAAATATTTCTTGAGTCAAAAGAAGAATAAGTGTTGGAGGTGGCGAATTGCCTAATAAAGATTCGAGAATAAAATTGAACTTGATATCATCGATTGTATATCAGTTTGTGCTTATATCATTGAGTTTCCTCTTGCCAAGATTATATCTTGAGAATTTTGGCTCGGAGGTCAATGGTGTCCTTTCAACGATAAAACAAATTTTTACATATATGTGCCTTTTAGAGGCGGGTGTGGGTCTTGCTACAACTCAGGCTCTGTATAAAAGAGTTGGCCAAAAGGATTATAAGAGTGCAAGCTCAGTTCTTTCTGCAACCAATGCGTATTATATTAAAACAGGAATCATATATCTTGCTATTGTGCTTGTTATTGCGGTAGTGTATTCTTTCGCAGTACCAACTTCCATAGACAGTAAGGTGTTGTTTTTTATCATTATCTTAAATGCCATACCGTCACTGTTCAGTTATTTTGTTCAGGCGAAATATCGGATACTGATGGAGGTTGATGGGAGAAAGTATGTAATAAACAACTCGGAAACACTCCTGCAGCTTGCTTCAAATGCGGGCAAAATACTTGTTTTGCTTTTGACAGATAGCCTGATTCTTATTCAACTGGTTTATTGTATCATTGCCCTTGTTCAGCTTGCGTTTTTATATTTCTATGCTAAGCGAAGATATCAATGGCTTGATTGGAAGGCTAAGCCGGATTTTGAAGCTATTTCACAGAAAAATTCGGTTTTGGTACACCAGCTTTCGGGCATGGTGTTTAATAATACTGATGTAATACTTATTTCTGTTCTATGCGATTTTAAGGCAGTAAGTATTTATGCTATTTATAATATATTCTTTTCTCAGGTACAGAATTTTATAACAAGCGTAGTTTCATCCTTTACTTTCGCATTAGGCCAAATGTTTCATACAGACAGAGAAAAGTTTCATAATCTATTTCATGCGTATGAAACGTTTTACATCATGATAACGTGTATCATCTATACTCTTATGGGAGTGTTTTTATTGCCTGTAATACAGATATATACAAAGGGTATAAATGATGCTGAATACACAAATGTATTTCTTGTGTTACTTTTTGTAATTATGAATTTAATTGCTAACGGTAAATTGCCTGCCAATAGTATTATTGAATATTCGGGTGATTTTGAAAAAACCCGTTCTTATGCAGTATGGGAAATGATTATAAATATTACTGTTTCCATTGTTGCAATTATATATTTTGGAATATGTGGTGCAATACTGGGAACAATCGCAGCACTTGTGTATCGAGGCATAGTGACGATTTACTATTCAAACAAGAAGGTTCTTGGAAGGAGCCAATTTTGTACATATAAAATTCTAATTCTAAACAGTGCGGTTTTTGCTGCAATTATGGCAATATTTTTTGTGGATACGTTCAGCAATGTTTCCTTTTTACAACTGTTGCTAAACGGGCTTGTCCACTCAATATGGATTGTGGCATTATATGTACTCGTTAATTATGTGTTCAATAAATCTGCTTTTAAAACGATTTATGAATTATGCAGGGGGAAGAAGAGTTAATGAATATTCCAAAAGTGATTCACTATTGCTGGTTTGGGAAAACTAAAATGCCAAATCTTGCAGAAAAATGTATAGAAAGTTGGAAAAAATACTGTCCTGAATACAAAATAGTTTGTTGGAATGAAGATAACTTTGATGTAAATCAAAATAGATATGCAAAGGAAGCCTATGATGCAGGAAAGTGGGCTTTTGTCAGTGATTACGTAAGACTTAAAGTATTGCATGACGAGGGTGGAATTTATCTTGATACAGATGTCGAACTTATCAAACCGCTTGATAAGCTTATTGAAGAAATTGGGTTTATGGGATTTGACGATAAGGGAGTTGTTTCAACAGGTCTTGGATTTGCCTGTGAAAAGGGGAATCAATTGGTTGCTGCCCTGTTAGGGGATTATGACGACATATCTTTTATTAACCCTGATGGTACTTACGACCTGACCCCTTGCCCGGACAGAAATACAAAAACAATAGAACGACTCGGTATGGATATTAGCAACAAAGACCAAATTTTTATGGGTATTCATATGTTGCCCGAAGATTATCTTTGTCCTATGAAATATGATACCGGGAAGACGCTTATAACGAAAAATACTTATTCTATACATCATTTTTGTGCATCCTGGATTTCTGCAACCGCTAAGCGAACGCTGTTTGTAAAGCGGATGATAGGTGTAAGGTTGTATAATAAATTGTACGGGAAATTCTTACATAAATTTAAATGGTTGGAGTGGTGATTTTGCCTGAAAAAGTATTGAAAAAAATGAATTCATATATATTGCCTCAATGGAAGATTTGCTTTTTTGCGGCTCTTGCAGTGGGGCTTATTGCGCATTTATATAAGATAACAAACTGGCTTCCTAATTGGGATTCGTTAGTGTTCAGATATGATTCGCAGAATATGATTGCCCTTGGAAGATGGTTTTTGCCGATTGTGTGTTCTTTTAGTTCGTTTTATGACTTGCCCTTTTTAAACGGTATCATAGCAATTGTATTTCACGCCTTGAGTGCTGTATGTATTTGCAGAATACTTCATGTGCAGAAAAAAATCACTGCTTTTTTCATAGGTGCAGTCATTGTTTCGTTTCCAACAGTCACTTCGGTTATGATGTATAACTATGTGGCGGACGGTTACAGTATCGCATTTTTTCTTTCAACTCTTGCGGCGCTATACATGACGAAGGAGAAACCGAAGTTTATTCTCTCGGCGGTACTGATTGCTCTATCAACAGGGATTTATCAGGCGTACATAACTGTAACAATCATGCTGATTTTACTAAAATTGATTGACGAAATCATTTACGAACACATATCTTATCGCATTATTTTGAAAAAGAGCGTGGCAATGCTTTTGACAGGGCTTTTAGGTGTGGTATTATACAGCATGATACTCAAAGTAATTCTCAGCATTTTTTCTGTAGGCTTGCTTGATTATCAGGGAATTAATTCGTCAGCCTCATTATCGGCAATTGATATACGTGGCTCCCTTTACTCAATAAAGGAAACATTTATTCACTGTTTCTTTGATGTGTCAAAGGGGATAAACCTATATTTAGCTCTCAATATTTTTGTTTTGGCATTTACGCTTTCTCATTATTTGAAATATATCGTAATAAATAAGCTATATAAAAATTATGCAAACCTTATTATGGTCATCATACTAAGTGTAATGCTTATATTTGGAGCAGGAGCACTTGCATTTATAAATGCGTGCATTGACTATCATAATTTGATGCTTATGGGATATGCAGTGTTTTATCTGTTTTTCCTAATACTTTATGAAAGAGGAGCAGATAACGATGAACGACATTCCCACATCAAATGCTGGATTATATTGTTAACAGCGTTGACAATTATCGCGAATCAAGTTGTGATATCCAATGTAAGTTATCACAAGGCGCAAATGGCATACGAAAAGTCCTATGGGGTTTTGATACGTATAGCAGACCGTATAGAACAGGAACCGGGAGTTGAGGATTGTAATAAAATTCTTGTGCTTGGTGCGCTTGATAATAGTGAAGCATATAGCGTCAATCTTACGCCGAATATTACCGGAATAACAGATGGATATATCATTCGTGCAGATGATGAAACAGTAGGACAAAGTGTATTATGCAGTGCTTTGAGAGACTATTGCGAAAAGGATTATGAATTTGTAAGCGGTGAGGAGAAGAAGAAACTCGCCCAAAGAGAAGAGGTAAAATCTATGGAGCAATGGCCATCAAAGGATTGTGTGGCAATTATAGATGATATTGTAATTATTAAACTTGGTACAGAAGGTGAAAATTAAGTGATATATATTTGTGCTGACGATTATGGATTGTGCGATATATCATCCATGCACATACAGCAGTGCATAGATGAAGGTGCATTGAATAAGGTTAGTGTATTTCCAAACTTTGAAAAGGTGGATTTACACAAATTATTAAATAATAAAAATATTAGAATTTCTTTACACCTAAACCTTGTTGAGGGAAAGTGTATGGCAGATGCTGATGAAATCAATTTGATTGCAGATAAAAACGGTAATTTGAAACACACCTTCGGTGGACTCTTGAAACTCAATTTATTTCATGGCAAGAAGTTTGAGGAACAAATTTATAAAGAAATTAAAGCCCAGGTATTGTTTTGGAAAAACATTTTGCCTCAAGACATACCGTTTTGTATCGACAGCCATCAGCATACACATATGATTCCGGCTGTATTTAAAGCCTTACTTAGGGTTTTGAAAGACGAAACAATAAATTTGGAGTATATGAGGGTTCCGGATGAACCTTTGTTGCCATATATAAAAAATCCCTCCCTGTACTTTACGTATAGCGGAATAAATATTATAAAGCAATGGCTTCTCAAAATCTTATGGCTTTTTAATAAAAGACAGGCTAAGCGATACAAAATACCCACAGCGTATTTTTTTGGAATTCTCTTTTCAGGACAGATGGATGAAAAAAGAGTTAGTAAAGTTTTGCCGGAGTACATCAAAATGGCAGAAAGATGCGGTAAGGATATAGAAGTATTATTCCATCCGGGGTTTTTAAATAAGAATGAAATTGATTTAAAAAATAAAAACATCGTATTTCATAAATTTTATTTATCAGAAAACAGAAAAACAGAATTTGATTCTGTAATGAAAATATTAGAAAGAAGTGTGCTGTAATGCCTTATATTGAACGGGACAAAGTTGACGAGAGAACAAGAGAAAAATTAGAAGCAATTATTGAAAAATCATATGCATCCTATTGGAAGAAGAAAAGACTCTTTGACGTCTTTTTCGCAACATTGATTTTGTTGTTTTTCCTACCTTTGATGATTATAATTGCTATCATTATAGTAATTGATGATCCAAGTGCTGGGCCGTTTTATAAGCAGATAAGAGTGGGTCGTCATGGAAAAGAATTTTATATGTATAAATTTAGAACCATGCGACCAAATTCGGATAAAATAATTGACAATTTGATAAAACAGAACGAAATGGATGGGCCAGTATTTAAGATGAAGGAAGATCCGCGTATAACCAGAGTCGGAAAGTTCTTAAGAAAAGTTTCTCTTGACGAACTCATGCAATTTTTTAATGTGCTCAAAGGAGATATGACTCTCGTAGGTCCGAGACCGCCACTTCCAAGAGAGGTTCAGTTTTATACTGATTATCAAAGGTTACGTCTTCTTGTTACTCCCGGTATCACCTGCACCTGGCAGATTCACAAGAACAGAAATGATGTTCCATTCGAAGAATGGGTTGAAATGGATATCGAATACATACAGACAAGAACATACCTTAATGATTTGATAATTATGCTTAAGACACCGATAGTTATGCTTACAGCTACCGGACGATAATGCAAGTTTGAGGTGAAGGAAATGAAAGTTGCTATGATTGGGCACAAGGTTGTTCCGTCAAGACGTGGTGGAATAGAAAATGTTCTTACAACACTGTGTCCGATGCTGGTTGAAATGGGACTGGATGTTACTTGTTACAACAGAACATCGGATAAGGTTGAAAATGAATATGTGGGCACAGTAAAGAACAACATGTATAAGGGTGTCAAAATTAAAAATGCATGGACATTGAATATTCGTGGATTTGCTGCAATGATTGCATCATTTACAGCGGCAATATCTGCTTCCTTTCAGGATTACGATGTGATTCACTTTCATGCAGAAGGTCCCTGTGCGGCATTGTGGATTCCGAAGCTTTTTGGTAAAAAATGTGTTGCCACGGTTCACGGACTTGACTGGCAGAGAGAAAAATGGGGCAAGGGATTTGCATCCAAGTATATAAAATTTGGTGAAAAGATTCTTGCAAAATATGCAGACGAAGTGATTGTGTTAAGTCAGGCTGCTTACGATTATTTTAAACAGACGTATAACCGCGACACGGTAATTATTCACAACGGAATCAATAGGCCGGAAAGAAAAGACGCAGAACTGATTACAGAAAGGTATGGACTTCAAAAAGATGGATACATATCTGTTGTTTCAAGATTAACTGCAGAAAAGGGGATTCATTACCTGATTGATGCATTTGAAAAAATCACAACGGATAAAAAGCTTGTTATTGCGGGAGATACAAGTGATACTGACGATTATGTGAGATTGCTGAAAGAAAAAGCCGGGGACAATCCAAATATTATTTTTACTGGATTTGTATCTGGTGATATTTTAAGAGAAATATATTCAAATGCCTATATAACGGTATTGCCTTCCGACCTTGAAGGTATGTCTTTATGTCTTCTAGAGTCACTTGCATATAAGAATGTACTTTTGTGTTCCGATATTCCTGAGAACACGTCAGTAGCTGAAGACAAGGCAATTTACTTTAAAAGGGGAAGTGCTGAAGATTTAGCTGAAAAACTTCAAACGCTGTGTGATGACAGTGAATTTGTGGGAAAGTTTAGAGAAGGTGTAGATGAATTTATTTTAAACAAATATAGCTGGCAGGATGTTGCAGAGTCCACATGTGAGCTTTATAAAAAATAAAAGTAAAGGTTTGTTTAATATGGATAATAGAAATAACATGGAAGAAATCGAACAATATACGCAACAGATAAAGGAACTATTTAAAGAATTAGTAGCACCTGAAATATATGATAACTGGGTGGATGAGTTTGAGATTGAGAAGATTCGGGGGAAGAAAGTATTCTTTGCTTATTATGGAACGCGTCGCGTTAAAAAGTTTAAAAAACAATGTAAGAAAGCCCTGAAATATTGTGTTCGTTCGATAATTGGCAAAAGAAGAAAAATAAAAATAAGAAAAAGAAAAAAGGTTCTAAATACTGAGAAAAAAAAGAATATTAAGGCACTAAGATTATTTGTGACAGGTATGTTTTTTGTTTGTTTTGCAATAGCTATTATTGTTATTTTGGGTAATTATATTGAGAACAGAAATTTTAGGGAAACTTTTTACAGTGCAAGCAGTATTAAAGTGAACAGCCAGATACGTGTGATACAAGTATCAGATTTACACACCTGTTCTTATGGCGAAAATAACAAACAGCTGTTGAAGCGTATTGAAGAATTAGCACCAGATATCATAATCTGCACTGGAGACATTGTTGATTATGTAGAAGCTGACCTTGATTATGCTGTAGATTTGGCAGGGGAGTTGTCAAAAATTGCTCCGTCATATTACATATATGGTAACAATGAAGTGGAAGGTATTTATAATTTCCCATTAAAAGAAAAGGAACTTGATGAGGAGTTTGGGTTTGATAGGAACAATCGTGATGAATCTGCACTCCTGAAAGTCCAAGATTCATTTGAGGAAGAACTCGAAAATGCGGGAATAAAGGTTCTGAAAAATGAAAAGGACACAATCAAGGTGAAATCTACGACAATTGATGTGTACGGAGTTTTAACATCCAATCCGTCTTCATTCTGGTCTTATTCAGGGAAAAGTTTTGAGAATTATATCTATGAAGATATGGATAACCTTAAGATTACCGCAATTCATGAGCCGTATGTTTTTGAGGAGTTTCAGCCTGAATTTTGGGGAGATTTAATGGTTTGTGGGCATACGCACGGTGGAGTTGTACGTGTCCCTATCCTTGGTCCGATGTTTACCAAAGAGGGAGGGTTATTTCCTGAACGAAGCGACAAATTTGTTTATGGCAGATATGATGTTGCCGGCAGACCACTCATCGTGAGCTCTGGTCTTGAAAATCTAAATGTTCTTCGTATAAATAATCAGCCAGAATTGGTTATTATCGATATTAATAAATTTTAATTTAGGGAGAAAGATGAAAAATGGTTACTGGAATACTTCAAAAATCAATCATTATAATCGTGGGTGCATTATTGTTGGCATCAGTAGCAAGGATATTTCTTCGCTCTAAAAATGTAAACCGCACAGAACGTACACAGATTTTTAAAACAGCGGAATATTTGAATGCGTGGGTTATTCTGTTGTGCTTTATTATTACGATGACATATGGAATTTTCAATCACTTTGAACTTAAGAAGTCTGTTCATGCAGTTATTTCATTGAATTATTCTGAAGCATCACAGGCGCAAAATTCCAACGGTACCAGATACAATATGGCAGAAATTATCAGTGACGAAGTTGTTGAAAGAGCCATAGAAAAGGGTGCTCTAAAAAATGTCACGGTAAAACAACTTAAAAATTGTCTTACAGTTTACCCTTGCGTGCAAGGTGGTGTTGAGGATGAATCACAGTATCATATCTCCACCGAGTTTGTGGTGGAATACCATGCGTCAAAGGACACATACCATCTTGATTCCGAGAATGTTATTAAGTTAGTTGCGGCAGCATACAAGGAACATTACATAGAGAAATATACCGATAATTTCAAGTTGGATGAAGAAAAGCCTGATTTTGCGAAAATGGAATATATGGATATAGTGGCGTATTTGGATAAGGAAACGACGGCACTTCTCGATTATTTGTATGGCATGGCAGAAGAAAATTCGAGTTTTGTCACAGAAAACGGCAGCACATTTAATTCCATTGCGGGAAAGGTATATCAGTTCCAAGAGACTCAGATTAACCAAAATTTAAAGTCACTCATTTTGCAAAACGGCATTGTGAGAAAGGGACAGGAATATGTTGACAGGTTATTGTATCAAAACAAAAATGTTGATTTTGACCGCCAGAAAAACTTTGCATCTTATACCCTTTGCAATCAGGCAATCGATATGTACAGTGAAGAGATGACACGAATCGTACTTGTTCCGACATGGGATCAGGAAGGCAAATATTATATGGGCCGAACAAAGGTCGGCGTTGATGAACTGTCTGTTATGGCTACAAACTTCAGTGATTATGTAGCGTCTAATGAAAAAGAAATTATGGATAATAACCTTGTGATTAATAAGATGTCTTCCAATAGCAGCGGATCACAACTTCAGGGGTCTGCAGATTCGTTAATAGACTCGAGTTATGAGATTATCAAGGGCTTTGAAAAAGAAACTATAAAGGCGGGCAGAGAATATTCCAATCATAAAATGAATCAGTGTATCGCAGTGAGTATTTACGGAAATTCGCTTATGAATGAACTGAAAACGCTTGTATTGTTTGCTGCTTTTACATATGGAATGATTATGTTACGTCGGATTTCGAAGAGATTTCCTAAAAAGGCATAAATTATCAGAGGGAGGATGACAATGAAAAAATTTCAAATTTTTAGATATTTAAAGAAAATTCTGCCACTGATAATTGTTATCTGTCTTTTGGCAACCGGTGCTGTTTATTATAAACTTTCAGCGTCAAATAACTATATAGCTTCGGAGGTTATCCATTATAATGACGAGCAAGCGGAAAAAGGACTTGCACCTGACGGAGGTAAGCTGGATGTAAACGAAATAAAATCATCTGCGGTAGTGTCCAAAGTTGTTGACAAATTGGGGCTTACAGGTATTTATTCGGTTGACAGTCTTATATCCAGAATCTATATAACTCCGGTTGAGGATAAAGATAAGGTGGCACAAAAAGATGCCATGCTTGAAGTTGGGGAAGAATACATATATAAACCGAGCACATTTATTGTTTCTTTTGCTGCAACAAGCGATGAAGGGGCAGAATTTGCAAGAACAATACTTGATGAAACACTGGATGTGTATTTCGAACAATTTAGCCAGAAGTATGTAAACGTAGCCCCGGCAAACAACACCATCGAAAATCTGAATAAAAATGATTATGATTTTATTGAAATCATGGAGCAGATTGATACGAGTATTGAGAACACTGTGACTACCTTGTATCAGAGAATTGAACAGAATAATTATTATAGATCAACGGAAACAGGGGTGTCTTTTAATGAGCTTGTTGATGATTTTAACTATTTAAGACAGGTTAAGGTCTCAGCCCTTTTTTCAAAGATTTATAAGTATCAAGTGACAAAAAACAAATCGGTGCTTATTTCCGACTATACAACGAGAATCGACAACAATAATATTTCTAATGCAAAGGAAGAAAGTCTTGTTGAAGATGTTGTTGCAGTAATCGAGGCTTACGTCAACAAAATGAGAGAATCGGGAAACACCAATATCACCTACGAATATATTCTTGACGATCTTCACGAGAGAGATCTCCAGGAATACTTTGGTGACCAGACCGTAACATATGATGAATTGATTTACAGCTGGAGAGAGCATAGGGAAAGCAAAGAGCATGCAATTATTGATTCTGCATACTGCAGATATATATTAGATACATTCACAAAGTGCACAGGTAATTGTAACGGTGCCTGCGCTACTTCTAATTTAACGTGCACAGAGCTTTGTAACGCAGAATACGCTGCTGTTAGAGAAGAAGTTGAAAAAGAAATCAATACTTTTCTCGATGAACTGACTACTCTGTACGATATTACGACGAAAACAAATGATGAATATAATAAATACCTTGGCGCAAGTTATATTTCAGTATTATCATCAGCATCTGTAAAAGAAAGTGTGAATGTACCACTTTATACTGCAATTGCATTTTTCTTCCTTGTAGTTCTTTGTTGTGGAGGCGCAATTGTACTGGGAAGAGCAGCCGATATTATAAATTATATTTTCTATGCAGATCACCTTACGGGATTTAGCAACAGAGCATATTTTGATAAATATTTAAAATCCAAAGATAAAAAACTTCTTGATGACGGAGTTGTTTACTGTATGGTTGATATATCTAATTTGCTTCATATCAACGGAGAGTATTCAAGAACTGTGGGTGATGAAATTATAAAGATGTTCACAAACTACCTAAAAGAAGCTTTTGGCAAATCAAAAACTGAGTATATTTATAATGGCAATGGTAGCTTTATTTTGCTGACAGAAGATTCAGATTACATTACTGTTGAAGATATCATGAGATTGTTCCGATTAAGACTGGACGAAAGAGAAGAACACAGAGACGTGGTGATTGAGTACAAGATTGGTATTGCTGAAATATTTAAAGAAAACAAAACGGCACGAAAATTACTCTCTGAAGCAATTGAAAGCAAAAAAGTCTATATTTCGGACTTAAAAGATAAAGGTTGATTTTAAGAGGAAGGAGGGCAAGCAGGGTGGAAAATAAAATGATTGAAAAAGCGAAAACCTTCTATTTTATGGTTGTAGCTGTAATGATGTATTATTTTCTGAACGAATACATTGATATAGGTCTATATGTTACCTATCGTCATGCATTTGCCCTTGTTCTTGCTTTCTCTGCCATACTTCTGTTTCTGTATAAACCTGATATTGCAAGGGGAGTTACCGCTTTTAAAGATGCGTGCGTTTACAGTATTCCCCTTTTGGTTACTACCGTAGTTTCGCTGTTTATATGGTTTGAGGGAACAGTAGACGTAGCGGTTATTTCAAGAGGACTTTCAAGCTCCTTTGTATATACCAATATGCTTTCATTTGCTTTGAGTGCAGGTGCTATGCTTTATATTTTCGGGAGCAAAGGTATATGGTATAACCTTGTAGCTATTTTAATTGCCAACATTCTTATGATAGTTACGGTTATTGTACAGAATGGTCTGGGAAACTATATGTCGGAATTTGTAACTCTTATTATTACATTTGCTGATGTTACGGGTGATATTATTGTCAAGGCGGAAATTCACGAGCTTGCGTTCTGCCTTGGTGCGTATCTGATTTATATGCTTTACAAACCACAGAAGAACGTAATGTATTTTATATTACTTTTCCTGAGTATTTTCTGCTTTTTATCGGCATTTAAGAGAATTGCGATTATTGCCATTGTAATAGCACTCGTATTTGGCTACCTTTTAAAATTTATCGCGCGGTATAGCAAAAAGACAGCAAGCACAGTTGTTACCGTCTGTTCCATTGTCGTAATCGTTTTGCTTATAGGCTATATTATCCTTATCAAGATGGATGCTTTTGAACTTCTCGAAAAGGCCGGAATCAATACAAGCGGTCGTGTTGGAATCTATAATGCAGTAGATGATTTTTATGAGTTTAGTCCTGAATTTTTAGGCAACGGAATTGGGTTTCTCACATATCAGCTGAATACATTTATGGATATTGACGTTGCGTCTATTCATAATGATTTCCTACAGCATTTTATCGATTTAGGCTTTTGGGGTTATATGATATGGCTCGTGTCCATGACGCTCATCAGAGTATGGTATTTTGGCAGAAAAGGAAATGTGGACAATGCTATCATTACATTTATCCTTACCATTTACCTGGTTATCGCATCCTCAACAGATAATACCATGAACTATCCGCTGCTTACCGGTGTTCTTGCAATCCTGATGATGGGAAACAGTTTTGATGATAATGTGTGTGTTACCGAAAAGAAAATATTTGGAGTGAATCGTTGTTATGAAAATTCTAATGGTAAATAAATTTTTGTATTCCCGTGGAGGATGTGAAAATTACATGCTCTTTCTTGGAGAGCATCTTAAAAAGCTCGGTCATGAGATTGAATATTTTGGCATGTACGATGAAAAAAATATTGTGGGGAATTCTGCAGGGAAGTACACACAAAATATGGATTTCCATTCAAAAGGATTAGAGAGGTTTTTATATCCGCTTAAAATTATTTATTCTTTTGAAGCGAAAAGGAAAATCATGCAAGTGATTGATCATTTTAAACCGGATATTATTCACATGAACAATATTAACTTTCAACTTACACCGTCCATAGTTTACGGTATAAAGAGGAAAGGGATTCCCCTTGTTCAGACGGTGCATGACTATCAGATGATTTGTCCGAACCATCTTCTATATAACTTTGAAAAAAATGAGATTTGTGAGAAGTGCATCAAGGGTTCATATACGAACTGTATCAAAAATAAATGCATTCATAATTCGAGAGTGAAGAGCATTATTGGGGCTATGGAAGCGAAAATATATTCTCTTTTAAAAACGTATAAAAAGGTCGATTTATTCATAAGTCCTAGCTATTTTCTTGAAGAAAAATTGTTATCGGCAAATGAAATTTATAGAGGAAAAACCAAGACAATACATAACTTTATAAACAAAAATAAATTTATCTGGGAAGAAAAAAATGTGGAAGACTATATTGCTTTTGCAGGAAGACTTTCCAAGGAAAAAGGTGTTGAGGAGCTTGCCGAGGCAGCAAAGCTTCTTCCGGAATATACCTTTATGGTAGCAGGAGATGGCCCTGACAAGGACATGCTTAAAGATATTGAAAATGTGAAACTTGTAGGCTTCCTTACGGGAGAGAAGCTTATAGAGTTTATGGGACAAGCGAAGGTACTTCTCGTGCCGTCAATTTGGTATGAAAATTGTCCACTTTCCATCCTAGAAGCACAGTGCATGGGTGTACCGGTTGCTACTGTGAACAACGGAGGGATGGCGGAACTTGTAAAGGACGGCATTACGGGTATTCTTATAGACGACCCGGCTCCTGAAAAAATAGCGTTGAAATTAAGACAAATCCTTGAAAATGAGGAATACTATAAAACGCTGAAAGAAAATTGTAAGAAAGAAAAAGAGAAAATTCTCAGTGTTGAAACATACTGTGATATTTTAACCAAAGAATATGAGAAATTGGTTGCGAGGTGAAAATGTGATACAGCCTAAGATAAGTATAATAGTTCCTGTTTATAATGTGGAAAAATATCTCTCAAGGTGTATAAGTTCTTTGAGAAATCAGACGCTTGAAGACATTGAAATCATACTTGTAGATGATGCATCTTCCGACTTGTCGCTACAAATATGCAACCAGGCAGCGGCGGAGGATTGCCGTATAAAGGTAATCCATAAGGTGAATGAAGGAGCAGGAAAAGCGAGAAATGCTGCCCTCGAGATCGCAACAGGTGAGTATATCGGCTTTGTTGATTCTGATGATTTTGTAGATGAAGAGATGTTTGAGACGCTCTATAACAGAGCAGAAAAATATGGATCAGACCTTGTTTTGTCAGGAGTTTTATTTGTAGACGGAAATATGTTCAGTGAAAAGGGAACGTGCATCCGAAAAATATACTTTGATAAGGATACGCATTTTGAAACAGACGAAGAACTGAAAAAACTTCGAATGGGTATTGCGGGAGCTATGCCTGAAGATGTAGATGACAGCAAATACGGCATGAGTATATGGAAAAATCTGTTTCGGCATGAAATAATAAAGCAAAACAATCTCATTTTCCAATCCGAAAGAGAAGTATTTTCGGAAGATGCCTTGTTTATGATTGACTACATCTCCTGTATAAAAAAAGCTACCGGAATTCCCGAGGCGTTTTATAATTACTGCAGAAACGAGGACTCGATTTCAAAGTCATATAAAAAAGATAAATTTGAAAAAATCCTTGTTTTTTTCAGTGAGGTTGAAAAAAGATTAAAAAAAGATATGGAAGCCAGCGAGTATCAGATTTATATTGATAGATTTTGGCAGGCAATGTGCAGGGTGTTATGCTCTCAAGAGATTATGTATGCAAAAGATAATAGTATAAAATTTAAAGTTTTAAAGAAAAGACTTGAAGAGGTGTGCACTCACGGTTTGACTGTTAGGACATTGCATTCATATCCCATAGGTAAATTGCCGTTTAAACAAAGGATGTTTGCGTATGGAATGAAGTACAGATTGTACTTTTTGTTAAAAGTACTTGTTGGATTAAGAAGCAGATAGGTGAAAGATATGTTTTTTTCTGTAATAGTACCGGTGTATAAGGTGGAAGAATATTTATCGAATTGCATAGAGAGTGTTTTAAATCAAACCTTTTCTGATTTTGAACTTATTCTGGTTGATGACGGCTCTCCGGATGCCTGTCCTGAAATTTGCGAAAATTATAAGGCAAAAGACAGCCGCATCAAAGTGATACATAAACCAAACGGGGGTCTTGCCAGCGCTAGAAGAGCAGGTATAAAGGTTGCCAAAGGAGAATATGTATTTAACCTTGATTCGGATGACCTGATTGAACATGACACTTTAGAGTGTGCACACAAGATAATAGAGGATACAAACTGTGAAATCGTGTCTTTCTCATACAGATGGGTACAAGACGGAAAAACAGTGAAACTAACTAACGACGGTATTGATGAAGGCTTATATACCAAACAGGATATTGAAAAGTACATTTATCCAAGGCTTTTAATGGATAAAGATATGAATCATATTTCGTATTATTTATCAGGGAAAGCAGTAAAAAGAGAATTGTTGACACTTCATCAGCTAAATGTGAATGAAAGAATCTCATTGGGTGAGGATTTGTGCTGTGTGATACCGTGCTACCTGCATGCTGAGAGTGTATACATAAGCAAAAAAGCCGCGTACTTATATAGTGTGAGATATGATTCACTTTCCAAGGCGTTTAATACAAAGCAAATATATCTTATAGAAGATGTCATAAATGAAATTAGCACGGAGGAATTGAAACGTGTGGTCGATTTTGAGGAACAGCTGTGCAGATATTCCTGCTTTATGTGCTTTGCAATATTAGCGTCAGCAGCAGAGGGGAATCACTTTAAAAGCATAAAGGAACTTAAGGGGAATATTATCAATTCATTGCACAATGACAAAATTTCCAAGGCTAAATTTGAAAACATTACAGTAAAAAGTCGGATATCCATATTCCTTATGAAGAAGAAATGCTACAAGATAGCGTTTTGTTTCCTTAATCTGTGCAAAATTATGAAAATCGTATTGAAGAGGAGGCCATCTAATGAAGCCTGATATATCGGTAATTATGAGTGTGTATAACGGCGAAACATATCTTGCAGAGGCAATAGAAAGTGTTAGAAAGCAGAAGTTCCAAAACTGGGAGCTTATTATCATCAATGACTGTTCAACAGACTCCACAGGTGAAATACTTGCTGATTTTTCGCTAAGGGATGAAAGAATAAAGGTGCATACAAATGAAGTTAATTTGAAACTGCCAGCTTCTCTTAACAAGGCTATTTCCCTGTGTAACGGTAAATACATAGCGAGAATGGATGCGGATGATATCTGCCTTCCTGACAGATTCGAAAAGCAATATCAATTCATGGAAGAAAACAATGATGTGTCATTATCTTCGTGTAGGTTTTTGACCGTTAAAAATGGTGTGTATATGCCAGGTGGTGCAGGGGGACGATGTGATTCTAAAGCTTTGCGGGCAATGCTTCTTGTGGCAAATCCCATATTGCATCCCGGTGTTATTGCAAAAGCTGAAGTGATGAAAACATTTCGCTATGACACTACCCTTACCTGTACTGAAGACCTTGAATTGTGGACAAGAATGGTAATGGGAGAACAAAAAATACAGATTCTCCCGGAGTATCTTCTGATATATAGATTACACGATAAACAAATTACAAGTACTACTTTGGAAAGACAACATACGGAAGTTCTTAAAATACAGCAGACATACTATGCAACACTTCTTCGCGAGATGGATGAAGAAATGAAAGCGTTCTATATCGGTGGAATCTATTTTAGGGAACATGTTGATGTAGAGAAGTTCCTTGCATATGCAAAATGGCTAAAAAATGTGACCACCAGGAACTTTGAAAAGACTGCCATAAACTATGCGTTGCTTGAGATTTTAGCCGAATACAAGAGATGTGGTGTATCGAAGGCAGATGTTGTTAAAGCAATGCTCACTTTTAACCCTTGTTTTTTAATAAAAGAAATGCTAAGAAGAAAAAAGGCCGCTCAAAAGGACATTGAAAAATGTATGAAGGTCGCAACAGACATAGGGTTAAAACATACATTAGGAACAAAGGAATTTCCAATTTTCGAGAAATAGATAGCAGGAGTTAAAAGCATGCAAATTTTTCAATACCCTTATGTGATTATAACTATTTTGGTAATATTTTTCCTTATAATGGGAATGATTGGCCTGTATTTTACAATGAAATCTGCAAAGACAGCAAAAGGGACAGTAGAGCACAATTTTTGTGGTATAGGCAAGATAGAAAATGATTTTGAAAAAGCCGGTGCCATGCGGGGAAATCGTTGTATTGTATACATTTCGATATCCCTTGACAGTATGAAGAGGCTGTATCCGGAATCAAGGGCTATCAGAATGTATGAACAAATCAAAGGACTTCTACTCCACCATTTTTGTTTTTGTGTCGGTGGTGAGATTTCCATTTACGAGGAAGAGAATTATGTCGCTCTAAACAAACTGGAAGCAGACCAAATCGCACATTGTATAGACAAATGTTTTGAAGAAATCAACGAAGTGCTCGCTAGGCACGGTGCAGTCAATGTTGTCCATGTAAACTTTGGCTACCATTGTACCAGTGCAACTGATATTTCGTTCCAAACTGCTCTCGGAAGGGCGAAGCAGGCTTGCAGTATAGCAGAGATGAAAGAAATTTTACATTGCCAATGGAATAGTTCAAACGGAAGAGAATTTGAAAGAAAAATTAAAATTGAAAATAACATACAAAATGAAATTGATAACAATCGATTTTTCCTCGAATATCAGCCTATATTAGATGCTAAGACAAATAAAATTATGGGCGCAGAGGTGTTGGCTCGACTGAATTCTCCGACAGAGGGTGTCCTGACACCACGATTTTTCCTTTCGGCTGTCAATAATGTTGGGCTTAACGAAAAATTTGATTACTACATCTTTGAAAAAAATTGCAAGTGGATATCTAACGATAGTGAAAATCGCATGCAATATGTATATACTATTAATTTTTCGAGGTATACGCTCTGTCACCAAGACTTGGCAGAAAAAATAATCGAAACAATAGAAAAATATGGTATCGATTATTCCTGCATTGCAATAGAGATTCTTGAGGATAAGAGTTTAAATGAGAATGAAAGAAGCACAATGATAAAAAATTTAAGACTCTTAAAAGAAAAAGGTATTTTAATTCTCTTAGATGATTTTGGCAAGGGGTATACCACCTTTGGCGATTTGTCCGAATTTGATATAAGCATTGTAAAAGTTGATAAATCAATCACTCAAAATGCAACAAGCCAAACGGGATTTTTAATTCTAAAAAATATTATACAAACCGCACATGACCTAGGATTTAAGACACTGTGCGAGGGTATAGAAACAGAAGAACACAAAAACATGGTGGTGGACGCCGGATGCGATATGCTCCAAGGGTACTATTTTTATCGTCCAATGCCTGTTACACAATTGGAAACACTATTTGAGAAATAACAAGGGGATTTATTATGTTATCTATAATTATTCCTGCATACAACGAAGAACAATGTATTAAACGCGCATATAATGCCATACATTCTTTGCTTGCAGAAAACAACATTGAAGGCGAGTTTATTTTTGTAAATGATGGCTCATCTGATAGAACCTATGAAATGATAAATGAACTTTCGTCACAAAAAGAAAATATAACAGGACTACATTTTTCGAGAAATTTTGGGAAGGAATCTGCAATATCAGCGGGGCTTGCAGCGGCAAGTGGCAGTTGCGCGGTTGTCATCGACTGCGATCTTCAACACCCGCCGGAAAAAATAATCGAAATGTATCATTTATGGGAACAAGGATACGAGATTGTTGAAGGTATAAAAAAAGAGCGTGGCCAGGAAAAAAAGATGCACAGTATTGGGGCAAAATTCTTCTAT
>JAEIGA010000244.1_pt1 | contig 77347 bp, 90 predicted proteins | sample 9270691 | NCBI WGS metagenome assembly JAEIGA01 (sample SAMN17057246, study PRJNA624740) | gut metagenome | biome: biome; isolation source: fecal sample | host: Bos grunniens | place: China: Xizang | collected 2019 | reverse complement strand
TGCTAAGATTCTGATGGACTCTATTCCTTGCTCTACGCTGGTACTCAACGCATCGGGTAAGGATAGAAGCATCGAAACTATGCGTAAGGACGTGGCGGATTTCTGTCGCGCAATGCCCCCTCGTGGCATCAAGTTGAAAATCGTATTCTTGGATGAAGCTGACGGTATCACACCACAGGCGCAAGAATCCTTGAAGAACACGATGGAAACTTATAGCGACACTTGCCGCTTTATCCTTACAGCTAACCATGTCAATCGTATCATTGACCCGTTGCGCTCTCGTTGTACAGAGTGGGCTTTCACCACATTCAGTAAGCCTCAAGCTACCCAGATGTGCGAAAGTATTCTCCAGAACGAGAAAGTAGCGTATCAGAATACGGACGTAGCTACTGTTGTTGAGCGGTGCTACCCTGACATTCGCCGCCTTATGAACACTCTCCAGCGTTGCTCTATTGGTGGAACCTTTTCTATGGACAAGGTTGCATCCATGACTGTATCGCCGGAACAGGTATTCCAGTGCATCAAGACAGGCAAGATGAAATCTCTCCGTCAGCTTATTGCGGGCATGACAGACTTCACTTACCTGTATAGAGAGATGTTTGATAACATCGAGAATCTTGTGCCTACAGGCGACCAGCAGGGGACAGCGGCTACTCAGCTCTGCCAGCATTTGTTCTATGACCCGACTGTGCCGGACAGAGAAATCAACTTTGTGGCTTGTTGTGCGGAATGGTCTATGATTCTTGACGTGGCTCCTGACTTCGGAAAGTAGCCTATGCAAAACGATAATCCTTTCGACCAAAGCATAAACTGCTTTACGAAAGCCGAGCGGGTGACATCGGAGAGCAACAACAGTGCAAACTATATGCTGATTCGTTCGCTCTCTATGCACCCTGCTGGGTTCTATGCCGCTAATGAGGCCAATAACATAGCGAATGGATGTCCTAAGTGGGCAACTCGTATGCTGGCCCATGTACTCACACCTCGTAAAAATGTACGGCGGTGGGGATACATAAAAAAACCAAAAAGTGACTTGACAGAAACACAAAAGCGGCATATTGTACTGGTTATGAAGCAATTCAACCTTTCCGAAGCACACGCAGAAGAAACGTATAAATTGCTGATTGAACAGGGTTTAGACATGAAAGAAATTTTCGGTCAAAAAGCCCTTGACAACACCAAACAAAAGGCATAAAGTCAATGTCACGTTTTCAGTTTGCAAGGAAAGCAACCCAGCCCCAGTATGAAGAGCTAAGCGCCTCTATGAGCGAATCAGAAAAGCGGGAACTGGAGATGCAATTACTGAAACCAGAGGTTCTCCCGAAGTCACCCGTACCTGAACCGACTTATGACAGTCCCCTTGACAGGTATGTCAAAGTTTACTTTGAGACCCCGGAAGACCTCGAAAAATTCTGTCGCTACATCCGTGTGAACCCTTCTAGGGAACGCACAACAAGGGAAGGCGCAAAAATCGCCTCCGCTCTGGAAACGGTGAACGCAGGGCAAAGGGAAGTGAATGTAGTGATAGAAACAGATGCACCGGACGCATCTGGCTCCTAAGCGAACGGCTTTCCGGTGTGCCGTGGAACACCGGACATATTTCCTCAAATAAGAGGACTATGACACGGGAAACCGTTGTCCCACTCCCTATTGACCCTAGCTTGTTAGGGAAAGGAGTGGTGGGTATGGACTACCCGGAGAGACAAGCCAACCTTCAAACAGTCCCATATTTGCCATCTTAGCTCATTCGGTAGAGCAACAGATTTGTAATCTGTAGGTAGAGAGTTCGATTCCCTCAGGTGGCTCCATTTCCTTTCCTATGCCGGATTGGAACCCCAAAAAGGTGATAACCACCTTCTCTTGGTTTGACAGTTTCTCAAGCTCTTTCTGCGATAAGAGCCACTATCTAGCCCGACCGAGGTAGCGTAGTAAAATACGGTGTGTAGGAGGGTCATATTTGCATAAACAGGTAGGTTTCAGCCCCACCCCTACCCCCACCTACCTGTTTATGCTCCCCTTTTGAGGGGCTTCCCTCTGCCGAGGCTAGCGCAGAGGAAGACTCCTCTACAAATCGCTAGTCAGTATGTGTGGCTACAGAGCCTTTGTTGTGATTGGCCTCTACCGAGCATACTGACTAGCCGCTCTTTGAAATTGGTTGGAACTGCTAATTCCGGAGAAGTACCGGAATATTGCTAAACGTACTGGCGACAGAGTGGATCCTAGACGACGCCTCTCCGATAAGTGCTTGTAGCAAGTAATTTGATCACCTACCCAAGACAGGCCATTATGCAGTAAACAGTTCCGTAAAGTAAGGTGAGTCTTCCAATTTCAAACTTTTGCTCCTGTAGCCCAATTAGGCAGAGGCAGAAGATTTAAGCTCTTCGGAGTGTGGGTTCGACTCCCACCGGGAGTACCATATTTGCATCTGTGCTGGAACTGGAATACAGGGCGGTCTCAAAAATCGCTGAGCTGGAGGTTCAAGTCCTCCCAGATGCACCATATTGCAGGGTAGAGAAGAGGTAACTCACCAGACCCATACTCTGGAGACCGCAGGTTCAATTCCTGCCCCTGCCCCCATTAGCCCTCTTTGAGATGCAAACTGTTCTGCAATCAAAGAGTAATTGGAACAGTACGGTTGTGTACCTGTCAAGTATACAGGCTGATAGTAAGGTTGCCTAACCTTCTCGGAGATAATCTACCCGTAAGAGAAGTGGCACTTCTCAAGATACGAATTTGGGCCTTCTCAATCTAGGTCGCACCTAGTACGGAAGATAGCATACAGAAGTGAGCTCACTGTTTGTAAAGCCGCATCGAAAAGATGACCTGCCCATCCTAGCTCTCAACAAGAGACTGAGCTACCTATGTCTATTGTTGAGTATTATGTGGGTAGCCCAATCGCAGTGAGGTCAATATGCCGTTAGCCTTTTACCGAGAAAAGGTAGGGAGTAGCCGTAAGAACCCTGAGTTTCTCTTAGCTAGGGAGACCAAAGGACTTCGGAACGATAGTTGTAGTCAACTCGGTGTTTGAGGGAGCGTCGTTAATGGCGATAGCAAGCCTAAATTCCCTGAAATATTTTGTCCGATAACGGCATGAGATACCGGTCGCTCATGGATAGCTCTCATATATGTAGTATTGCTTCCCACTACATATTGAGTATTAGAGATGGAAGCCCAATGCGGTGAGGTTAAACGCCTGTGGTAGCTACAGTATAGCTATTGGGATACCCGTTAGACCCAGTTTTGTCTGTCTATTCGCGATTAGACTTGCATCAAAGCTCTACGGAAGGGGAGACGATACCAAGACCATCCGGCCAAGCTGTGAAGCCGTTAGACGATAGCAAGTCAATTTAGCTCCATATTTTGCCCAAGTAGTGTATGGTAACACACTTACAGGCTTCAAACCTGATAAGAAACTGTTGGTTCAAATCCAACCTTGGGAGCCATATTACCTCTGCTTCACTCGCCCAAAGCAGAATCGGCCCCGTCATCCGAAGTAGCTGAGGCAGAGGTTAGTAAAGAATGACTGAGCCTCTGGTAGATGTTTCTGAGGTAGAAACTCTCTTGACGGTGTTCCCAGCCAAGAGGGAACCCGCATGACAAGCTCAGTCCTTCTCGTACCCATACCGGTGAGCTATAAGGAAACACAACCCCCATTAATCCTAGGTAGGGCCACTGTGTTAGCCTTGTAGTTGGGTACATGGGGGAGTAAGCGAAAACTCTATGGTGGGAGTCTCGAAGAAGAAGGTTCGAGTCCTTCCGCTTACTCCCCACTAAATTAAAAGGGGTATAGTATGAGCAATGAAAGAATGGTGAGAGAAGCAATCGCTACGGTGTGTAATAAAATCATTACTGAGCCAGAAGCGATACTTGGTCAGCTTACTTCTGATGCTATGAAATTTCAGAAGTTTTCAGAACAGCTCAATGACATTGCAAAGACTATTGAAGACGGTTCTGATGCAAACGTTAGACGTCAACTCAAGAATACAATGGTCGTTGTGCGTGACCTTTGTAAGAGCCAACTTTCTATTCTTGCTCTTCTCCATGTTTATATGCTTGGCGGTAATGTTCAAGCTGATGCTGGTAAAGCCGCTATGACAGTTGGCATTGATGGCGAAGACGTACTTAGGGCTATGCTGGCCCAGAAATTTAAATGAGGCGTCACCAAGTGGAAAGGTAAGGGACTTTGACTCCCTCATGCGTAGGTTCAATCCCTACCGCCTCAGCCAAGGGTGTGTGGCAGAACGGCTATTGCAACAGTCTTGAAAACTGTCGATGGATGAAACCATCTGTGGGTTCAAATCCTACCGCACCCGCCATATTTACTCCCTAACACATGGAGTCAACTCGCCGTTAGCTTATGTCTCCCTAATCTCCGGTCGAAGACATACAACCTCCAGGGAATGAACGTAGGCGATGTTGTAAGTGCAATGTGTTATCGTTTCTCATGGGTGGACTTGTTCTAAGTCGTCTGTGGTTCATAGCCCCGCTGTTCTTCTTTCCGGCGGGGCTACATTCATATCTAACTTTTGTAGGAGTTTATTATGGCGTCCGTGAAGCTCACTAATGCACTACGTTCCGTGATATGGAATAACATCAGACACAAACAGCTTGACCCCAAAAGAGTAGAACTTGAGAAATCTCTCGAACGTATAGGGGATGAAATTTACAACGCTGTTGTTGGAGATAAGTTGCTGAAAATTATGGAATCTATACCGGATATATATCTTATTCGTGGTAATTACATATATGTTCAGAACGTAGCGACTAAATTTATTCATATCCAGATGTCTAAATCTCGTGTTATTCCTCCTAAATGCCATCATGGTAAACCCATATACCATACGGAGATGGCAGATCCGAAGAAAGCAGAAGAGGCTTTTGTCCGCTATATGAAGCAAAGAGAGATGATTACCATACATGATAGAGACGTTAATTTCTATAAAGATGAAACTATGCGGATATTACATAGTGTCAACACGGTGAAACAGCTCCTTCAAGTGTGGCCCGAAGTGGAAGAATTTCTTCCAGATGGCACAAAAAATGTAGACAACGCTCAGCTTCCTATGGTACAGGTGACAAAACTTAACGAACAACTAGGAATAAAAGGAGCGTAATATGCACTATCCCGAACTTGTTGATATTGTCAGCATTCGTACAGGTATCCGTAAGGATGATGTTTCCCGCATTATTCGTAATGCCTGTGAAACTATTGCGGAAAAGGTGCTGGAAGGTGAAGTGATTAGTGTGCCATGCTTTGGTAAATTCATTAAGCGTGGGCCTAAAGAGCGAACTTTCCGTAACCCCCGTACAGGTGATAAGATGGTGAAACTCGTATCCACTATTGCGTATCGTCCGGCTCAAAGCATCAAGAAACAGCTTAGTTCTGATCCGGTTGACGCATAACTTATCCCCTGTGATAATCAACAGGCCATCTTAAGATGGCCTTTTATTATACCCTTTCGTGAGGAACCCCAATGGATATTTGTGATAATGCTGACCGTTTGATTCAACAACACCTTGAGGCTTCTATTGAAGCAACAAAAGTAAACGACGGGTTGTCTCCCGTTTACATAGATGGTGTTGCTTGTTGTGTTGATTGTGAATCCCCTATCCCTTTAGTTAGGCTTCAAGCTCTGCCCCACTGTTGCAGATGTATTGATTGCCAAGAAGCATACGAGGAGGAACTAGCTAATGAGCTTGCGTAGAAGACTCCGTAACTATAGTTATGCAGACATAGCGAGAATATACGATAAGTATGGATACAGATTCTATAATGGCGTCTATAATATCAACATTTTCGGTGTTCGTAGCGCCTATCGGGGCATTGGCGCATTCGATGATGCTATTGGTATCGCGTATGAAGACAATAGAGGACAGCAAGTATTTCTTGCTGAGGCTACTACTGATCCCGGTAGGTACTACGCAGAGAACCCTTGTAATTGTAATGGCGTAGCTATCCTTGTGCCCGGCCAGTATAAAGGAGCATATAAGCTAGGAGTCCACGCAAAAAATAAACCCGGAGTAGCCCATTATGCTCTTATTCAGGATAGACCTGTAAAAGTATTCCGCGACCGTAATAAGGATAATCTTCTCGATTATGATTACAATACAATCGAAGAAGGGATGTTTGGTATCAATATTCATCGTGCTTCCGCTCACCATGTGTTGAAGGATATTGGAAAGTGGTCTGCTGGTTGCCAAGTATTTTATAGCTTTTATGATTTTGATGACTTTCTCAGTATTGTTGAAAGAGGTAGTAATGAGTATGGCAATCGCTTTACCTATACCTTGTTTACTGAGGAAGAGTTTTATTACTGATAACAATTTCCTGTTGACACAAAACAAGTCTGTATGTAGAATTTTCCGCATACAGACTTGTTTTTATAACCTTATAAGGGGTATTTTATGAAGGTAGTTATCCTTGCTGGTGGTATGGGAACGCGGCTTGCGGGCGAAACCGAAACGAAGCCGAAACCTATGGTGGAGATTGGGGGTAAACCCATTCTTCAACATATTATTGATTACTATATTTCCTATGGTCATCATGACTTCTACATACTTGCTGGATATAAAAGTGAAGTAATCAAGGATTACTTCAATAATCTTGCTATGCGGGACAATGATGTCAGCTATAACTTGGCTTACCCTACTCTTACGGATGGTACGCCTAACAATTCCCGTGTAAGGCTCGTTTCTGAAAGGACGCATAACTTTATAGCGACCGTTATCGAAACGGGCCTTAAAACGAACACAGCGGGCCGTATTGCTTATATGAAAAAGTATGTTGCCCCCGATGAAAACTTTCTGCTGACATACGGCGATGGACTTTGTGATGTAAACATCAATAGTCTTGTCAGATACCATGAAAATAGTGGACGTTCTGTAACGGTAACAGCTATCCGTCCCACTAGCCGTTTCGGCCATCTGAGTATTGCAGACAATGGCCGTGTTACGGAGTTCAAAGAAAAGCCTAAGCAGGATGTATGGGTGAATGGCGGATTCTTTGTTGTACATGGCTCTGTCTTGCATGGTGATATTCTGCACGATTGTGAAGATGAACCATGGGAAGGAAGCCCCATGCAACTCCTAATAGCCAATAAAGAAGTTACTGCTTATAAGCATGATGGCTGGTGGCGTTGCATGGATACTATAAAAGACCGTGATGTCCTGCGTAAACTCTGGGATAATGGTTATGCCCCTTGGCATAAAGGAGAAAAGAATGCCTAATAAGGATTTCTGGAAAGACCGTAAGGTTCTTATCACTGGTCATCGTGGTTTTATTGGGTCTTGGCTCTGTGGTGCGCTTTACAGTATAGGAGCAAAATTATACGGCGCAGACATCAACAATAGTCGGTTGTATCAGTATTTTGATTTCGGGGATACTAACGTTGTTAATATCCAAAATAGCGACAAAATAAATTGGAGAGTGCAGGATGCCAAACCGGATGTCATATTTCATCTTGCCGCCCAGCCTATTGTTGCTAAAGGAGAACAGAACGTACTAAACACATTCCTTACAAATGTTACCGGAACCGCTATGCTTCTACAGGCCGTTGAGCAGTTTGCGCCGGAAGCGGTATTCATTAATATGTCTACGGATAAAGTGTATGCTCCTTGGTCTATGCCTTTGTCTGGCTTTACGGAAGAATCGCCTTTAGGCTCAGATAGCCCTTATGCGTGTTCTAAGATTTGTGCGGAAGACGTGGTTGATATGTATAGGCAACGTGGTCTCAACACCGTTACGGTTCGCGCTGGTAATGTTTTCGGCGGTGGTGATTTTGGTTATGGAAGATTAGTTCCTGATATTATAAATTCCATAACCTACCATACTGTTATCCGATTTAGAAATGCGGAAGGGAGCCGTCCTTATCAGTACGTGCTGAATGTTGTGTACGCTCTCCTGACTATCGCAGAAGCACGGTATAAGCGTGAGCTTCTCAAGCCTTGGTATAATGTTGGTGTTGATAAATGTATAAGTAATTTCGCATTGGCGCAAAAGCTGGCCGATGCCTATGACATTGAGTTACTGTGCCAGCATGAGAATAGTCCATACCGAGAAACGCATAGTCTTGCTTTGGACTGTACAGCATACAACAAGGAGTTTGGTGAACTTCCATTCTCCTTAGATTATGGTATCAAAGAAACAGTGCAAGTGTATAAAGACATGAAAGACCATGGAAAGCGCTATACAGGCAAAGACTTGTTTATGGAGATTTGGAAATGAGACCTAAAGTAGCAATCGTAGCGGGTGCTAGTGGTTATATCGGTAGAGTGCTTTGTGAGGAACTGCTTCTTCAAGGGTGGAGTGTTTATGGTATTTATAAGAATCACGAGACCTGCGTAGACATACCGTGTCATAAACGATTCCATATCGTTGTTTCTACAGATAACAATCATTACGGAACCCTTTCCGATTTCAAGGAAGCTGAGTACGACACTATTTATGGGGCAGATGCGTATTTTGACCTCGCATGGGATACAAAAAACCGTACCAACCCTCATAAACAAATGATTTGTGTTGCGGAGACACTTGGCCTGTTCATGGGGACAAGGCTCAAGGACTTGAATGTGAGAACCTTTGTGTTTGTTAGCTCTTTCCTGTCTTTCGCGTACAAAACAAATACGGCTGGGTTTGATAGAGAGGCTGTATTTTATGGTGGCGGTAAATCTTTTGTTGCAGATATGATGGCCACATATAGTGCGTATGCAGATACTCCTACATTTGTAGAAGTAATACTTACCAATGTGTATGGCCCTCGGTCTAATGGCCGATTTTTGGATAAAGTCATAGATACTTTTATGAAAGGGGATACATTTTATCTCCAGTCTACAGGGGAACAGGTGTATGACTTTGTGTATGAGACAGATGCCGCTAAAGCTATCATTATTGCGGCAACTGATAGTCCTAAATCTGGCCCTAGTTCGTATATAGTACAACAGCATAATGGTGTATATTTAAAGGCATTTATCAGAGTTATTCACGATGTTATAGGTAAAGGCTCATACAAGCTCGGAACAGAAGCAGCTATTGACCATTTAGGGACAAAGTTTACAAAGGATTATCCAAATATCCGTGAATTGGGGTGGGAACCGGAGTTCAACTTTGTGGACGGAATTGAAATTATAAAGAAACTCAGAGAGGAGAAGTACTCATGGCTTGGTCGCATTTTTCATACCGTGAAACAAAAATTGATGGCTGTTTTCGAGTAACCCCTTTTCTGGATAGTGATGTAAGAGGGAAATTCTGCAAACCTTATAGCCAAATGGATTATGTTCCGCTCTTTGGTACGAGGTGGGAGGATAAACAATTTCCTGTACCTTTCTCTGTTTTAGAGGCATACTATAGCTATAATCGCAGAGGCGCACTTAGAGGACTGCACATACAAGAGAACACAGCAAAGCTGGTGACGTGCCAGAAAGGGCTTATACAGGACATTGTGGTGGACTTGAGAAAGAACTCTAAAACGTATATGCAAGTACAAGAGTTCTTTCTTTATGACCACGAATCCATTTATGTTCCTTCTGGGTGCGCCCACGGGTTCAAGGCTTGTAAAATGTCTATAGTTCTTTACCTTTGTGATGAGGTATACCGGCCACAGTACGATACAGGTATTAGATACGATGATCCTACTCTAAACATAGAGTGGGCGTGGAAAGACGTTAAAAACATCGTATCTAGGAGAGATAAGGGGTTTCCCACGTTTAAAGAATGGAGAAAAGCACATGACACCTTCTGATTACCACCATGAAAAGACTATTTACTACGGTAAAGAGTATTTCCGTTGTGAGAAAGCGGAACATTCTATTCCTACCAACGTAGTGCCTGTATCTGGCAAGAATATTAACACTAGTGACATAGCCGCAATGATAGACGCTGTGCTTCGTCAGCACTACACAGCGGATTACTATGTAGAAAAGTTTGAGAAGCAGTTTAGCAAGTTCCTCGGCCTTGGTAAGAATACCTGTCTTGCCGTCAACTCTGGTAGCTCTGCCAATCTCATAGCATTGTCTGCTTTGATGTCTCCCTTACTTGGAGACAAACGACTTATGCCGGGTGATGAAGTTATTACGGTTGCCGCTGGATTTCCTACCACAATTAATCCTATTATCCAGCTTGGCCTTGTTCCTGTATTTGTGGATATAAACAAAGAAACACTTAATATTGATGTTGACTGTATTCCTGATATTATAACGCCCGAGTGTAAAGCTATCTTTATTGCTCACACTCTTGGCGTTACTTGTGATTTAGTGAAGTTGCAGGAGTATGCTAAAAAGTACCAGCTCTGGATCATTGAAGACTGTTGTGATGCAATGACCACAGCTTTTAACGGTACTCCTGCTGGCGGCTTTGGAGATATTGCCACTTATAGTTTTTATCCTGCTCACCATATTACTACTGGAGAAGGCGGTATGGTGGCTACAGATAATTCTATCCTGTATAAAGCCGCTAAGTCTTTGCGAGATTGGGGCAGAGATTGCCATTGTAATCCCGGACAGGATAATGCTTGTGGTAAACGTTTCACTCAGAAACATGGTAGTCTTCCTACAGGTTACGACCACAAGTATGTCTACTCTCATCTTGGATACAATTGTAAGATGACGGAGATGCAAGCCGCGCTCGGTTCATCTCAAATTACAAGAGTTCGCCAGTTCCATAGAACAAGACTGGAGCATGAGTATATTTGGCGGAATGGTCTTAAGAGATATAAGGACATGGGACATTTCGAGTTTGTTACTCCCCCGAAGTTCTGTGAACCGTCATGGTTTGGTATGCCTATCATCTGTAACCCAGATAAGACAGACAGGCATGAACTCACAACTTATCTGGAATCTCACGGGGTAGCCACACGTCCCGTATTTGCTGGAAATTATCTCCGCCAGCCTATTGTGTTCAACTATAATTTCCCCTTGAGGGTGATGAATAGCAACCATATAATGTCTTCCGAATTGAGTGAAAAACAGCTTGCTATGCTACCAAATACGGACTATGTTCTTCATAACTGTTTTTGGGTTGGGTTGGCACAGAACCTTACTAGTCATCATATTGAATACGGTGTGTCTGTGTTTAGCAATTTCTTTGAGGAGAAACAGAATGGAAAAGTGGATTGAATGCTGTGAATCTAACGGAAACACTACGTTACGACCTTTGTCTCAGATAGGATATGTCGCTAAGATTCTGCATAAAGGGGAGAAGTATTTTAGTTTCGGCATAAAAGATACGATACTGCACTATGGCACTCCGTTACAGAATAATCATGACCATGATGTTTACGCCCTCTTTTTAAAGTTTCTCGAAGACGACACATCAGTGGTATTTCAGGTAAACGGAACTTTTACCTATGTGTGAGGCTAACATGGAAATTGATAAGAAGATTCTTGAAGAGGCCACACGCTACATTAGAGAGAATGACGGGCTGAAAGCTACTCAGTTTTCTTATGGGTCTCCTCGTTTTAGTGCAGAGTTTTCTGATTGCAGTATGCCATTGACGTTTGACTCTCTGAGCCGCTGTAGTTTATCCTGTTTGTATTGCTTCGCCTACTTCCAGAAAAACTGGAATCCTGGTGTGGTACACAAAGCTCCTCCCCTGAATGCTGTGGACACCGAAAAAATCAAACAGATGGTGCTTGGCACTCTTCCCCAGCATGGGCCTGTGGATAAGAACTGGATGGCGTTCCATAAGTATTTCTTTAAGAAACGCTTCCTTCTCCATTGGGGAGGACTTGCTGACCCCTTCTGCAATTTTGAGAGGGAGAATGGAATATCCTATAACCTTCTGGATTTCCTCGGTATAGAAGCCTACCCTACGCTGATGTCTTTCAAGGGCGATACGATTCTTGATAAGAAGTATGAAAAGCTGATGGACAAGTATAGCAAACAGCGTAACTTCGCTTTTCAATGCTCCATCGTGACAGCTGATGATAAGCTCGCTAAGTATGTTGAGATGGGTGTGCCTTCTCCTTCTCGGCGTTTTGAGATTCTTCGTATGCTCTCCGATATGGGCTATTGGACTATTCTCAGACTTCGGCCTTTCATTATCGGCATTACAGACAGGAGTCTTGATGAACTTTTAGAGAAAGCGCTTGCCGCTGGGGTTCGTGCTATCTCTACAGAGTTCTTTGCTATCGACTGTCGTTGCTCTGAGGGTATGCACACCCGCTATGACTGGCTGGCAAAGCTCATTGGCACTAAGGACTTGATGGCTTATTACAATGCTCTGTCTCCTGCTGAACGTGGCTCCTATATGAGACTGAACCGTGACGTGAAAGAACAGCACATTCGCAAGATATATGAGTTCTGCCAGAAGCACGGTCTTGTTCTTGGTGTATCCGACCCCGACTTCAAGGAGCTTTGTACTTCTGGTTCTTGTTGTGCTATGCCTGATAGTTTCCCGGATAACCCTGAAATGTGTAACTGGTCTACCGCACAACTCACATACCATGTGAAGAACGCTCGTATCGCATACCATAAGACTGGTGAAGAACAGCTTATCAAGTTCAACGAGGTCTACGATAACGAGAAATGGGAGCATCTCAATATCTGGAGATTTGCTAACGACTACATTGGCGTTGTGGGGAAGGATCCGGCGTGGCGTCAAACTGTTACACCAAAGCTAATTTTACAGCATGAGTGGAATAATTTACGTTCGCCTAAATGCCCTCGTAATTATCTGCATGGGCGGGTAATGCCGACTGCACTTGATGAAGAAGGTAATTATGTGTTCAAATATCGGCCTCTTCCTTATGAACAACGCTGGAAGGATAAGGGAATAGACCTTACCTATGGAGGGTAGTATGGAACAGGAAATATGGAAACCCGCTCCCGGCTTTGAAGGATATTACGAAGTATCCAATATGGGGAGAGTGAAAGCTGTCGGTAGGAATAAAGACGGGGCTATCGTCCCTATGAAGAAAGAAAAGATGATGGCTCTCGTCAATGCCGGACAGTATAAGCGTGTTGCTATCCGTAAAGGTGTCCCGAATGGCGAACAAAAGCTCATAGCAGTACATAGGCTTGTCGCTCTCGCATTTGTTCCTAATGATGATCCTGTCCACAAGGTGACTGTCAACCACAAGAATGAGGATAAGTGGGACAATAGAGCAGAAAATCTTGAATGGCTTTCCCATCAGGATAACACTAATTATGGTACAAGGAACGAGAAAGCGTCAAAAGCACTGAAAGGGAGAGTACGCTCAGAAGAACATTGCCGCCATATTAGTGAGGCAAAGAAAGGAAAACGGGTTCCGCAAGCTGTGCTGGATGCCGCTACTAAAAAGAACAGTAAACCTGTTGAGCAGTATACGCTTGATGGAAAATTTATTGCTACCTATAGTAGTGCGAATGAGGCCGCAAGGCATATAGGTGGAACAGGGCCGCTGATACTACTTGTTTGCAAAGGTGGGGCGTCTCACCATAAAGGATTTGTGTGGAAGTATGCTGAACCAAACGCAACGCGATAATATTCTTGCTGTGATTAGTAGCTATGAGGCAAGAATGAAGATCATAAGAGATTGTTTTGAGCGTCGTGAACCAGTTCCAAAAGAATATGAGGCGTATGTTGACCCTCTTAAGGATAAAGATGTAGTTGCGGCGTTTGAATCTCTAACCATTTTGTTAGCTTGTGTACAGGAGTTGGAACGCATGGTTGATATTATGGCCGAGGATATGGGCGATTCTAGCCACGCAGACGGATATTATCGTGTGTGCCGAGGCTGTAAAGGCGCAGATAATTTCGGTATGGGTGGGTGCGGGAAGGACTGCTTGAAAACGTTGTATGAACAAGCCGCAAAGGATATAGGTAATGAGCAATTTTGACCTTGAAAAAATCAAGGAAGAACTAAGCGTCTATGATCCTCTTATGCCGTGCGTGGTGAAAGCCTTACGAGTTATCGGTCGGCTATGTGAAGAAGGTCAAAAGTTGGAACAGCAGAGGGACTTCTTTCTCAAAGTTCTGAATGACAACAGGCTGTGTCCGAATGGAGGATGTTTCCATGATGGCTCAGATATGGACGAGTGGGACTGCACCTCATACGACAATCGGGAGTGTTGGATAACAGCCGCGATGGAAAGATAAAAGTATAAACCTTACTTATGGGGGATGAAATGAAACTCAACCTTGACGAACTGGAGCAGTTAGCGGCAAAGGCAACGCCGAGGCCGTGGGTGGACGAAGGTATTGGCTATATTCGCTCCCCCTCGAAACAAAAGACTATTGCTGAATGTATGCCTCCGCTGTGTCGCGGCCTGAAAAACATACAACAACATGGGATAAACGCCGCTTACATCGTCGCCTCCTGTAATGCTGTGCCGGAACTGGTAGCCGCGCTGAAAGCAGAAAGGGAGAAGGTAAAGGAGCTGGAAGCGCAACGAGACTGGTTGGCTAGTAAATTGGGGGATATGTGTAGCGTTTCTAACCGTGATAGTTGTGGCGTACCTGAACCCTGCCCGTATAGCAAAGGCTATTGTCGTTGTTTGGATGCTGGGCAGGAAGAATGGGTACAAGTTGTCAAGGAAACCCAATGCTGACTCAGGAACAGCTAATTGAGATGGAACGTTGTCACGCTAAGACAACGTGGGGGCGATGGCAGATTGATGGGCATTGGGTAGCGGCATTTAATCAGACTACTGGTAAACTCCGTAGATGGTTGTTTGAAGCCTCTGAGGAAAACATGGAGTTTGTAGTCATGGCACATGAAATGTGGCCTACTCTTATCCGTACAATCGTAGACCAGCAGAGACGCATAGAGGAACTGGAGAAAAACAATGCCATTTGAAGCAGTGCTAATCGCAATAATCTTCGTAGTTTTCTGCAAGAATTTATGGGAGGAGTTTAAGGATGAAAGACAAGACAGAAGAGACTAGAGAAATACTGGATGTAAGTACCATCTTGACAACCTTTTTACAGCATGGCATTTACCGTTTCAAGTTTGAAGACGTTACAGAAGCTATGCCCTTTGGTATCCTTGCTAATCTGAAACGTGAGACCTTTGGTAGATGGCTTCGTAATCCTTTTTACCAGTACATCTCTGACCTTGATGCTTGGCAGTTCTTGTATGGTAAGAAGATTACATTCTTCAATAAGAATAAGAAGGAGATATTCGGACTTGAAGATGCTATCTGTAGTATGGGCCATGAAAACTTCGTTCGCTGGTTGAGAATATGGTCTAGTAACTACGCAGACGGCGTAAAAAGCGACCCAGAGGCGATTTTAGCCCTTGAAAATAAAATCGTGACCATTTACCAGCGCGGCTGTCAAATCGCCTCTGAAAGTGGCCTACAGGCCGCAAATAAGATGGCTAGAAAAGAGCTTCGTTCTATCTGGGAACAGGCTTGTAATCTAAAGGGGAGACCCGACTATCTGAAAATGCCAGTTCAGATTGGCCGGAAGTTCAATGTGACAATCACCCGCTCTGCAAGAAACGCGAACAAAGCAACGTATAAAGCGGAGCCTTATGTGTTCAATGGCTCCGATAACCTTATCTTCAAGGAAGACGACTATGAATCTTGAGTATGATCCCGACCCTTCTGCTCCTCTTTGGTTTGTCATCATCTGGACTACCATAGCTATTGGTATCGGCATTGTTATTGGTTATTTCCTTGCAGGTCTCTGATCATGGCGAAGTTTCATTTTTATATGCCGAGTTCTGGTAGAGCCGATAAACTTATCACTCTGAAACAGCTTCCACAATGGGTAAAGGATAATCTCACCATTGTTATAAGCGGTAATGAGATTAACGACTACGTTCCAGTGACAAAGGATGCTGGAGTGTTTTTGGCGGTTCTGGAAGAGGATGCGCTTCTCGCAGAGAAAGACCAATGGATGTTTACGCAAGACACTTTTCAGTTTGTTATCCGTATCGAGGATGACCTGACGTTCTTTGTTCGCGACCCTGAGACGCATAAGCTGTCTAAGGCTACCGTTGAACAAGTATCTGATATGTTCGAGGAGTGTCTTAATGAGCTTATGCGCGGTGATTATCCTCTTATCGGTATCTCTAGTAGAGGCGGCAATAATTTTCAGAAAGAGGATTTTGTCATCGGGACACGGATGCACCATATCTGGTTCGTGGATACCAATGTGTACAAGAGACTCAAGATTGACCTTGTGCCGTTCAAAGACTTTGTTATGGATGATTTCCATGTCATCCTTTCCTATCTGACAAATGGTTATCCTAACAAAGTCTACTTCAAGTATGCTTGTGATGACCGTGGCTCTAATGCTCCCGGTGGGGCATCGCAGTATCGTACATCCGAAGTCCAGTGGAGGTCTGCCTGTTGGCTGGCTACCCAACATCCCGGCTACGTGACAGTCAAAGAAAAAACGACAAAAACAGGCTGGGAAGGAATGGATAAAAATTCCCTTGGACAAAATGTTCGTACCGATGTTACTATTGAATGGAAGAAAGCCTATAATGCCGGACAGTCTAAAATTAAACGGCAACAGGGCTTTGCCTTTTTCAATAGGAGGAAATAATGGCGTTCTGGAATAAAGGTTTCAAACGCATCTCGACCCCACAATGCCGTGCGTGTGGCTTTGATAGGCTCTTAGCACCACTCGGCCTTGTGGGGTTCAAGCAAGAAACTATTGTAGGTGAGGGCAAGAAGGGCATTCTTATTGTTGCGGAACCTCGTACTATGGAGGAAGTCCGTCTCGGCCCTAAGTATGCTAAAGGCCCGAAGGCGGATGAACTTCGTTTCCGTGTCATGCCTCATTTCGATATACTTGAGGACTGTTGGATTATTCCTGCTATTAAGTGTCCCCCTGTAGCTGGGCATCCTACAGGTGTAGCTGATGAGCCTGATATTAAGGCGAAAAACATTGGGCATTGCCGTGCATGGATAGAACAAACAATCGAAGACCTCAAACCTAAGATTGTCATCTTCATGGGTGACATCGCTATCCGTACATGGTTCACAGCAACCATGCTGGAAAATGTATCTGAGTATCACATGGCAGGGTTTGCTATCCCTGACTACAATTACAATACTTGGATGCTTCCTATGTTGGGGTTCAACGAATACTACGCTAAATCCAGAGAAGAAGGGTGGAACAATGTATTCAATACAGAATTTCGTAAAGCCCTTGCTTACGCTGATATGCCCCTGCCGCCTAAACCTGACTATGATGGACAGGTAAGGATTCTCACAGAGTATGAGGACGTTGTACGCGCCCTCCAGAGCGTCATAGACAATAAGCCTGAATGGTTTGACTATGACTATGAAACAAATGCCCTCAAGCCCCAGCAGAAGGGTGCAAAGCTGGTTTCTGTGTCGTGGGCGGTAGATGACGCTGTAGCGTATTCCTGTCCTATTAGAGGGTGGGGGCATTTCTCTGAAAAGCAGTATTTAGAAATTGAACGACTTCTGTCTATTATTCTTGCGGATAACGACATAAAGAAGTCCGCCCACAATATGCACATGGAGAATGCTTGGACACGAGTGGCGCTGAATACCTTCATCGGTAATTGGGGTTGGGATTCTATGGTTGGACACCACATGATAGACCCCCGAAAAGGCGTCAAGGCTCTCAAGTTCCTTGCTTATTGTTGTTATGGGTTTGGCCCTTACAACTTGAATATCAAACCTTGGTTAGAAGGCATAAACGAGTTTACAGGATTGAACCGTATTGAAGAAGGCCCAAAGATGGATATTCTTCACTACGGTGGTCTTGATAGCTTGTTCGGTAGAAAGCTCAGACAAGACCAGATGCGGAAGATGAGATTCAACAGTGCAAAGCCTACCCCTGTAGGACAGGCATTCAGAGATGTTTATCTCCCCGGCGTGGTTACGATGTCCGAGATGTCTATCAACGGTTTCCGCATCGACCTTGAAGGCTATGATGCACTAGTTCCTACGCTTCGAGCAGAGCAAGCTCAAATCGTCAAAGACCTTCATGCTACTCCTGAATGCCAGCGATTCTTCGACAAATACAGAGAAGAGTTTTCCGTATCTAGTGGTTCCCACATGAGGAAACTTTTGTTTGAGATTATGGGTTTTGAGCCTAGTAAGCAAACAAAAGGCGGCGACTCTGCTGTTAGTGTTGATGTTCTGGAAGAGCTGGATAATCCTATTTGCAAGAAAGTATGCCGCTGGCGTAAGATTGAGAAAGTAGTAGGTACTTTCATCACAGGGTATAAAGGACTGACTACCGCCGATAATCTTATACATCCGTCCTACAACTTGCATACCGCTCGTACAGGGCGTTCCAGTTCTACTGACCCTAACTGGCAGAACATCCCAAAGCGCGATAAAGAGCAAAAGAAGATTATTCGGTCTGGTATCTACCCTCCTAACCCTGAACACCACTTGGCGGAAACCGACTACGGCTCTCTTGAGATTCGTGTTTTCACCTGTCATTCCAAAGACCCCGTACTGATTGACTACCTTGTCAACGGTGGTGATATGCACCGTGATGAAGCTGTCCACGTTTTTGCCCTGCCTTCTAAGGAGTACGTTCATAAAGAAGTGCGACAGGCGATGAAAATGGGATGGAATTTTGCTCTGCTCTATGGCTCTTACTATAGAGCTTGCGCCATCAAAATGTGGGAAGAAATTGTCATGCGTGGGCTTTGTCTGGCAGACAAGACTTCCCCTGATGGTAAAGGCATGACCATGCGGCAATGGCTTGCCAATAAGGGTGTGATGACAGAAAACGATTTCATTTGGTGGTGCAGAGACCGAGAACAAGAGTTCTGGGAGAGATTCCATGTTACTAGAGAATATCGTGACAGAATCATAGCCGATTATAATGAGAACGGCTTTGTTCGCACTAAGTTTGGGTTTACGCGCCCCGGTATTCTCACAAAAAACCAGATTATCAATACACCTACGCAGGGTACTGGTTCTGGTATGCTCACATGGTCGGCCACTAAACTTTTGGAGATTGCTCGTAAAGAAGGGTGGCGTACAGTTCAAAATGGGCAAGTGCATGACTCTCTTGTTACTTCCCCTCATCCCGATGAAGTGCAACACGTATTCAATACACAAGAATATGTGATGACACAGCTTATTCGCGATTGTTTTGACTGGATCATAGTTCCTTTAGAAATTGAAATAGAGATGACGCCTCAGCCCAATATGCCGTGGACAGAGCTAAAGGGGATGCACAAGAATGAAAATGGACTGTGGGTTTTTAATTAAAACTCTTGACACTGTAATGGTTTTATCGTAAGATAGACCATACATTTACAGGGGTATTATCCTATGAGCATGAACTTCATTGAAGACACACGCATCGACCCTAACAATCTTCATCAGGAATGGATAAAGCAAGCTACGCTCTATGCTGAATGGTCGGAAAGACACGTCAATGCTATCCGTGATAGAGACCTCTTGAAGATTAAGATTGATGCGTACTGTGCGAGACTTAGTAATAAAGTTCGTACAAATTGGATGCACATGGGCTTTGACAAGAAGCCAACGGAAGCGGCTATTGATGCTTACATTGGAATGGATGCAGATTATCTCGATGGTCAAAAACAGTTGGCTGATCTAAACTACAACATCAACCTGTTCCAAGCCGCTAGACAAGGCTTGGAACATAAGAAACGCGCAATAGAAGGACTTGAAAGACTTCATCTTGCGGGTTACTATTCGAGCCTCACAACCTCGCCCGAAGGTAAGGATACCCAAGAACAGCAGTTGTATGACGTAATGTCAAAAGGAATGGCTGAGGGGCATAGATTGTATAACCGGGCAAATAAGGAGTAATACTATGGCTTTTGATCGCAACAAGTTTCGTCAGGGTTTGGCTGAATCCGCTAAGCAGTCCAGCGAGTCTGTGAATGACCGTGGTGGTTTCAAATCCTATGTGAAGAAAGGCAAGCGTAACCGCTTTACCAAGATTCCCGAAGGTACATTTGTTTTTGACATCATTCCTTATGTTGTTGAAAACGATTTTGGTGATGTTTCCCAGCGTTTCAAGGCTGGTAGTCTCCAGCATAACATCGACCTGTGGGTTCACCAGAACATTGGTGTGAACAATGATCAGGTTGTGTGTCTTGCTAAGACTTTCGGCAAGCCCTGTCCTATCTGTGAAGAAAAGACTCTTCGTGAAGCTCAGGGTGCTACTCAGGAAGAACTTAAGGTATTCAACCCGAAGCGCCGCTGTGTTTACAATGTTTGGATTCATGACGCTTCTCGCACCGAAGAGGCCAAGGGTGTCCAGATTCTGGAGATTGCTCACTTTACTCTGGAAAAGAACCTTATTGATATCGCTAAGAACCCTATCACTGGTGCTATGACGCTGTTTGCTGACCCCGATGTTGGCAAGCATATCTGCTTTACTCGTAAGGGTACGGGCATGAATAACACCTCTTATAGCGGTCATCAGCTTATCGACCGTCAGATGCCTATTCCTGATGCTATTCTTGAACAGGCCGAAGACCTCACTACTCTTATTGACATTCCTACCTACGAACAGGTGTTTGCCAAGTTCCATGGTATTGATGGTACTCAAGCCCCTACAAGCGAAAGCGTAAGCGCCGCAAGCGCAAACACTTACTCGGCTCCCGCCACTTCTTATCCGACATACAACACCACTTCCACAGTTGGTGGGGGTTCTGAGCAGTATGGCGCTGGTGAAGTGCCTTTCACTCCTAATGTTCCGCCTATGCCCGCAACTGCTCCTGCCCAGCAGTTCAGCTATGCGGCCCCTGTTCCCCCTGTAGCTCAGCCCGCCCCTACTGTTGCTTGCCCGTTGGAACGGCACGGCGGTAAGTTCGGTGAAACACTGGATAAGTTCTCACAGTGTGGAACTTGCGCTCAGTGGGATGCTTGTAGTCTCAAGTACGATGAAACCCACTAAAGGAGTGAAGTATGGCTCTCGCTAAGCACCCTGTGAGCCAGACTTCCACGATGGAAGCCGCCGCATCTGTGGCGGCTTCCGCTGATATGGAAGTTGGCGCTATCTCCCATAAAGATACTCTCACCTATCTTTCCACCGGATCAACCCTTCTGAATCTAGCTCTGACAGACAAGTGTGATGGCGGCTGGCTGACTGGACGCTTTTACTCAGTCGTTGGCGACTCAAGCTCTGGTAAATCGTTCCTTATGCTGACATCTCTTGCAGAGGCCGCACATAACCCCAAGTTTGATGACTATCGCATTATTTATGATGACGTAGAAGTCGCAAACACGTTTGATGTGCCCAACTTGTTCGGTAAGCTGGCAGACCGTATCGAAGCTCCTCGCTACGATGAAGATGAACCTATCTACAGCAACACAGTTGAGGACTTCTATGCCAACGTCATGAGACTTTGCAAAGAAGGTGTCCCGTTCATCTATGTGCTGGATAGTATTGACGCTTTGACTTCTAACTCTGAACTCGACCGTGCTGATGAGTACATCGAAGCGCAGGAGAAAGACAAGGAAGTCAAAGGTTCCTATAAAATGGATAAGGCAAAGCTCTTAACTGAAATTCTCCGTGTTATGACCTCGGAGATTGCCAAGACAAACAGTATCGTTCTCGCTATCAGCCAGACTAGAGATAACATTGATCCTCGTACTTCAATGTTCAATCCTAAGACTAGAGCTGGTGGCAAAGCCTTGAAGTTCTATGCTACTGGTGAGATGTGGCTTGCTCATTTGCAGAACATCAACAACACCAAGTACGACCGCAAGATTGGTGATCGCACCAAAATCAAGGTCTCCAAGAATAAGGTTACGGGTAAGTGTCGTGAAGTCCCTGTAACTCTTCTTTACAGTTATGGTATTGATGATGTTGCTGAGAATCTTAGCTTCCTCATTGATACCAACAACCTTCCCAAAGTGACAGCGCAGAAGTTTGACGCTACTCACATTTGCGGCAAGGAAGGCACGAAACAAGCTCTGCTTGATACCATTTATGGCGATAGGGCGGCACAGCGCAATCTTGCGCTTGAGTGCGAAAGAGTATGGAATGAGATAGAAGACGCTTGCATTGTCCAGCGTCCTAGCCGATACTAACTAATACAGGGCGGGGAAACCCGCCCTATCGGAGTTTATTATGGCAAATATGTTCAAACCGGGTACTCCTGTGGTATGGCGTGGAGCGAGTAGCAGATGGCATTATGGCATATATGATACAGAATCCGTCTATAAAGAAGGTTATCATAATGTAATAGGACATAATGACTATGTGGCAAGCGATGACTTACTCCCCTTTAATGAGGACACAGAATCGCTTATAGGAACGACCAATGATTTTGTAAAATGGAATCCTACACCAGGACATCTCATAGCTGTAAGAGATGCAGATGATAGAGAATGGGTATATCGCATTTTTATAAAAAAGCGTAATAACGGTTACTGTTGCGTATGTGACGGAGGCACTTACGAAGAAAATATGGATAGCTGTATATGGTGGCGATACGCTTCTCCAATATCTGCTATTGTAAAAACGGACTAGTCTATGAGCAAACTTCGCATAGCTGGTATTATCGAAGAGTCCATAGTAGACGGCCCCGGTCTCCGCTTTGTGTTATTTCTTCAAGGATGCCACCACCATTGTAAAGGCTGTCATAACCCCCAGACATGGGATTTCAACGGTGGAACTGTAGTTGACTCAGATGAAATAATAGCAAGGATAAAGAGCGATCCTCTTATCAAAGGGGTGACTTTCAGCGGGGGAGAACCGTTTGAGCAAGCAGAAGCTCTTTATCCTCTAGCACAAGAATTGAAAGGGCAAGGCTATCATCTAATGGCGTATAGTGGCTACTACTTTGATGAGCTTAAACATAAACCAGAGTGTATTCCACTCCTCGAAACACTAGATATTCTTGTGGATGGCCCTTTCATTGAAGAGCAAAAGTCATTGGAACTCCAATTTCGTGGGTCAAGAAACCAAAATATCATACAACTAGGAGAGTAAACATGGGTATGTTTACCGAACTTAATGAAAAACTAGGGCATCATTTTCACCCTGTAGATGAGCGTTGTATGATAACGATGAAGGATAAGCGAGACCTTCTCGCTCTTATCTACCAGCTAACAAAAGCGGGGAAAGATTTGGAAACGCGCCTTGAGGTGTTAGAGGAAGAAAGGGAGCGTAGAATACAAAGGGAACTAGCAAACTTAGAACTAGCAATGCGTGATGCTGAGGCATCTAATGCCCGTATTGATGACATGATGCAGACAATGCTTAACAATATGAGGAGGCCCCATGTTTTTTGAACGTGCAAAGCCGACCTTGATTATTGATTGTCATGGTATTCTCCATACCTTACGGCACTCAGGAAAGAAGTTCTATTCTGGGGGCACAGACAATAATTTGATGACCCAGTTTTTCATCACCCTCAAACACCTTGCCGACTCGCTCTACACAGATAGGTTCATTTTCGCATGGGACTCCCCTGTCAATAAGCGTAAACAGCAGTACTCATGGTATAAGAATAATAGAGAGCGTAAGGATGAAACCCCGTTGGAACAGGAATACTTTGCTAATTGTATACGGCAGTTTCCTATCCTTCGTGATATTATTCTTCCCACTCTCGGATACCAGTGTTTTATGGTAGAAGGATATGAAGCTGATGACATTATTGCATCCATCGTCATGAACAACAAAGAGCAGTATATCTTTGTGACATCGGATGCCGATATGTATCAGCTTTTGCCTTATGCAAGAATGTACGATTTCAAGCATAAGCAGATTCTCACAAAGGAATGGTTCCAAGAGACTTGCGGTTTTCCTGCTAATGATTGGTGGAAAGTAAAGATGATAGCTGGGTGTTCTACGGACACCGTGCCCGGAGTAGAAGGTGTAGGAGAAAAGACTGCCATTGAGTATCTGAATGGCAAGCTCCTGCCTAAGTACAAGAAATACCAAGCTATCAAACAGGCTGACCCTGCTATGTTGGCAAGGAATGAAACGCTGGTACGGTTGCCCTTTGCAGGTTGCCCCATTCTACAGCCTACGCGCCCCGTACAGCCCCGTTTCGTAACTTTCCAACACTTGGTATGGAAGCATGAACTTTTTTACTTCCAGAGCCACGCAAACCAAGAATCTATAAAACAGTCATTGGGGATGAAGTGATGGATCATTTCACAGAAGGCCCGTACTACGTAGGCTTAGACATCAGTGTGACAGGTACAGGCATTGTGGTACTGGATAGACAGTTGCAGATAATGACTGCCGAATGTATCAAATCTAAACCGCAGGATGACTGGTATGCCCGTGTCAATGACATTGTTCGTAGGGTTTTTGTCCCTATGCCTGACCCTCCTTTCACTACTGTCTATGTCGAGGATTATGCGTTTGCCGCAAAAGGACAAGTGTTTAACATCGCTGAGTTATCTGGTATTATCAAATATCGTCTGTGGCATGATAGCTACAACTTTTTGCGTATACCACCTACTTCATTAAAGAAGTTCACCACAGCTACAGGCACGGCCCCCAAAGAGCTGATGATGAAAGAAGTCTATAAGCGCTATGGGGTAGACTTCAACGACAACAATGTGGCTGATGCTTATGCTCTTGCTCGTATGGGGTATGCAATTACCATGCAGGTAAACGTGCCTCAGTACCAGAAAGACGCTATCAAGAACGTGTGGAAGAATAACAAAATCACCGACAAGGTGTGGGCATCCAGAACTGAATGGGCGAGGGTATAATGATGGCTTTCAGTTTCAAGCGCAGAGAAGTAAAGATTGAGGATATGGCAGATGCTAGTAAGGCATCCTTGAAGCATATCTATGTGTTGCTCAAACGTATTGCTGACACAAGCAAGCGTACAGAGAAGGAACAGATTATCAAGGAAAACCAAGACGTACCTAACTTCAAGGATGTTGTTATGTATGCGCTTGACCCTTTCAAGATGTTCCATCTTACTTCCATCGTTTCCTCCAAAGGGCTTGCTACAGTAGCAAAGGTCGATAATCTCCCTGAACCTACTATTGAGAACATTTTTAAAAAGTTGGATAGTCTTGCAGATGCCAATGGTGCATCTATGCAGGATAGAACAGAGCTGTCTTGGCTTGCTTCTGCGGACGATGAGACAAAGAAGGTTGTCAATTTCATCCTTGCCAAAGACTTGAAATGTGGTGCGGGAGTGAAGACATTCCGCAAGTTCTTCCCTGAAATCCCCAACCACGAGGTTGCCCTCTGTGATAAAGACTTGGAGAAATTTAAGGATTACTGCGACAATGACCCGTCTCTTGTCCTTGTCTCGGATAAATTGGACGGGGTACGGACGTGGGCTTTTACTGAAAAAGCGGAAATACGTTACCTATCCCGCAATGGTAAAGATTACGGGAATTTCTCATGCTTCGATGTGGGAGTTGAAGTTCTTATCGACCAGCTCTCGAAGACACTTGGCTACGACAATTCGAGGGTTGTTATTGACGGAGAAGCCATCGGAAAACAGCGTGATTTCGAGGCGTTTGTGGGGAACGCTCGTAAGCAAGAGGGGGCGGATACTACCGACTTCGAGTATCATGTCTTCGATTTCTTCTGCAAAGATATGCCCGATATGCCCTTGTCTGAGCGACTCCGTATACTCGAAGTTATCTTTGAGCAACATGAATTACACCAACTCCGTTTGGTTTCGCATAGTAAACTTTTACACTGGTGCGACATTGATAGCTTACTCGAAGATGCTCTCAAGAGGGGAGAAGAGGGACTTGTACTCAAGAATCGTAAGGATCCTTACACTTTCGGGCGTTCGCGCTCATGGTGTAAAGTAAAGAAGCGTGAAACGGTTGACCTCCCTGTACTGCGTGTCGTAGAAGGTGAAGGCAAGTATGAGGGTGTTCTAGGTGCGCTCGTTTGCGAGTATAACGGAACTGAGGTCAAAGTCGGTAGTGGTTTTACCGATGCACAGCGTATTGAGTTTATGACTAATCCGCCTAAGATGGTGGAAGTGTATTTCCAGAATCAGACAGGTAAAGGCTCTCTCCGATTCCCAATCTTTATCCGTGACAGGTTTGATAAGGAGGAATGATGGTAGACGTATACCAGCTTAGTGGCGTGCTTTGTATGCTAGTTGTCGTATGGCTTTTAGGTCTTGCGTATCTCGAATACAAAGGATGGTGGTGATGGAAACAATAGTTATCGTAGCTCTTCTCACTATTGTGGCATTTATCGCGCTCGTAAACACATTCAAAGGATGGTAGTATGAAAATTATCGAACAGTCTGTTGAGTTTCTTGATAATCTTCCCTACATGTATATGATCAAGAATGTCGTGTCAGCCTCTAACCAGTGTTGGAAGACAGGCATGATGTTTGAAGGCAACATGGAAGAGGGTGAACGTATTATCCGTAGCCGTATCAAAGTTGGGCATGAGTCGCTGATTGAACACGCCTATATGACAATGAAGTTCACCACAAATAGAGCTATCTCCCACGAGATTGTTCGCCACCGTCTTGCGTCTTATACTCAAGCATCTACACGCTACCAGAACTACACCAAGGATGAATGGGGTGGCCTAACGTTCATCAAACCTCATTGGGTTACAGACGCCATTTGTGGCGATTGGGATGATGATGCGATATTAAGCTTCACCAACTCTAGGGCGGTGCGTGATCCTGTAGTTTTATGGATGCACGGACGGAAGATGGATGAATGGGAGTATAAGACACAACTGGGTAATGGTCTTATTCCTGATGACACTAGAGGTCTGCTCCCTAACGACCTTGCCACAACCCTTGTTATGACTACTAATATGAGAGAATGGCGTCACTTCTTCAAGCTCCGTGCGTTCTCTACTACGGGTCGTGCTCATCCCCAGATTGTCCTGCTTGCGAATATGGCGTTTGATATTGCCCATAATGAGTATCCGTGTTTCTTTGATGACCTTCTGGAGCTTCGCAAATGAGTAGAATCTCATCTCACGAATATTTTATGCGGATGGCAGAGACCGCCGCAGAGCGGTCTACTTGCCTTCGCCGTAAAGTAGGGGCCGTGCTGGTAAAGGATAACCATATTATATCCACAGGGTACAATGGTTCTCCTGTTGGGATTCCTAACTGTTGTGATGTCGGTACTTGTATGCGTACATCAAAGGGTATTCCTAGCGGCACAAACTTGGATATTGACTATGCTGTCCATGCAGAGCAGAATGCAATAATTCAATGTGCAGTACATGGAAATACCACCCCTGGAGCTACCATGTATGTTACACATCAACCTTGTATCGAATGCACCCGTATGATTATTAATGCTGGCATCAAGTGCATTGTCTATAAGGAAGATTACCCTAATGCTGAATTTGCGGAGAGTCTCCTTATGCAAGCAGGTGTCCAGCTCTGGAAGTACGAGCGATTGATGAAAAATCTTGCTGATATGGATTGGAAGTCATGACATACTTTATGAAAGTAGGTATCGCGTTCGACCAGTTTTTACACTCTTTATTGCTTGGCGGTGATCCTGACCTCACGTTGAGTGCGCGATTCCAGCGCTGGCACATGAAGGGTAAAAGGAGCTGGCCTCGAAACATCACAAACGCTCTATTCTTTTGGCAAGATGATCATTGCCAGACAGCGTACCAGAGCGAAATGGACAGGCTTCATCTTCCCTTAGACATGAGACTGAAACGACTAGAGGAATAGATATGATAAAGAAGGTGGCGATAAAGAACTTCCAGATTCACAAGGATACTGTTCTTGAGTTTACGGAAGGTATGAACGTCATCGCAGGAAGCTCGGATAATGGTAAGTCTTCCATTATCCGAGCAATCCGGTGGGTACTTATGAATAGGCCCACCGGATTCGCGTTTCATACACATGGCGCGAAGGATGATACTGCGGTGTGTTTAGTGTTCGGGGATAATGAAAATGTTACCCGATTCAAGGGCGAAAAGAATACAGGGGGCTACCAATACAAGGGGAACACATTTGCGGCGCTTAGAACGGACGTACCGCCCGAAATCGGGCAAGTCCTGAACATGGAACAGATAAACATACAAAGTCAGCATGACCCATATTTTCTCTTGCAGGATAGTCCGGGTGAAGTGGCTAAGAAGCTCAACGTAGTAGCTGGACTTGGTATTATCGGGGATACCATAAAGAACGCTAATGCGGTTGTTCGTCAAAGAAAGGATGCTGTAGGTATCCTAGTACAGCAAGAGACAGGGTATAAGGCAGACTTCTATAAACTGTCGTGGACGTATACCGAAGGTGATAACGCCTTCCAGCTTCGCCTTGAGTACAATGAATTGGGGAAGGTTAACGACGATATATCAACCCTAGAACAGTTGCTTTATGATTATGGGCAGTGTTCCACAACTATCGCCTGTATAAAACCTAAAATTGAAGGATGGAAGGCTGAACTAGAAGCTATCAAGCAGGAGTTCGATGAGTATCAGCGTGTTGGTGTAGACATAGATGCCTTAAAAAGCGCCTACTACACAATGGATATCACCAAACACAAACTTGAAGTTGCTAATAAGGTTGTGCGAATGAAGCCGTCCTTAGAGATAGTAATCAATGTGTTTGAGGAACTTCTTGAAGTGCGTAAACAAACACAAGAACTCTTACCACTTATTAATGAGTATGCGCGTTGTCAGTCATCTATTAAACATTGCTATAGCGATATAGAAAAAGGACGTAAAAAGTTCGAGGAGTTCAAACAAGCACACCCTGTTTGCCCCACTTGTAATCGACCGTGGGAGGACAAATGAAAATAGCAATATGTGGAGACCAGCACTGGACAGCATCAAGGCCAGCAAATCGTATAGATGATTACTATGCGACTGTCATACGAAAGCTGGATTGGGAAGTATCCACAGCTATAGATACGGGCTGTAATGTCATGGTTTTTCCGGGAGACCTATTTGACCATTACAAAGTTCCGTATGGTCTGGTATCTAAAGTACTCAAAACTTTAGTAATGGCCCCTAGTTATCATGATATGCAATTTTTTTGTGTAGCCGGACAGCACGACCAGCGATACCATACGCAAGACTTAGAAAACACGCCATTAGGATTGATGGTAAGTGCTATAGATGACTTGTTTCTCCTAGGTAGCAAACCAACAACATACCTTTCAGCAAATAATGAAAGGGTTCATTTTTATGGTGCAGGGTGGGGACAAGAAATCCCTAAACCAGTGGACGATACGTTTAATGTACTGGTGACACATCGTATGGTTATTGGGGATACAAAGCTCTGGGAAGGGCAAGAGGATTATACAGAAGCTAAAGGCTTGCTGAGAGACTACCCAGAATACGACCTGTTTATAACAGGTGATAACCATGCTCGTGTTATACAGCGTGACCAGCGCGGCAGGGCTGTTATCAATATGGGTAGCATGATGCGCTCTACTACAGCGCAGATGGAACACGTTCCGGCTATGGCTATCTTCGACACAGAAACCAAAGACCTACAGATACTTGAGATCCCATGCGAACCCGCCCACAAAGTTTTTGCGGTGGAGAAAGTAGCTGTAGAGAAAGAGCGTAATGAGAAGCTAGACCTTTTTGTAAATTCCCTTCAACAAGGAGAAGGTGCAGAGAAGATGAATTTCACATCAAACCTAGCTTCTTTTATCGCTAAGAATAGAGATACTATCAGTGCTGGTGTTGAAGCTGAACTGAAATGTATGCTCCCAACTGATACTAAATTGGAGGTGTAGAATGAACATCACTGAGGAACTGAGAACAATTCAGGACACTATTGCACAAGCGGAATCTACCGTACAGCGTATGGAAGGGAAACTGGATAGTATTAAAGAGACTCTCCAGAAAAACTTCGGCATTACGGACATAGATAGCGCTAATAAGCATTTTGATGACCTGAAACAGCGCAAAGCCGAGCTTGAGAAGTCTATTGAGAATAGAATCAATCGGTTGCAGAAAGCTATGAAGGAGTATACAGATGCAACCACGTGTTGAGGATATTCTAGATGAGTATAACGCATATTGCGCTCGTGCTGAGTATGCAAAATGCAAATTATTTGATACTCAAAAACAGCTAGAGAAAGCTGAACAAGATTATCAAAACGCACTGAAAGCACGAGAGATTATCAACATCGTGGCAAAGGATACACAGCAACAGTTAGAGATGCGTATCACAAATATCGTGTCTATGGCTCTTGCCGCTGTGTTCCCCGACCCCTATCAGTTCAAGTTGGTGTTTAATGAGAGAAGAAACCAAACAGAAGCAGATTTGCTCCTTGTTCGGGACGGAGAAGAACTCAGTCCTGTGGAGGGTGCAGGTGGCGGTGTTCTTGATGTTGTTAGCTTCGCCTTACGCATTGCTGTTCTTCTTATGTCTAATTATCGTAGGATTATCATACTTGATGAGCCTTTTCGTCATCTGAGTGCTGACCTTCAATCGAAAGCATCTGAAATGATGAAAATGCTTAGTGACAAACTAGGAATACAGTTTATAATGGTTTCCCATGAAGAGGGTATTATAGACTGTGCTGACAACATTATAACCATCAAACAAGGACAGACAGCATGAGAACTATGTACTTCTTTATCCCCATCGCAGGACGCATCGGTGCAGGTAAGACCACCTTCGCCAACTCCCTTGCATTTTACTTCAAACAGTTCTCTGAAATTACTCCGCATATTATTTCCTATGCCGATGCTCTGCGGGGAGAACTGTGCGATGCAAACATCGCAGATAGTTTTGCACAGTTGAAGGATCAGGAATATAAAAAGAAAACCATCAAAGAACTTGGTCGTGATATTATCATCCCTAAAGACTTTCCTTGTGAAGTCAGAGATGATACTACGGTACGCCAACTTATGCAGTGGTGGGGTACGGAATATCGTAGAGCGCAGAACGACAACTATTGGGTGCATCAGATGTACAACATCATTATGTCTGAAATATCCGATAACTACGAAGTTTCTCACGCTTTTATTTGTGATGATGTTCGCTTCCCCAATGAACTTGAGCTGTTTACCCATCTGACAAGAGAGCATCCTAATGGCAAGCGTATGGCTATTTACCTTCACCATTACGGATTCAATAATCAAATCTCTATGGCAACCAACAGCTTTATTCCTCCCACTAGCTTGAATGGGATGAACCCTTCGGATACAGAGCATCCTTCCGAGTTTCTTTTGGATGTTCCCAGCAATTGCTATAAGATGATGTGGGACATGGTATTGTCTCCGTCTTATAGACGTATTCCTACCTACGCTCTTATGGCATTTGACACTATTATGGAATCCTTCTACGGAGACTAATTGTGAGGAAAGAGCTGAAAGAGGCGAGAAGGCTAGAGGCTATCCGCAAGGCTCACCCGTGCCGTCTATCTATTATTGCATGGACAATGGTAGAGCAATGGTATTATGGGCTTACAGGACTAGTATCTGCCGAAGGATACTCCTACCCAAAGTTTGATTACACGTCGGACGATGCTCTTCTAAGCAAGGTCTTTGCTCACATAAAACTTATGGAAGATGCAGGGCGTGAAGCTCTGCTCTCCTATGGTAAGGTTCCAGGAGAAGAGATTCGTAGTGTGGAAGAAAGGCAGTGTAATTGGATGGTAAAGTATATGAACGATGCCATCAATAACGCATACCCCAATATGCGTTATGTAGACAAACTAATTGTCCTCACAAACACACTTGCACTCATACTTTGGGATCATTGGTGTGTAACAAAAGAGCCTAACCCAGCTTGGCAAAAACTGAATCAGGCTCTGTATGCCTTCTCTTGGTTCTTAATCCCTGACGAAAATCATTACCTTGCAAAGTTCGCGCATGAGCATTATATGAAATGCTCCCCCGCTATGCAGTATGATTTTAGTTAGTATTCTCTAACCAGATTTTGAGTTCTTTCTTGTCATTGTTATGACGTAGAAGGAGTTCAATCAGTCTGTCTTTATAATCCCAGAGTTCACCATTGGTCTTACCAGTGAACTCTGGGATTTCATATTCAATCAACCTTTCTGGTGGCGGTTGTAGTTTGACTGTTACTGTTTGCACCACAAGGTTCTCCCTTGTGCATCCGAAGGACAGCAGTAGGAATATGACTATCCCACCATGTACGAGCTTCCTTATCATTTGCCAACACCCGCTTTAGTTGTTTATCCGTTTTCCCAATAAAGTCTGACAATTGCTTTTCAAACGCTTGACGATGCTTTGCCAGCTCTTGCAGAGTAGCGTTATTTGCCGCCTGAGCGGCGATTAGAGCGTCTTTTTGCTGTATGACCGAGCTTTGCATTGTCGTTATCTTTTCAAGCTCTTCTACGCGGTCTAGTACGTTATATATCCAGTAGCCGCCCATAAGAAGGGCGGCTACTCCTATAGCACCAAAAACAGCTTTAATCTTGTCCACGTTTTTCTCCTTTCTTTTCTTCCTCTTCCAGCTCCACAAGTTTTTCTACCTTCTCTTCGAGCTTGTGGTTAAAACCAACGATAAACACTCTAGCAAGTGCAGGATATTTCAATCCTAACTCTTCGCCATGGCGCATAATAGATAGACATTCTATACTTAACAGGTACAGAACATATATCTCAACAATATGCCAGTTGGTGTGGAAGATGGAGTATGTGTAGTTACACACGAGAGCCATCATGAATATGGATGAGTAGTAGGCCATAACCTTACGGACAGTCTTTTCTATCCGTATAGGATGGTATGTTCGCTTGTGAAAAGCAACGATGACTCCAAGGATCAGATCAAGACCTATGACGACATTCAACCATGTGATCATAGAAGCCTCGACCCCCAAGAAGGAGGCTATAGAAGCAAAAGATACAGTCATAGCTCCTTTAACCTGCCACATATCAACGAGTTGTTGCATAAACTCTGAATACGATGTCATAATTGCTTTCCTAGTGTTTGATAACATAACATGGCCTCACACACTTTATCATTAGCAGGTAAAGGATAGATTGTAAACAGGATCCAAAAAGCCGCCCTTTTACCTAGATTTCTCGGAGTAAAAGGGCGGCAGGATGATGACTATCATCTACGAAGATGACGAGTATCGCAAGTGATGCCGATAGCTAATATCATTGCACAGCAGTCTTCTAACTCCCGTTTGGTAGGACACACGCCTTGAATTTTGTAGGCGGCTACAACCTGTACAAGACGAGCGCTTACCTTCTTCATCACTTCTTCCGCAGACCGTTCTGTCTCAAGGACATACAGAGTTTCTCCGTAAACCCTATCGAGACTTTCCTGAACTCTATCTTCAAGCGTCATGGCTTTCTCCTATGTGTGTTTGAGGTTCCACCTCTACCTCAGCATGGCTAGGCCACGGGTAGGGGGTAGGTTCCGTAGGGCTTCCAGCATTCAAGTCTACCCCAAGCATGATAGCGGCAAGACGTTGAATCTTATTGTCCTGCTTGTCTATCGGAGTAACCAGATAGGCGTGCATCTGCCGAAGCTGTGTTTCGGAGAAAGCAAGGGGCGGGGAGTCGAAGAAGCCAATGAAGGCAAACCTCTGAGCGCCACCTTGAATGTGCCCAACTGGTAATACTTGTTCAACGATACCGAGGTGGAAACGCTTATAGCCGGGAATCTCCACGGGATTTGTACCGCTCCACTGTGGTACGAGTGCGGAATAGTTGATAGGAAGATGGCTCTTCCCTGCTTCCGCAACAAGGGTGAACTGGAGACCATCTATCTCAAACTGCTGAGGAACTCTTGTAGCCATAACGCCCTCCGGCGGTTGTTACTCGTTGACTTTGGTGTATTTGCAGAGGCAAGCGGCGGCAACGTGTTTCAGTTCTCGGCTTAAGATGGATTCGGACGTTTTAGGGTCTTTCATCCTTGTCTGCAACTCACTAATTTCCATGTTGATGATGTCATTCATCCCCGTTTCTTTACCCATGTACTTATCCCACGTTTCCGGGGGTTCCTCCATGGTTTTGATTACTGCATACACAGTATCTAAGTATTCTGCGGGAATGAATACAGCCGCAAATTCACGACCTCTACGGTCGGTGTACGTCTGATCCATTGCCTCTCCCCTTTAGTCGTAGTCTTCGTCATCATCATAGTAACCGTAGTCACCTTCGCCGTGGCGGTAGTGGTTACGGTACGACCCACGATAATCGTTGCCTCCACGGGAACGGTATCCGCCCCTACGAGAACGAAACTCATCGTCATCATAACGATAGCTTTCACCTTCCATGCGTTCCATGCGATCACGGTATTCAGAGGAAGGACGGAAGCGGCCATCACGTCCACGGCGACGCATATCACCACGGCGGTCTTCTTCGGGGAAACGATAGAACATCATACCCATAATATTATCCTCCATTAGTTAGGGGAGGAGATTCCTCCCCACCGTGATTACGCAGTTGTACCAGTACCAGTACCAGCAGGAGTTGTGCCCGTTGTGGGAGCAGGGATCAACTTAGCGGCGGCGGCAATGAAGCCCATGTGGTGGATCAGATTAGCAGTGTTAGCGTTCATTTCATTACGAAGCTGATTTGTCTGAGCGGCAATAGCTTCGGATGTGAACTGCTGGCTCTTGAGAGAACTAATCTGACACTTAGCATCATTCAGTTCACGGAGAAGGCTGTCACGTTCAATATTAGCCATCATACTGCGGGTGGCAGAACCTTCGCCCATGATAGTGCGCTGAGTTTCACAGCAACAATCACCAATAGCCTTTGTGATAGTGCCAGTGGACTGGCAGTTCAGAAGAGCGGCATCCTTAGCGTTGCTGAGAATACTGGTGTTCAGATTGTTAAAGCCCTGACAAAGTGACTGTTGTGTAGCGGCGTTACCGACTGTTACAGTGTTGTTCAGACCGGAGAAGCCCTGCACCATGGTGTTGTTGAGGGAAGCTGTATTCTGGTTAGCGCCATTAACCACACCAGAAAAACCTTGACACAGTGACATATTTGTTGTGTTCTGTCCTTGCAGTTCAGCAATGGCGGCGGCAGTAATGCCGTCTTGGATAGAAGCAATCTGACCAGCGAGAACCATGTCACCGTACAGGCTACCACCATGACCGTGACTATTATCGCAGGAGCAAGAGCTGACAGCGACAGGAACGCCGCCGCCATACCCACCGTAGCCGCCACCGTAGCCGCCACGGCCACCGCCCCAGCCCATACCATTACCGAGCCAAGAACCGATCAGGCCACCAATAGCGCCACCGATACCAGCGGAACCAGCACCGCCATAGCCACCAAAGCCACCACCGATAGGAAGAAGAGCATCCATAAAAATACCTCCAGTTTCAGAGAAGGCTTCATTGCCGCCTCTGTCTGGAGGTACTATTATACGGTTTGCAAGAAGGGTGCTAACTATGGGTAGGTAAAAGTCCTTTATTCTTAAAATATTTCTTTACCCAACTTTCACTGACCTTACCTGTTACCCGTATTAGCTTTCCTTTAGGGATGCGGTTAATAAATCTCGCACGACAATCCATATTCGTGCAATACCATGTTTGAGTCCTTGCAGATTCTAGCGGGTGTCCTCCATCTTCAATACGTCTACTGTCTATGCACCGCAAATCTCCACTATCACATTCTGGACATTTGTACTGTGCAGTAGGCATAGTTATTCATCCTTAGTCAGTTTCCGGAGCTTACGTGCGATACGAGTATGCTGTTCTCGTATCGCATTATGACTTTCATGGATTTGTTGGTGCTGTTCTTTGATGACACTAAACACCTTTCTAACCTCGAAACGAAGATGCCTATTATCCGCCGCAACGTAGACCATGCCTACACCTAAACTGAAACAAAGCAGGATAAGAAGTGTTACGATATAACGGAATCTGCCTATAGTATCGACAAGATAATCGAGCTTAATATCCTTAGACGTAGGGGTGTTCATGCTTTCCTCCTAGGTTAGAGTTTTTATTTGGTATGCGACATCTCTTTGAGTTTGGCAAGTAAAAACTGATGCAAAAATTTCTTGCCAAAGTTATAAACCTCTTGTACAGTGCCAAATATCTTAAAACTTCAACAAGGGGAATTAGTCATGAATTATCAAACAATTAAAGAATGTGGGGTAATCGCCGCACTTCTTAGCATTACGGGCGTAGCTCTGACGGGTACAGCTTTTCTAGCGGATATGTGCAAAGACCATGTAGACAGTGTGAGCAAGGAAGCCCAGCGATATTGTGAAGAGTCTTCTATCAAAGAGACGCGGATTCTTGAACTTGAATCCTACATTCGTTATCTGCATGACAATAATGTTCCTATGATGAATATCGAAACTGTTACCACTGGTATCCGTAACCGTAACCCTATGAATGTGTTTGCTAGGGGCAATAAGGATCCGTGGCTTGGACAGGTCGGTAAGGATGAGAAAGGCCATGCCATCTTCGCCAGCTTTGAACATGGACTTAGAGCAGGAGCTATCGTTCTCTTGCGTTATTACGATGTTCATAAGCTGGATACCGTAGAGAAGGTTATCAATCGGTACTGCACTGGTAATCAGAAAGCGTACATCACTTTCATCTGCAAGAAACTCAAGGTAGGCGCTACCGATGTTATCAACGTGGCAGAGTGCCTTCCCGATTTGATGAAAGCTATGGTACATTTTGAAAACGGTTATCAGGTATTCCCTGATGAAATGTACATTCCTTATTCCGTTTATAGGTAGGAGAAGCTATGGCAACCTTGTTCTTAGTTCGTGATGTAGTGTGGTCAGCAGTATCCATACTTGGTGGCGTGCTGTGTTTTACTATCATGTGTTCTTTTATTCATCACCTTATAACCGACAGGAAAAGCAAATGAGCAGATTTACTGATGGGTGCGTAGTCAAGCATTTTAAGCGGGAACTCCACAATGAAGGCTTCCAGTATCTTTATCAGGTAGTGGGCGTGGCTAAACACTCCGAAACAAAGGAAGAGCTTGTTGTCTATGCCGCACTCTATGGACAGGATGGAGTGAAAGCATTTGGTGATTTGTTTGTTCGTCCGCGAGAGATGTTTGAATCTGAGGTAGATAAGGAAAAGTATCCCGAAATCAAACAGCAGTATCGGTTTGAAGTGATGAAGGAGTCCTGTTGCAATTGTGCCTACCTTGGAGGCAACCCCTTCCATAATGAGCCGCGTTGTTGTCTCAATAACGAGGAGAAGCCTATTCCGGCAGAAGCCGTATGTCCTAAGTTCGTGGATGCTTTTACTGTAGCTCTTATGGAGGAGATGGAATAATGCCAGCAAAGTTGCTAGAGGGTAAAGGCTACGCAGAGTATATTAGACAGGTAGTTATGGAAGAGTATAAGGGCAAAATTAGCCCTTGTCTCCATATCATTTCAATCGACCCTGATGAAGCCTCTGCGGTCTATGTTAGACAAAAGATAAAAGCCGCTGAGAAGTGGGGTATTAGAGTAGTATGGGATGTTTTCACTAGTGACTATAGCGAAGACACAATTATCTCCCATATCGAGAGGTTAGGGATGGAGAACGCCGTGCATGGCATTATTGTACAACTTCCTGTTCCTCCAGAATTTGATAGTAACGCCCTTATAGACGCTATAAACCCCTATAAGGATATAGACGGACTTACTGCTCCTAGTGTTGGTGAGCTGTCCCGCTATGGGTTTGCTTTATACGAGCCGTGTACTGCCAGTGGGATTATGTATATGCTTTCCGAAGCTGAAATCCCTATGGCGGGTAAGCACGTTGTTATTATCGGACGAAGTATGTTAGTGGGGAAGCCTCTTGTTCCTATGCTCCTGCATCATGACGCTACTGTCACTGTCTGCCATAGTAAGACTGAGAACTTGGAAGCATATACCAAAACCGCCGACATTCTTATATCCGCTACAGGAGTTCCCGGTCTTATCACAAAGGACATGGTGAAGCCCGGAGCGTGTGTCATCGACGTTGGTATCTCCAGAGTCAATGATAAGATTGTGGGAGATGTGGATTTCGAGAATGTCAAAGAAGTTGCTGGCTGGATTACCCCTGTTCCGGGGGGAGTTGGCCCAATGACTGTAGCTATGCTTATGAACAACGCCTACATAGCGAGGAATGTGTGTACAAATTCCTAGCTACTGTTGTTGTCGTGTATGTGGCGGCTATCTTTCTGGATGCTATGATGGAAAGGGAGAGTATAGCTAGAAAGTCAATGTGGATAGCCGTAAACTTCGGCTTATTAATTATCTTGCTACAAACCCTTTTCCAGTGAATAAAAAGCCCCCTAGCGGTCTGCTAGGGGGCTTATTTTATGTGCTAGAACATACCGATGGCACTATGCTTTACACGGCGGCCTTCTTCATCGCGTTTAGCGTTATTAAATCTATCCAGTGTGCCCACAAGGTAGCCAGTTATTCTCCGTATACGTTCAAACTTGACTTTAGTAGTCTTTGTCATACTCACCTCTAGCGATACTTGTTACGAATGTTAGCAATTTCTTCCTCTGTCAGCTCTTGATCTTCTTTGACACCGCAACGAGGACATTCATCACCAATAACACCAGTATACCCACAAATGGGGCAGTAATCTACAGGATGATTGATAGCACCATAGCCAATGCCCATGCGCTTCATAGCCTGAACAACAGACTTGAAAGCATCTAAATTCTGCAAGGGGTCGCCATCCATTTCAACGTAGGTGATGTGCCCACCATTACAAAGAGCGTGGTAAGGGGCCTCCACTTCAATTTTATGGAAGGCTGTACACTTGTAATCAACAGGAACGTGGTAGGAGTTAGTGTAGAACTCCTTATCCGTAACGCCTTCGATTACACCATAAAGCTCCCTATCCATTTTGATAAAACGTCCAGACAAAGATTCGGCGGGTGTGGCGATGACGGAGAAATTCAATCGCTCTTTCTTGCTACGCTCATCGGAAAGCTCACGAATACGCCCCACAATGCGGAGACCTAGTTCTTGGGATTCGGCACTTTCACCGTGATGTTTACCAAGAAGAATAATCAGGGTTTCAGCAAGCCCGATGAATCCTGTAGTGAGCGTACCATGCTTCCAGACCTCACGGCACTCGTCATCAATGCCAAGCTTTTCGGAATCAAGCCACACGCCTTGTCCCATCAAGAAAGGATGATTACGGACTGTACGGCGGCTTTGTACTTCAAGACGCTCAAGGAGCTGGTCATGCACAAGGTGAATCTTCTCTTCAAGCTCAGCAAAGAAGCCATCAATATCATCTTTATGCTTCAAAGCGATGCGCGGAAGGTTGATTGTCGTGAAGGAAAGATTACCTCTACCGCAGGTAACTTCCCTTGTAGGATCATAAACATTACCCATAACCCGTGTTCTACATCCCTCAATCATTATAAGGGGTTAGCGTATTTACCCCTTTCTGCATATTCCTATGCAGTGTAGACTATATCACGAACTTTCGTTTTGGTGAAAGTTCCCTGCCATTTCGAGCCGCTTGGCCCTACGCTACTCATTCCCACCATACCCATTTGTACGGCTTGTTTTCGCTAGTCGTTAGGCATTTACACCACAAGGGTGATTTAGCACGGGATTGTCCGGTCTGGAGTTTCCCCGTTTAGGCAGGTTATTCAATGTAGCTCACGCTACAAGGCCACAGGATGATTTTATGGTAGAGACTTCTGTATTCGGGTCGTATGTGCCGTCAGGGAGTTTCTTCAAATACTGAGCGTTGAATGGGGCATCAAGAAACTCAAAGTTGGGGAACATTCGCTTAGCGGATACCTTACAGGCAAGCTCAAAGAACTCGTAGTTGGGGTCGCCTTCGAGTCCATTGACACCATCCTTCACCTTAAAGATATGAATGGGGAAGATAGGAATCTCACCATGACCGAGGCCAGCGTCTTCTGCAAGGAGGATGTTTCTGATAATCATCCGGCCTTCGGGAGAAGTATCTGTACCATAGTTGATAGAGGAGAATGGAACTTGGGAACCTGCCCTGCTCTGCATCGTATTCAAGTTATGGATAAGAGCTTCCATAGCCTGATAACAATCTTTATCCGTTTTTTCTAGTGCCTGTATCATCACCTTGGCGGCAACAGCGGTAGGGAAGACTTGATAAAGGTCTACAGTGAGAGCATCAATCTTTTCTGGATAAAGAATTGACTTGAATGATTCATAGGAACCATCAGGGAAAGCCTCTTTGTAAAGGCCACTTGTAAATTCTTCAATAAACTGTTCAGGTCTCCCATAAATATCAAGAATAAACTTCAAGTTCTTGATGAAACTACGGGCAACAGCAGGGGCGAGGCCATAGTCGAATTGAGCAATGGACTGCCCGCCATGTTGGTCATTTTGATTGCTCTGAATAGCGATGCAAGCAAGGGCAGAAGCCGTCTGGATAGTATTAGGTTCACGAAGGTATCCGTGACCTGTACTAAAACCACCAGTAAACAATTTCTTGATATCAATCTGCGTACAGGTCGTAGTCAGTGCGGCAAAATCTAGGTCATGCTCATGAATATCACCATTCATGTGGGCTTCACAGAATCTAGGAGAGAACAGATAGTGCATATTGAATGTCTTAGCTGTCTCCGTACCGTAGCGAAGCATTGTGCCCATAGCAGAGTCACCATCAATGTTGGCGTTCTCCCGCTTCAAGTCCATACCCTTTGATGGAATGAAGGATATGCCCTTTACAACAGCCATTAGCTGTTTTCCAATCTCGTTGTCACTCATATCTGCATCCTGGTGGTTATAGATAATAAAACCTCTGAAAAGTCCAGAGGGTATACCGCATAACGATATAGCATTTAGTTACAGGAGGTCAACGGGAGGGTTGACTATTTGTGAACTTGCGCCTATGTTCACAACAAAAGGAGGATTGTCCAATGTGGTGGGTTAAAGACATACTTATTGACTGTGTTTTATTCGCGGGGTCTATTTACGGTTTTATTTTTGTTGCCAACATCTGGTTACGATGAAATAAGCCCCCTAGCGGTTTGCTAGGGGGCTTATTTTTATTTTTGTATAGTTGGGGTCAGGTTACGCAGTTTCAGTAGGTGTCATGGCATCAAGTACGCCTTTTATCTGGTCAAGGTCTTCGAGAAGCAACTCTCCTCTATTATACCATGTAGCGGAGATAATAGTAATCTGGTCAGCCGTCAGGGTAGGAGTCGCATCAAGAATACCTGCCATCAGATAGTCTCTGAGAACAAGAGGTGTTGCTACAGGGGTAGGCAAAGCATCGTTGATGTTCTGCACATTATCCCAATCCAGAACACCGTTATAATACCATTCCGCAGAGTTCAGGATTGTCCAATAACGTGGTTCTGTCTTAGCAAAAGTGATAAAATCTTTATAGATAACTGTTCTATCACCCATAGTGATGCCACCTACAGACATAATACCACGAGTATTCAAATCAAGACGAGTCTTGATTTCCTCTGCATTATCTGCGAAGTATTCAGCGGCGGCGGCGGCCTTTTTGGCGGCCTCTTTAGCCGCTTCCGCTTCGATAGCAGATTGTTTAGCCTCACTAGCATACTTCTTACTGACTTCTACTGGTTCAGGGGCAATAGGTTCGAGAACAGTAATATCAGCAAGGTTACAATCATGGTCAGGGACGACAACATTGCTAGTGAGTAACAAATCGTATTCATGATGAGCACCAACAAGCGTAGTCCTGTAGATTTCGACAACATAATAGGTGTCCTCCCCTAAAAGGCTATTAGGGATAACAAGGAAGCTCACCTCAGGATTGCCGCCCCCGAAATCTATTTCTTGAGGGTTGAGCTGGGCAATAAACGTGCTGTCCACCTCAACCAAAGGAGTGCCAAGTCTGACACGAATAAATCCCTCGAACGGAGTAGCGTTCTGGAAAATAGAATTAACGGTTACTGTTACTGTCTGCATTTATCTGCTCCTCTGGCTGTGAACAAGTGGTTATCTCGGATGGAACAGACTTACCATACAGAACATCGGAATCATTTACAAGAGGGATTATCCCTGCTACAACTAATTGGTTGCGAAGAATCTCATTTTCTTTTCTAAGTTGTAGGTTTTTATGGAGCAATAATACAGAGTTCTTTAATGAATCTTTCTCCTTTGCGTTATGGGCTTCAATCAGCTCGGCTTCACGCTTAGCAAAGTTGTCTCGCTCTGCTTGAAAAGATTTATCAATCTGTTCAATAAGCGCATTTATCCGTTCTTGGTACTTCTGGATGTCTTGAAAAGTATCCTTATAGTACCATTGAAGAAAGCGGTCTATCATATTCACTTCTTCTTTACCTCTTCAATGAGATGAAAGATCATACCAATAATACACAACATACCCCACATCACAACAAAACGGAGCGCGTTGTCAGAAGAGATAACATCTTTCATAACAGCATATTCTTGAATAGCGAACAAAAATACCAATATTAGAGGGGTGATGTGGTGCATACTCTTCTCCTTTAAGTACGATAAGGCCCGCTGATATAACCCAAATCTAAAATAGTGCCCTTGCCCCACAGAACATAACGTTGACCTTTTATTTCAAAATAATGCTGAGTAATAATTTCAGCATCCTTCCACGGACAACTCATCCCTTCGGGCAAAAGCATGATGTTGGGATAAGCAAAGTTTAAAATATTACATTCCGCTGTAAGGTCGTCTATCTTTTTACGGAGTTTAGGAATTTCACTCTTGCAGTACTCATCGAGGTTATCGTAGAGGATCTTCCAATAATGGTTCCCTGTAAGGGCCAACAGCTCTTCACCGACAGTTCTAGGAGTAAGGCGAACCTGACTAGTCCCGTAATAATCGGAACGCTCTTTGAGCTCCTTATTCTCCTCTTGTAGTTTTTTAACAGTTTCCTCTAACTCATGAATCTTTTCAAAACGCTCTGTACAAAGATTCCTCAGCTTCTTGTTCTCTTTGGTGAGAGTAGAACATTCATAAACTTTAAGGTCACGTTGATCCTTATACAATACGGCATCATTACGATACTTTTTAACGTACTCCTTAGCCTCGTCTAACTTCTTTTGAAGGTCATTATATGCGTCTTTGGAGGCTTCGAGTTCCTGTTTGAGAGTTTTATTTTCCTCGTCCTGTTGCTTAATTACAAAATCAGTAGATTCCTTATAGTCGTCGATATGCGCTTGCATGGCCTGTATGGCATCCTCTTTTTCTTGGACTTTAGCTTCAAGCGCTTCTCGTATTGTCTGAGAAATGGTACGATCCCATTCTAGCTTTTGTATTTTGGCTGTTTTATCAAGGTCAAGTTTTACCATAGAGGCAAAGGCTTCTTTGGTGGTTTGGAGTTCGGTTTCTAGTTCTGCAATCTTTTTATCCTTCTCTTCCACGACAGTGCGAAGATTGTCCATAGCGTGTTTGCACAAACCTTTTGCGACATCCGCAACGCCTTGTTGCTGATCAGCGTAGCGTTTATGCAGTATACGAAGGAGGTTGTAACGATGAGAAACCATAGCCCCATAGAGGAAATAGTAGCTGTTCATAAAATGCCCCTTATTCAGTTAGAATAAGAGGCACGTTAGCATTAGAAAAGAAATAAGGCAAGAAGAAAATTACATCCACTTTGCCCTACTTCCGCATCAAGCGGGCGTATACACAACTGTTATAACGTGTCTGCTCCTTTATGTGGTATGCGTGTGGGAAGTAGAAATAGAAAGGCTCCGATAGGAGCCTTTCTTGATTATTTACCGCAAGCATACCAGTTAGCACCATTCGGGGCATTACCACCCGATGATTCTGTACCAGCGGCAATAGTGAATGTGGTTGTGGTGCGGGCCGTTAAGTTTACGTTGTCGTTAAACTTAGCATTACCATACACAGCAGAAAGGATAACGTAGTTAGTGGTTGTGAAAGGTGTTACCAGATTTTTTACTTGCCCTGATGTGCTATGGCTAACAGCGGTATAACCTCCCTGCTCAATCCACCCATCACTCCACTTACGATACCAACTAGTACCAGATTGATAAGTAGCTGTTATGTATGCTTTTCCTAATCCACTACCATCCTTACCCAATACAAATTTTTTAGCTTCTGTAGGAGTTTGGCAATTCGTATAAAACACAATATCATTATCGGAGCATATATAAGTAGTTTCATCACTATTAGCCGCACCAATAATATTATACATTCCTGTATGGGATTCACCAGAACCCACAAAAATGTTACTACCTGCGCCGATCATAAGATCACTCCCGTAGGTACTACCATCGTATTTCATAGTCATTACGGTACGCTTAGTCGTGCCGTCATACATTGAAAAATGATCATCAAATGTCGCATCTGTGAAACGTTTATTTCCATTAATGACTTGATTACCATCAACCATAACGGCTGAACTACCCAGATGACTAAGCTCAGCTAAGATACCTTCTTCTGTTGCTTCTCCAATAGACACAACAGTACCAATGGCATAGACACCAAACAAGACTGTTACGGTCTCTGGAGTAACATGAGTAGAGTTGCCGTAGATGGAGTTAGACCTACTAGCGTCAAAGGGGACATTACGAATAGTATCGGCTGTACCACTAGTAACGTTTTGAGAGGTAGCTAACGCTTTAGAACTATCTGTATCCCATTCAGTTTGCCAATAAAATGCCCCAGATACACCTTGAGTCGCAAAGGAAGCATTACCCTGATTAAAAGAAGAGTAGGCACGAACATGGCCTGTAATATTCGGCAATCCTTCCGGCGTATACTGCCCAACCTCAGAGACACCCTTAGCTCCTTTTATGTAGCCTGAAATACACGGCATACGGAATGTCGTAGAGCCGTCCCCCTTAGAATAGTAAGGAACATTACCATTCTGAGAAGTAAATAAAGTTTGCCATTCGCTTTCTTCAATAAGAGAATCAGCAAGCTCTGTCTGTACATAATCCCATAAATCACTGTACATGGCTCTGGTTACAGACTGTCCAAGATAAGCGATACCGCCTTTAGGCGCTCCCTTACCAATAGCTCTGCACCATTCAGCGCCAACAGGCATGATACCAACCAGCTTGCGAAGAGCCTCCGCTAAAGCAACTTTGTATTCTTCCGATGTCATAATATCGTCCTTACTGAAAAGGTTTGTAAAATGAGGCCATAAATACCCCTGCTAAATGCACCATAAAAAATAAGAGGATAGCTGTCAATAGTGGCGATGCTCCTGTTGGCGCTCATTGGTGGGCGTGTGGTTACTAAGAAGAAGCCCCCTCTTTCGAGGGGGCTTTTTACTAGTCTATAGATAATGGGGTATCTACATACTCCCAATCACAACACTGACCTGTTTCCATCTCCACCATCGCATAGCAAATTGCTAACCCCATAGCTTTAGTAAACCCGCACTGTCGTTTTTGAGCAAACAATTCTTTTGCGGATATGCCTTCTTCATAGGGCAACGCAACGCAACTACCGCATAGCGTGGCAAACGCGCAACGCTTACATTCTTCTGGATATTCCAGATATTGATGTTTGATGGTGTCTGCGAACTCAGGCATAGTGATAGTAATATTCCCATCATTATCAATATGCCCAATAGGATAATGCGCTTCACACGCAAAGCGATGACAGCTATAAACTTCCCCATTAAACCCCAATGCCATCATGTGTACACCAGAACCACAATGATTGCATTCTTTTGGCAATCCTATAGTTAAATCTGAGTACTTAGAACCTTTAGGATTAATTTGGTTGATACGCACACTATCTAACAGTGAGTGGTCACGAAGATAGCGATGCACTATCATCAACTGTTTTAAGAAAACTTCCCCATCCTTGTCTGTCCATGTCTCTTCAAATACAGGATTAGCCGCAATATTCGTGAAGCCTAATTCTATGAGAGATATTATGCTATCAGCGTAGTAGTGCATAGTATCATGGTTAAAAGTGGCTTTCACATTAAGGTTACGGGCACAGACGTGCCGTTGTATGTATTTCCAACCTTCAACCGCTTTCTCCCATGTACCGTTACCATGGATATCAATACGGTTGGTGTCATGACATTGCTTAGTGCCGTCTATAGAAAATCCGATACTAAGGTATCTTCCGTATGTCTCTATGAAATCCCTAACGTCTTCTCTATCAAAAAGTGTACCATTAGTGGATATAGAAAAGATAGGCAAACTGTGGAAACCATGAGCTACACCTTCTTTTATAAAGGTTTCTATGGCTTCTTTTAATAAACCCACATGAAGAAAAACTTCGCCCCCGATAAACTCAATAGTGGTGGCTTTAAACGGGTCTATATCATTAGTAGCTTCCGCGTCTTTAATGATATGCCTGATGAACGCTAAGACTTTCTCTCTGCTATTAGCGCTTCTGTCCTTTTTATGCTCATAGCAGTAGCGACACCGAAGATTACAATCCCCATTGAGATAAATTTGATAAGAATGAAGCATACTGTTCTCCAAACCGTTAAATTAATTCGAGGTTTCCCACCAGAACTTTGACCAGTTTGCCCCCCACTGTAAAAACCCTTGAGGGTTGCGCTTAGCTTCTGCTACAAAGCGTTGAATGAACGCTTCACGCCGTACAACATCTGATAAGCTATCGACAGTTGGTGTATAAGGGAGTAAAGGTGCTAATGCGTCTTTCTCTTCTTCCGTTAATTCTACCTTTGATAAAAGAAATAGAATAATACGACCGTAATCAGCTACGCGCTCATCAGTGCCACCAGATAGCGTTATAAGAAATCTACGAATAACGCCCTTAATAGCGTTCCAATCAGGATTGCTATGACGCACAAACGCGCATTCATAAGGGTCATACATATACATATATGCGTTACACACCAAATCTGCTAAATTCTTTTCATCATGCAAAATGACAGGCGCGTAAGAATACCCCCATGATTTAAAATTTAAACCCTGAGAAGAAGGTAATGCTCCTAAAGAAGGGTCTTCTTCATCCCGCACCTTAATAGCCCCAGGAGTAGAAAGAGGCAACCAAGAAGCCCCGCCATTTACAGGGATATATACAAATTTTCCCTGTATAGGAGTACGCAACCATTCTTCATTGATACCAGCAAACTCAACAAGGTCTTTGTTAACTTTTATGAGTTTACCATCAATATTGAAGTCGATTTCTTCCCATGTTGCGTGAAGATCCTTATTGTCTAGTATAGCGACCTTCCTTCCGCCATATAAAACATGAGGTAAAATGTTCATTGTACAAATACGAGGGAAATGGAGACTAGGGGTAGATTCTACAAATGGCATAGCTTATCCTTATAGGAGTTGTTGGAAGCAATACTATGCTTCCGTAAATTATCTCCAACTACCATGTAGCGGTTATACACTTTAGGAGAAAGAACAGCACATAGTCCAGTACAACCGTACATACCTATACCCTGTACATCTTTGCACATTCCCACCCCTCTCCATGCACCATCAGGGTGAAACGCACCGTGCTGTTTGCTGGCACAATAGTTATGGTTTAATAGCGTCATGCTAAACCAACTAAAATCGGCTGTAAACTTTTTTAGTTTACAGATTTCCGCTTCTATAAAATCGACATCTTCCATAGACCACCCACCAAATACAGTGTAGTCAAAGGACATTTCTAATCTAGCAGTGGGAAACAATCTGTGAAGAATAGCCGATTCATACGCGAAAGGGACTTGCCTGTCAAACACACTGCGTATAGACAAATTATCAATATTACCGATATTGTCTATAACTGTTTCTGGATTATTAGAACAATCTAATAAGTTTACTAGATTTTTATAACCTAGAACGTTGACAGAAAAAACAACTGCAACTTTATGATAGTTAAAGAACTCAACAAGATCCTTGGTGAGTAGACTACCATTGGTATACAAATTAATACCCTTAGTAAGCCCCGAAGTATTACGAATATGCGTTATCAAGTCGCACAGTACATCGGGGTATAATAAAGGCTCACCACCTGTTATGTTATACCCCCCATAATACTGAGAACTAACAACATCGTATACTTTCGCTTTGGTCTCTTCGCTCCATAGCGCCGTTGGGGTACGCCCAGTTTTTTGTATATCTTTTTCAACTATACACCACGGACATTGCATATTGCATATATCCGTAAATTTAATAGTTGTGATTAAAGATTTGTCCCTCAACATTTCAACTCCTATGTGTTGTGGTCACAACTACCAGAGCAACTACCAGAACAACTGCCAGTACAGTTACCAGTACATGATGTACTACAAGTGGTGCAAGCAAACGAAACATTACCGCTACCATTAAATGATACGGTAAGCCCGGAACGCCGTGCGAAGTAATTTGTGCCTCCGGGAATAGTGATAGTTCTAGCAGTTGCTAACTGGTTGGCTTTACTAACTGTTGTAGGAATTGTAGGCATGGTGACAGTACGGTTAGTAACTGTTCCTCTACCATAAGCATCCACAGCTACTTGTGGAACAGAAAAAGTACCACCACTACCGGGAGAAACGTCTACGGTAGGGCCACCACTACTCGCGCTGGTGTAACTAGCTAAAGAGATTGTACCATCAGATATAGAAATACCAGTACCGCTTTTAGGCTCACCGATATTATTAATACGTGTATTAATAGCATCTAATGCGGCCTCAATATCTATCGTGCCGCTTTCGCCAACACTAGCGCCAGTGGCTTGCTCAACCGCTTCAATCGTAGCTGTATGTAAGTCATCTACGGCTACCTGTACACCTTTGGGGGATATACCTATGCTGGCAGAAGCAGTCTCATTTCCTGTATATGTGTCTTTCAGCGTAACAGCACCAACTGTACTAGCAGTACCCTTAGTAATAGGGTGAGCATGATCCTGCCTAGAGAAATGAGTTACGTCTATACCAACTGTGCCATTTTCTGTATCCGGCTTCGGTGTATCGCTACCCGCCATAGAATGACCATACTCCGTAGCAGAGCTAACACCATAATTCGTAGTCGTACTCTTATGGTTAGTAGGAGGAACACCAAGGTTAGTACGAGCATCAGCGACAGAGGTAGCACCTGTACCGCCAGCAGTAACCGCCAGTGTGGAAGCCAGCTTATCCGCTGTACCAGCAGTATCAGCCTTACCAGTCAGATTACCCTTTAATTTACCATCCGTTCCACGAACTACGATAGTCGAAGCTATAGCATCCACTGAGGTATTAAAACCATCCACGGATTGAGCGTCGATATTAAAATTGGTATGAGTAGTCCATGCACCATTTACCAGTTCTTGGAACTCCCAACCACTAGTACCTTCGTAGAAACGCTTAGTACCGTTCTCAATATCAGAGAGAATAGAAGGGTCAGCCTTTGCCAAGGCTTTCAAAATAGCATTGATAGCAGGTACATCAGTACGGATAGTATTATTCAGTCTAGGACTGGTTATGCTTGCCATGATTCACCTCTATTAAATAGTGGTTATGGGTTTATCAACAGCTAAACAGTAGAACGGAACGAGAGAAAAGTCAACTATACGAGAAAGAGAGGAGTTGACCTCCATTCATCAAATAAGGTATGGTCACTACATCACAATTCCAAGGAGAACACTATGGAAGAACTTATCACTTCTACCAATGAAACATCTATGGATATGGACTTCACTATCGGCCAAATCTTCTCAGATATGTACCCGCCGGAGGCCGCTATCTGGTGTAATGAGAATAACGCTTTTATCGTAGAATTAGAACCCGAAGGGGAAACTCGTAGGTTTGAAATCCAAGCTATCCCCGAACCTACACTTGAAGAAGTCAGGGAGAGTAAACTGACAGAACTCAATATGCAGTTCGAGGCTATTCGTAGCACGGCATGGATTATGTCTTCTCTCGGCTTTGAAGCGGATGCTAATGAGGTAGCCAATACAAATATCGAAGGTCTTATCAAGACTACAAAGGCTACAGGCCAAGAACCTGTTTACTTCTGTGATAAGAATAACCAGTATCACGCTCTGGGGCTTACAGAACTTGAGACTCTCCAGCTTGAAGTTATCCAGAACGGCCAACAGCTCTATGCCCAAAAGTGGAAGTATAGAGATTCCATCAACGCCGCTACCACAGTCGAAGAGATAGAAAACATTACTATCCAATTTACCATGATGGACTTCACAGCATAAAAAGAAAGCCCCCTTGAAAGAGGGGGCTTTCTTTTAGGCAATCTTCATGATGTAGTACAAAGCGACATACGGTGGCATATCTGCCATCAACTCTAGCTCTGTTTGCACAGCACTAGTAGACATCGAATAGTCAAACGATTCTTGGTCTACAACTTCTGTATCCAATGAACCGCCTGTTGCTCCCAATGTCTTATCACCACCTGCACCGATGACGAACTTATCTCTGAGGTCAGGAGTACCATTTGTGCCATCACAAATCTGCCAATTCCTGTAGGTAGTACCATCTACAAGGGGGTACTTACCTGTGTTATCCAGTGTTCCGTAATAAGGGATTATCATGCCCTTAAAAGGGGCACTGGATAAAGCATTATCGGCGGTAGTCTTGACCGCATTTATACTAGCGGCCACAGTCTTGAACTGTGACGCCACACGCGCTGTCAAAGCGCTGAGTTTCGTAGAAAGGGACATAAACTACCGCCGATTTTACAAGGAGCTGGGATGCGGATTACGCAAGAGCCGCTTCAAACATAGCCACATAATCGGTATTTGTGTCACCGATGTTTGTGGAGAGGGTAGAAAGGTTGGTTTCGTTGGCGGAAGCCTTACCTTCAACAGCTGTCATGCGCTCAACAAGAGCGGCAAATTCAGCAGAGCCAGCGGCGGCGATGTTTGTACGGGCCTGAGTCTTCTGCTCGTCAGTCAGTTCCTGAGCGGCATCATAACGGACATGACCGGCGGCGATTTCTTCAAGGGCTTCGATGGCATCCTTGTTGACGTTGATCAGGTCAGCGAGTTCCTTAAGAGTGTCAACAGCTTCGCCAGCACCATTGAGCAGTTCATCCTTCACAGCCTGCTTAGCGGCGGTGATTTCAGATGTGATCTTGGAGCTGGAGTAAGTTGTTGTGGTGCTGACGTTTTCGTCATCAATATTGGTCTGGGCGGCAACGATGCCTTCAAGTTCTTCAAGAGCCTGTTCAACAGCATCAATGTCGCTGTTGATTGTGGTGATCTGGCCTTCGATTGTGGTAATCTTGCCACCCTGAGTGCTGATATTGGTTTCGTTTGTACCAATACGACCTTCCAGAGCTGTGATAGCACCGGAATTGGTCTGCACATCAGTCTTAAGCTGAGCGATGTCAGAAGTGTTGGTCTGGACAGAAGTCTTAAGCTGAGCGATGTCGGAGGTGTTTGTACCAACAGCAGTCTTGAGTTCGTTGACGGCGGCAACGAGAGAAGAGGTAGCTGTGGTGGTCAGCTTGGTAATATCACCAAGATGAGACTTGATTGTCTTGATTTCAGTACCGACACGAGTTGCAAATGAGCCAATTTGGACAGAGAGGGCCATAACGCTTCTCCTAAATTAGATTGTTATCCCTACACGGGCAAAGTTCAAGAGTCCGATATGGCCTCTTTGAGAACTGGATACACTGTTTTACTCAGATAGTCAACACACCTACGAACTAAGGATGCTATCAAGTAGCTCTGTAGGATCGGGGGACAAGTTAGTTTCTACCTGCTTGAGCTTGGAGAAACTAATATTATCAATAAAACCAGAGCGTTCCGCAGTAGCAACTAAATGCCCAGCAGGGTCTACTTTATGGTTTTCAAACTCGGAACGCGTGATATAATCACCCGCTGTATTGTCATCACCAGCAGAAGTGGTAGGAATCCAAGATTGAGATTGAGAATCCCAATACTCAAACATCTTGGTTTCTTTGTTGAATCGCTGGTCACAATCCTTCAATTGATGACGAAGTTTGACCTCAGACGGAATGACTATATCGAATTGCATATTGCTCATAACTAACCTTCCTGTTTGATTAGGAGATTACACACCAAAGGCCGACCAGTCAACATCCGCGCTCACCCGATTACCATCTTTATCCAGAACAAAGACGCGGAAACCTGCGGGGTAAATATTGTCTTCAAAGACAGTGAACGCGGTATACCCCTCAATATCATTGATGATATTAGGTCTAGGCAAAGACTCAACATCAGTGAAGAAGATGTTGAAAGGAACCCATGTGCCAGTAAGCATAGGAGTTTCTTGCATACTAATCCAGCCTTCGCCGTTATCGTCCTTATTGGAATGAATACGGCCAGCATCATTAATACGCTTTACGTCCAGCTTGAAGTTTATATTATCAATGCGATACATACCTCCTGTCCATGTAAGAGTAGCCCTCACATAGCGGAAAGACGTAGCGTAGACAGCAAAGGCGTTATCTGACATTTCACGCCAAAATACACCATCCTGAGAGACTTCAATCTTACAGACCATTGTCGGGTCGCCTTCCATCACTATACTGGTTGGGGTGATAGTGATCTTGGTGGAAGGGACTTCAACACCTACATCAATAGTTTCCGTGTACATAGCTACCGCATCCGTATATGGAGACATGAAATAGTTATGGTTATTATCAATCTTTGTCTGCCATGTAACATCATCTGGAGCGACATCTGTTACTTCGGATACACGGATAACGTTTTCATCCCATGTTTCATCAGGGATAACAGGGCCAAACATATAACCGTCACCCGACAGAACAATGTTCTCCTTAGTACCGTTGAACACAGAATCATAGTCATGGTACATGATGAAGTCCGGCGGCTGAGCTACCCACATAGTGATAATGGACATCTCACCCATGTTACCAGCAACATCCATTGCGCGAACGCCGTAGGTATACTGTCCAGCGGCGTTTTCAATCTGTGCAGAGAATAGGGAGTCTGTTCTACCAATTTCTGCGTAGTAGCCGTACTCATCTACCTCATACAAGATATACGCTTGCATGGGGAAAGATGTGATCTTAGGCTCCTGCCAGTAGAGCATGACATTGTTATCGACCGAAGAGCAGTTGTAGAACATAACACGGTTAGGATCAAAGACTTCGATTTCAGCCAAAGCCCATGCTCCTGTATTACCGCCTGTATCCCTAGCCCTAACCATGAAAGTGTGCTTGCCTGTAGGAACAGCGGGCACAGATAGAGCAAGGGCATCATACGTTCCGTAGTCCTCTTCAAAGGTCTGTACCATCCCATCATCGCGAGTTTCAGTCCATTGACGAATAATATCATAAGACAGGATAGGAAGGCGCGTAGAAGAAGGACGCCCCTTATAAGGATCAGCCCACGCCAATTCTATGTGGTTGCCAACGATAGTAGCGGTGAACGACATAGGAGCATAGGGCGGTTCGATGTTAGCATTACATTCTGACCAAGGAGAAACGTTACCCGCAATATCCACAGCTCTAACACGATAGTTCTTTGTGCCAGAACCCTCAACAGGAACAGAGTATGTGTTGCCCTTCACCTGTGCGATATGTGTGGGAACAGTATCATCGCCATCATCAATAGATTCTATCTCAAAGTAATCAATGTCGAAAGGAGCAAACTCTCGTACCCAACTGATCTTTACCATATCCCCTTCTACAACAGCAGTAGAAAGGAAAGCGGCAATACCGGGGATATAAACATCCACAGTAGTCGTTTCGCCCGCGTTGTCGAACACATCAACAGATGTTACGGAGAATTGGTAAATAGTATCAGCTTTACGCGCTTCTACAGATGTCCATTCATCGGCGACATTGAACGCTTTAGAAAGATACGGATCCTCTACCTTATAATACTTGATAGGCCACGTTGTGTTACACTCCTGCCAAGACAGAATAAATGTGTTGTTCAGAATATCAGAAACAACTTCTGGCGTAGCAGGAGGCAAAATATTATAGGTAGTGGTAGCGGGTTCAGCAGATACAAGACCTAACACGTCTACCAGATAAAGCTCCGCAGTAAGAATGCCTGTCCATTTCCAAATGGGAGTAATAAGCTCAAGGTCTTGAGTTACACCCGTCCATGTGGAGAAGCCTTCTCCCTTAAGAACCAGCTTATAATGATCAAAGTCAATGATGTCAGTTGCAGGCCAGTATGTACGCATACCAGAAGCGCCATAAGGAGCCATGTGAACTTCTGTAGCCGAAGGAGGTAATGAAGTCTTGCCTATGATTTTGATATTATCCACTTGTGTCCATTCTGAGGTATAACCCACAGCCGACACATACTGGAAACGGAAATCATAGTATTGCCCTTCTTCAACTTCATCACAAAACGCAATGGTCTCCGATACAGGGATGGTGGTAAATATCATCCATTTACCCGGAACAACCTCATCACCGTCCGTCATAGTGTTATGCACGCGATAGGCACAACGAATAGAGATAGCCCTTCTATCCAGCTTAGCAGGGACACCAAAGTACACTAATGCACGGCTCTTAAGAGTCTTACCTACGCGAATAATGGCGCTCTCGTCCGTTACAATGCGTTGTACGACAGGGGGTGGGGTAAGAGTCGTGACAGCATAAATAGGACGGCTAATAATAGACTGGAAGGGGGGAATAACAAAGTCAGGATCAAATACCTTATACTTATCCTCGATGTAGTCCACACAAGTAAGCTGGCAGGAGAAGTCAGCGTTGAACTTCATAGACTTGATAATGGCGAGAGACTCCCTTTCTGAGTAATACCCGAGAACGTACTTATTACCCTTTTTGATATTAGCAGTAATAGTCTCTGCGAATACCAGCTTCTGAGTACGGGCATCTCCTGTCTGGTTTACAGCAAGTTGTGCATGGGCAGTAGTACCATCATCCATGTAAATACGGATACCAAGGCCGCTTTCTTGGTTGATAGTATTCGCAATATCGGTAGTTACGCCCGTTACATATCCATTATCGTCGTAGAATACGTTCTTGATGCGTCCAGCTTCCAAATCCTTCGGCATAAGATAAGGCTGGGAGATAGATACGAGGTCGCCTCTTGTGGCAACAAGAGACTCATCCCACATGGTCATGGAGATAGTACGTACCTGCATCTTAGCGTCTGCGTAGTGAAAACGAGCTTGCTTATAGACGTTATCAGGCACAGTCACGCCATCAAAAGTCACCTTTTCTACGATAGGTGTGCGACCTTCTGTCTTGTACGAGCTATCTACCTCAATCTCTCGCATATCGGCTTCCCAATGCTCTTCGTTCACGAAATCACACTGGATAATATGCGGAAGCTCAGAGGTAACACGGTCTACAGACCATCCCCAAGAATTGGCAGAAGTGATACCCATAACAACTTCATCACGGGGCTTATCCACAATGACAGCCCACTTACCATCAATAAATGTGGGAGAGGCAAGGCCAGCGGCACAAATGTCCTGAACTACAGACAACACGGATTGCTGAGAATCGAGGACTTTATCATACTTCCAGCCAAGATCATTCCAATATTTATCGGTTGCGATGAAGTTATCCCAATCTATAACAGAGTCGGGCTGAGGACGAGCAGAACATTCTTGCAGAGCGAAGCGAATAGCGGGAATAAGCCCGCGTGTAGGCTTAACCTCCCATGTCTTTGTAGACTGACTATACGTCTTCATCAACGCTTGATATTCGCCTGTAAGGTTCTGCAATGAGCCGTTCAATTGGTCAGTCGCACGAACCTTGATAGCAGTGAATACCGCAGGATAGTCAATATTGAATGGTTTGTCATTGGTATGTGTGCGAATAGCAGACCAATAAGAGTCATCCTGAATCTTTGTGTCTTCCTTAGAGTTGGAATCATGGTCAGCAGTTACGCGCTTAATACGTACCTCATAAGCAGATGTTCCATCAAGCCCACCAATAGTGTAGGTACGTCTAACAGCAGACGTAGAAGAAGCGGAGATAGTAAGAGAACCTTTATCCCACGCCCACACGCCACTTGTCACATGAATAGCATCAATGTATGTGTCGTACCCACCATCTCCATCATATTCTTTATGCGTATCAAGCGTGACAGTGAACCCGGATACAATATGCTGGTCTTGCCGATTCGCATTGTATTTATCACTATACAATAAGACACCTGATGGCTGATTCTTTTGATAAGCGTGTTTTACGACATTGGCATTTGTATCAATATAAACCCAATGATAATTATTCCATGAAGTATCGGTTAAACCTGTGAATGATGCTCCAGCAGTGCTATGACGGCCTAATGTCTGCCAAGAAGATGCCCCAACCTTGCGATAGCCTATCTCAAACGAAACGGATGTAGAATTGGCGTTACCCTTATCATCAAACCTAACAAGCGTGGCAAACTGTAAATCAATACTGATAGAGCTGGCTTTAGGTTTGGATTGTCGGATAATAAAACCATCAGACTGCTTCAACTTGATAGAAAACTCTTCCTGCTGAATACCAGTAGGGTAAAGTTTAGAATACCAAGGGTCAGTAGGATCAAAACGCCAAGTCTCGATATTGATATTATCGTATTCGTTTACAGAAGTTTCCCCAATGCGGAGATCACTAATCTGAATATCACCAGTACCACACTCACCCCAGATAAAGAGTTCATGCAAGTACATATCATCACCGTTCAACTCTGAATAAGGAGCGGCGGCTTTCTTAGGAGCAATACGACCTTTACCAAAAAGGATGGGCACACGACCCCATTTATCAATGGAGTTAGAAGACGCAGACAATGAGTATACGTCATCGTTGTCTGCGGCAATGGTATTCATAGAAGGAGTCTTGATGGGGGCAATAGCATCAACAAGCATCTGGCCCATTGTCATCACAAGACCGCCAGCCACCGCACCAGCAATCAAACCGCCTAATGTCAAAGACGTGCCCGCTAAACCACCAGTCAAAGCTAAAGCGCCTGTACCAGCGGCAAACACAGACGCACCCGCAGTAAAGACAGCCGCCGCGACAGCCGCCGCCATAACAACGATATTCAGGATTGTGCGGAACGGGTTCTTGCCGCCACCGCCACCAGTAGGCAACAGACGGAACGTCAAAGCGTCTCCTGTATGGAGACGTACCTTATTCCAGTTCTCTTGCGGGATTCTAGTCCATTTATAGTCACCAGAGGGTTGTTTTCTTCCGAGGTAGACTAAACCCCTACGCATATATCTTTTACGCGCTCTGGAAGCCTTACAAGCCTTAGAAATGGCATCTGCAACAGTTGTGCCCGCCATGACTTTACCGAAAACCGTGGCTTGGGGATGATAAGGATTCACCCAGCCACGGACACTGACAGACGGCTTTGCAGGAAGATTAGATTCTTGAGACATGACGGTATACTCCTACCAGTCGATTTTTCCACTTCAACCCGTCATACGAATCTATGAGGGCAGTCTCTCCCTCTTGAATATGCAAGAAACGGCCCTTACTGGTAACAATGCCCGTATGGACATTGAGTTTACCTATACGGATAACTACCGCGTCAAAAGGCTGTACTTCATCAAGAGGCACTTGCATTGGGAAATCTCCAATCGTGGAAGTCTGTTCATCAAAGATATTATCTATCTCTTTAAAACCTTCCTTATGCGTGGAGATATAGGCATCCTCCCAATCGGGCAAGTCAATGTCAAGCTCTGTTTTATAAACCAGACGAAGCAGACCACCGCAGTCACAGCCATCAAAATCATGACCTTTCAGCTTATACGGGATACGAAGATACTTTTGCATCCAAAATTTATCCATACTACCACCCCAAAAATGAATATGATTGAGGACTAAAGCGATGACAAGGACAAGGCTCTGTGAACAACAGCTCTCTTGATATAGTTCCTGTTATCTGGTCATCATCATAACGGATATTCGTCATATCAAAATCTGTGAGTTCCATAAGAACATCATCAGGGTCTTCGGAGAAGATAAGACGAATAGTAACCTTAACAGGCTTGTTCTCTAACCGTTCAATCTGCTCAATGATTTCCCTACTAGCATTAGGGATAGCTATTTGAATTGTGGGAACAGTGCCTTCGCTATCCTCACTCAAAACTGTAGAAAACCCAGCTTGCTCATACAGAACACCATTACTAACAAGACCATAAGACACAGTACGAGCAAGATTTTCCTCGTAGTCTATAGCATCCTGCTCTGACCGATAGGTGCGATAATCATCTGGTGTAAGACGACGTAACCCCTGAGAGCAAACATGAATATCCAAATCACCTTGTACCATGTCTACAAGGAATATCTTTACGTCAGCATTCTCCTGCGAAGTGATAGCCTGACGCAACTTAGCAGATACCTTTCTAGCCATATTTGCTCCTAGGGCCAGAGGATCATAGTAAAGGAAACAGTATAGTACACTGTAAGAGGACGTACACCAGTTTCAGGATTTACAGGCATCCGTGTACCCTTCGGCTCTCCCACGGTCACAAGCTCGGAGGACGTGTCCTTACCGTAGAATGACATTTCAACATCTTCCTTTGTGCGAGGATGAGTGAAGGAGAACCGAAGAGCGCCGCCTTCAAGAATGTTGTAAATGAAATCATCAAGGATTTTCACTTGCTCTTCATTCAATACAAACTTGACCTTGAAAGCACGGATAGAAAGTATCTGCTTCCGGCGCACCATCGGTGCGCCGGAGTCAGGAGTCTTATACACAGTCTGCGCGTACCACGATTCCTCGTAGCCGTCTACAAGAGGTTGAAGAGGGAGTGTGGTAGGCCATGTGGGAATAGGCATGATTACCTCGATGTTAGGACTTGGGATGCTCCGAAGGTATTCTGCATTGCACGGTACATCGGAGAACCCGGTTGAGCAACATTGGCGGCTGTCTGCTTAACGATGGTGAACATAATGTCCTCACCACCATTGTCATTAGTCATCCTGCTTGTCTGCTCCGCAGTATAGCCCTCCGGCGTTTCAATGTAAATGTTATTTATGCAGGGAGACATACCACTTGCATTGACACCAAGTCTACCAGAACCATCCCTTGTCAGAGGCATGATAGCTTCTGGGCCAGCTTCGCCCATCACTCCTGCACCTTTGGCAAATGCCTTCAAGTGTTCGCCATAGGTAAATAAGGTGGGAGAAGCCACAATACTATTGGAGAAACCACTGAGACCTTTGAACACGTTACCAAAAGCATTATACCCTAAACCGGATACAACGTTTGTCCCAGAGGGTAACGGGCCACCAAGAACACTCTTAGCGTTATTATCGAACAAATGCCCACTCTTGCCCATACTGAACAACTGGAAGCCCATGCCGATGGAGTTGCCAAGCCAACGCTCGAAGAAGCCACCACCAGAGGAGGCAGTCGTAGCAAAAGACAGACTAGCGAGGAGACCGCTCAAGCCACTACCAATGTTATTCCAAAGGCCGTTGAAACCATTAGCAAGGAACTGCCACAAACTAGCCGCACCGTTTGTCATAGTTGTGAGCAACGAGGTGGACTGGTTAGACATATTGGATACATCAGCAGTCATGCTATTGGTAGCGGCATTGAGATTACTCTGCATATTCTGCATAGAAGCAGACACATTCAAAGCGAGAGAATCCGTGTTCACACCGATAGCACTTGTCCAGCTAGGGGCAGTGCGAGTAGGATCACTAAGACCGTCATCTGTGGTAACAACAGGGCGGCCACCACCGAACTGAGTATAGACGCCTTGAAGTTCTCCACCTAAGAAAGACTTAGCAAACCCTTCAAACATCCTGTCGGAGTACATCTTCAAGATACGCTTCTGCCAATCCATAGCGATATTATTTACAAAATCGCCAAAGATTTCGGAGGCGGAAGCTGTACCATCCCACCAAGACTCAACGAACTCATCCATAGCGCTGTGCCATTCATCTCTGAAATTGGCTACGCCTTCGGAGATATAATCGTTCATTGTCTTGGTGGCTTCGGATATTTCCATAATACCCAGACGGAAGCCATCAAGGGGGCTATCGCTAATACGCCAGACTTCCTTCTGAGCATCGTAGGGATTCATGTTCCCTTCACGTTGCTGTTTCTGGATGTAGTCACGATAGGCTTGTTCAGTTTGGAGACCGTACTTGTACTCCTGTTCGATGTACTTAGTACGGAGTTCATAGGAAAGACGTTGCTGTTCTACCTTGTTTTTCTCAAGCTCAAGAAGCTGGCGTTGCTGTTCAAGCAACAACTCGTTTCCCTTCTTCTCATCTACCCCTGCCTCTATCTGCTTCTCAATATAAACAAGGTTTTCTTGGATGCGTTTGCGGTCTATCTGTAAAAGTTCAGCTTTTCGCTGAGACTCATCCATATCTCGATTTTCAAGCGCAACCGCCTCTTTATCGAGTTGCCCCATAACAGTATTATGGCGTTTTTCAGCTACCCACAACTGTTCTGCTTGATTATCAAGGAAGGTCTCGTGAGCGGCCTTAGCCTTATTCTCCTCAAGAGCGGATTCGGCTTTAGCAACCTTCGCTTGGTCAGAAGCGGTCTTCATCGTCTTCTGGAGAGTAGCAACGTACTCTTCCTCTTTAGCAATGAGCTCCTGTCTTGCAGCTATACGAGTCTTGATGTAGGAGCTATAAGATATGCTACCACTAGCATAATTTCTTTCATTTTCCGCCATCACCCTGTCGTATTCGTTCTTATCCGAAGCATACAGGTTCTTAGCGTCTACACCAAAACGACCGCGTTTAATATCATCATTAATGCCACTTTCTAACTTGGTCTGAGCAACCTTGATATCAAGTATCTTAGTGATGATATTACCCGCACCACTTTGAAGTATCATCTCCCAGAGCTTATCGGGAAGAGACTTCCAGTTACCTTCCACAATAAGATTAACAGTCTTATCAATATCAACGCCAGTCAGGCGGTTGAGAGCCACAACGCTTTCAATCTGCTGAGTAAGGTACTGAGTAGCTTTATCCATCTGCTCAGCATACATCTCAGTATTGATTCGCTTTATCTCATCAGCCTTTTGCTCCTCTGACATAACAGAGGCATTCACAAGATTAATCTCATGCTGTCGAGCGCGTTCCGCCCATTCCATCCGAGCAATCGTTGTGTCCTGAGCTTGTTTGATAAGATGAGCATTAAGTTGCTCGTAAGTTTCAAGACGAGCGGCCTCTTTTTCTGCCGGATTCTCAAAATGGCGCTTTTCCAGCTTGTCTATAACACGCTGAGCATTGGCTACATCAGCAGACAACTTACCAAGCCAATTACCACCCATTGCTTTGTACATGGAGACAATAGCTTTTGCCTCCAACCCCATTGTTGTCAATTTCTGGGTAAGACTATCAGCAGTCTCAGCGGCAATAGCAATGCCTGTGATGTTGTCCCATTCAGTCTGGATGAGCTTAGACATATTCTCCCATGCCTCTTTAGCCGCACCAGAAAGAGGGCCAAGCTCCGCAGTCATTTGGGCGATAGCTTCTGCCATAGCCTTAGATGTTGCTTCCGCTTCCTTCTCATCAATACCATCAAGCGGGTTGATATTGGGGTTGCGCTTTGCTATATCCGTAGCACGATGACGCAGAACATCTTCAAAGAAGTCTTGATAACCTCTAAGGTCAGCTTCTCCTTCTTTAATCTTATCCAAGATTTCACTGTAACGAGGCTGAGCGTAAGCCGCACGTTCCAGCGCCGTATTGGGGTCATATAAACCGGGAATGGACAACGTATTCCACGTATCCTCATCCATACCCAAATCAGCGGCAGACACAGGAGCAAAAAGCGCGCCTACACGCTTACGCTCTTGCTCTAAAGAATCTAACCGTCTACCAGTTCTACGAATAGCATCAGCTATCTGCTGAACAGTATCATCCTCAATCTCTTTCAGCTTGCTTGCAAGCGCCTTGGAAGTGTTTTCCTTATCAAGATTTGCGAGGAGTAGTTCTGTTCCCGGAATCCGCTGAGCAACATAAGCATTGTTACGCGCACGAAGAGTGGTGTCCGTAATATTCTCATTATAGGACAACGCTGTACGAAGGAGACCAATCTGCTCACGGCGCGTTTTAAGCTCTTTTTGTAACTGCTTATGTACTACATCTTCTTTTCCAGAAAACAGCTTGTACGCGCCAGCTAGGGCCGTTATAGCGGCAGTTATTGCAAGCACACCTACTGCTACGGGGTGAGAAGCCTTAAGCCTAAACAACACACCAAGGAAACCACTCTGAGCGGCTGTACTCGCTGTCGTTGCTGTCGTGAGAGCTTTGATAGAAGCAGTAGTACGAAGGAGGTACTTACCAAACTTAGCAATAGCGGCAGTTGCCGTGGTACTAAACATCACGGTAAACAGTTTACCAGCTATCACAGATGCACCTATAGCACCAGCAAACCCAGCAAATGTGGTGATAGCCGCCCCAACTGACCCATCAAGTTTATCAGTAAGCCACTTTACAACCTCTGTAAGCATCAGCACAAGAGAAGACAAGCCTTCGGCGGGTTGTTCCGTGATAGTTACTCCGAGTACCTCAAGAGAAGCCCCGAAATTTGCCATCCGGTTAGCCAACCCTTCCATCTGCTTATCGGCCATACGCTGAGCCTCACCCAACGTATAAAGCCCCTGTTGCATCTCTTCTATCTGTGTAAAATACTTAGAGAGAATAGATACTGTACCAGCGGCGCGAAGACCGAACAGTTTAAACATATCACTGTTCGTACCAAGCACATCGTTCAGTATCTCAAACTTACGAACAACAGGAGTAGCCTTAGAGCTAAGCTCCACAAGACGCGCCTCGCCGTCCTTGATAGCGTTAAACGCTTTACGCAGAGCGGCAGAAGGGGACTGGAGCTGGGAGAAGACGTTACGAAGGGATGTACCAATGGTAGAAGCCTTCATACCGTTATTGGCAAGAACCATCAGAACAGCAGACATCTCCTGCAATGAAGCACCAGCATCCATAGCCACGGGGCCAACATAGTTGAACGCCGTACGGAGCTTATCAATGTCCAACTTAGAGTAGTTCATTGCCGCCGCCATGTTATCAGCAACCATAGCGGCATCAGAAGCCTTCAAGTTAAAAGATGCAATAACTGTGGTTAAAAGATCAGCAGAAGCCGTAACTGTAGACATCGACCCCTGAGCAAGATTCATCGCCGCGCCAAGGATAGACATAGTTTCTACAGCCGAATAACCAGCCTGCCCAATAATTGTAGCGCCTTCTGCGACCTCGTTGAGACCATACTTAGTCTCAACAGCTACGCGCTTGATTTCATCGCCAAGAGCAACAATTTCTTTATCCGTGGCATCGGTGATAGCTTGGAGGTTCTTCAAGCTCTGGTCGAACTGAGCAACCGCGTCAATGGTGGAGAATATAGCGTTCTCAAAGGCATAATAAATAGACGCGCCAAAAGCGTACCGCGCCATATTACCCATCGAGGAGGCCATACGGTCAAACAGTGTGATGGACTGTCGTGATGTTCTATGGAAGCCAAGATGCTCTTCGGCAAGCCGTTTTACACCGTCTCTAGTCTTCATCAGCGCGGCTTGCTGGAGGAACTCCGCACTGTTTAGCTTAGCCACTTGCTCAGCAGACAGGTTATTGGCTTCCGCAAACTTGGTGAGCGTAGGAATAACATCAGAGTATTGCTTATTAATACGCCTAAGATTATCCTCCAGTCCATCAAGATTATTGACATCAATGTTGGCAAACAGCCCACGAGCCTTTTCACCGAAAGGAGACGTATCAGTCAGAACGGTAGAATACCGTTTCATCAGACTACTGATGTTGGTAGCTGTGCCGATAGCACTAGTACCAGAGAACGTATCAGTCAGCGTCCTACGGATATTCTCAAGCTCACGCGCAACATCACGATGCTTCTGAATAACGGCTTCTGCGGCATTACTACGCTTTAAATCCTCAAGATTATTCGCAGAAATGGCAGTCAGCTTAGACGTAGCGCCAAGAATTTTATTATACTCGGCATAGTCCCTTTGAAGCGCTTTCAGCGCGTTGCGCTGTTCCACGCTACCCTGTATCGTAGTGTTCTTGATATCCTCAAGACGAGCCTTGAATACAGGAACTTTATCCATAACCACTTCAAGCGCTTCATAGGCGGCAGAGCGGCCAGACTTAAAGCCAAGGAACCCATCAATGATGCCTTCGCCAGAGACACGCTTCCTCAAGTCAGCGAGTTTCTTTTCAACCTTTGTTATCCCCTTATCTATAGCAAAGGCTTCATCGTCTGTAGAGGCCGATACGCGCTTCTTACGGAGTACATCAAGCTCTGACTGCAACTTCTCTTGCTTCTTATAAGCATCATTGAAATACTTATTGACAGCATCAGCATTGCGCTTGATTTGTTCAGAGTTTTCATCAAGCCCGACATTCAGATAGTTGAACAGAGATTTAGCGGCATCACCGTGCTTAGTAAGCTCTTGGGTATACTTCTGTACCTTAGTGATAGGAAGTGTTTCGTTCTTGAGAGAACTATAGAACTTATTATAAGAGCGCTGAGCTTTACCAATAGCGGTAGCCTCTTCGATAAACGCATCGCGTCTTAATTTCAGTTCCTCAATTTTATCATAATGCGCCAAACGCTCTTCACGAGATAAATCCGTAACATCTCTATCGTGAAGAACCTTGATATCAGAATTGAAGGTACGAAGTTCTTTCTCATACCATTCAGCGTATTTCTTTATCTCACGGAAAGCATTAGCCCGTTGACGGGCGTTATCTTCCATTTTTGCTGTAATATTTTCATAAATATCAACAGCAAACGCCCCATACTCCCGCAAATCCTTCTTGTGGCGGTCAGTAATGGTGACAGGCTTAACAGGACGAAGTTTCTCAAGCTGATGCTGGAACTCTTTTTCGTAGTTGAAGGCATTCACACGCTCGAAGAAAGCCTCATTAGTAACCTGCGGAATAAGATTCTCCAGCTTAGCACGAAGATCCGCAAGACGAGCGGTGTCTATATCAACACCCTTTTTCTGAGCGGCAACTAGTGCATCAACATCACCCTGCAATGTCTCATAACGACGTACAGAATCATCAATACGCTTCAAGTGCTTCTTGAAGGATTCTTCTGTCTTAGCAAGAGCTGTAGACTGGAGATCATACTCCTTAGTCCCCTGCTTAATCGTCTTATTTATATGTTGGAGTTTCTTGTCGTAGTTATCAACAAGATTAGTGTTGGTCATGTACCGCTTAGATGTAACAGACCACGCACTTGCTTGCTCAGCCGAGGCTTTAGCGACCTTCTTGGAAGACTTTACAACAGACTCAGCGGCTTCCTCATTAGCCTGAGTAAACTTTTCTAAAGTGTCTGTAGCCTTGACAGCAGAAGCAGTGACACCATCCATGCCCGTTTCGAGCTTATCACTAATACCTGCCAACTTTTCTACAGACGCGCTCAAGCCCCCCACAGTCTTTTCCAGACTCTTGAGGAGCTTGATTATAGTGTCAGAGGCACGGCGGACGGACTCGTCCATACTACCAGTAAATTTGAGTTCAAGATCAGCACCGTCTGCCATCTTATCACCTCTTTGTGTTCATCTTGACGGGGAGACCAGTCTTCTTCAACTTCGCCATCATGGCTTCCGTTGCTTTCTGTCTTTCTTCCTCCGTCATATTTTTGTACATTTCCGGGTCTCCGAACAGGGGTTCATTCGGATTATACACCTTCTCTTTTTTGGAGACCTGTTCCTTCTTCTCATCCTCGGTAAGGAGCTTAGAAACATCAACACCGTGCATACCCGCAAGCATCAAGGTGTCGTTACGTTTCTGTTTAAAAGCATCCTCCACCAAAAAGAAAAGCTGGTCAAGCGTTATCCCACCTTTCCGATACGGTGTATGATAAATATGGAAATGTGTATATTGAGGGTAGTGACGCAAAAAAGCCGCCACTACCCTATCCATCGTGTAACTACTTACTTCTTGATCTTGCCCAACAGACTCCCCAGCTCTTCTATCAGGCTTGCGTAATTTTTTCTTACGGAACCGTAGTTGGTCTCCCACACATACTGCACAAGCTGAGCCATCTGCATATTGGTGAGATTATCCAGAAGATTTACGATGCGCTCATCGTCTTCGGGGAGGTCGGCAGTCAAAGCAACAACCTTGGTAATATCCTTAGCAATAAGGTCTACAGCCATAGCCACAACAGCGGCTTCGCTAGGGCGTTCCTCAGCAGAAAGAGAAGCGGCAAGTGTGTTGATGAAACCAGCGACAAAGGAAGATACCTTCAACTGATCGCCTACAGAAAGAGGCCAAAGAGAAAGGCTATACTGATTCTTCTTACCATAAACAAAACGATATTCGTCTTGCCCAAATACCTGCTTTTCGTCCATTCTATTATCCTCTTTTAGTTACAGGAAAGGGAGGGTTTCCCCTCCCCAAGAGACCACACGATAACGGAATTAACCGTTATCGTCCTCAGTAGAACCATCGCCAAAGACGATGCAACCGAGCGGCATTTCATCCCACACAGCACTACCCTTGATGGTAGTTGTAGTACCACCAACAGTAACCACGTTGACGCTCACTTCGGAGTCAGCACGCTTAGCTTCAAAGGTGATTGTGGGGTTAGCGTTGTCTTCGGCTTGGAAAGCAAGTTCAACGCTAGAAGTCACCTGAGCGCGGGGGAAGATGATGTCAATAGTGTTCACGCCGTTCGGGAAGGTGTAGTGAGCTTCCATACGAACAGGGGCAGATTCCTTGACAGTACCAAGAGCGATTGTGCCCTGATGGGCATTATCCTTGAACTGTTCAGGATCCATACCCTTAGCAAGAGCGAGGTTGTAGGGGCTGATTTCCTTGAACTGGCACTCAAGAGCGGCAGTTTCGGAAAGCGGCACAACCATGTCTTCAAGGGCAGGGAAACCAGAAGTCAAACGCCAGTATTCCACATTGGATGTGAAAGTCGTAGAGGCAAGAGCGCCGATAGAGTCATCCTTGCCAAGAACGGGAGATGCCGAAGCAATGCTTTCAGCATCAAACTTACCAACGCGAATCTGAGCCAGACCAAGGGCGATAGTCGAGGTATCGCGTGTTACGGGGCCAGTACGAGCCATGTTTTTCTCCTTTACTGGAAGTTAATCAGAGGGAACCGTTTGTCGGATACCACAACTGAATTGTGAGCTGTCTTACTTTCGTTTGGTCGTTCAGGTCGAATGTATCACCCGAAGCGATGTCACGAGGGAGTACAAAGCCAATTTGTTCTTGCTCTTCTGTGTCAAAGTTATATACTGGAATGCGCTTAATGCCATCCGGCATACTAGAATCGAGGAAGAGAGAACGAGTAAAATCAGTAAGGCGGACTAGCCTATACTGCTCCGCATCGCCGCGTGTACAGCAGTAGATATACAAGACGGGCATTGCGGTTGCCCCATATATCATACTACCATAAATAACAGATACCCACTCATCAATAGAGTCGTTTAGGGTATCAGGATTACGCAGTGTTCTATCAAACACAATAGGTGTGTTCCTCTCCGCAAAGGTAGACAGGAGATATTTCTTCACACTGTCTTGGTAGTTACTTTCTTTGCAGTTCGGGTGCATCACACTTATCCAGTATCGTGTTTAATAGGTTGGAGAAGTTGATAAGAGTTTTCTGTGCTTCTACTTCTTCGGAGGAAGAAGCAATAACAGTGGCCTTACTCAACGCTAGTGATATATCATCAATCTCAGAGAGTGTCAACTCTAGCTGGACTATGATGTCTCTAGGTAAAATATTGGTAACTACCATTTCACCCCCGTTCTACGCTCTCTATCCTTGACAACATCCATCAATACCTTACGCCCTTCCTGCACCATCTTATCCTTCATCTGCTCAAAGAGAGGCTTGAACAAAGGACGTTTTATCTTTACGGTACTGCCAGCCTGAGTAACACCTTCTGTTTCCACATGGTATATCTTCTCAGATGTTGCAGGACTGAATCTGATGACGTAAGATTTTTTACCATGGTCATTCTTAAATACTTGAGGCTTAGTTGTCATCACCTCTTCAAGAAGACCACCACTATCAACCCAAAAAGCGCTAGGATCAGCTAACCCTCTAACGCGTTTCAAAGCCTTAGTGAAATGAGACAATTCCTTATACTTCTCAGGGAAACGCTGATTAGTAATAGCATCTGCAACTTGTTGCAGATAATAAATACCCGTATTGTAGGCAATAGCACTGCTCTTTTCGCTGATATAGAGCGTCGTTCTCTCAAAACGGCGTACCAGCTTTGGAAGGTCAGTTATCTTCACCTTGGGCTTTATCATTGCTTAGTACCGATGCAAGGATAGATTGATGTTGCTGGAATAAACCCAACCGTCAAGGATGCGTTCAAACCCTCTAGCAATAGTGGGAGTAAGGGTAGACATATCCATAGGAACATCCTTATGAATAAGACGTGTGGAGTAGTAAATCTCCTTAGTATTACTCACATCAAGGATAAAAAATGTGAAACCATTATAGCGCTTGCCTGATTGAGCATCGCGCAATGTGGGGTCGATGAGTGTGGGCATGATGTCAAGGATAGACATAGAAATGGTCTCACACTCATAAAAATAACACCACCAATTAGATTTCATGGTATCTAAATCAATCGCCCATGACGCGGGGTGCAAGGAGATTCCCGGAACACACCGCAACAAATCTAACCGTAGCTGTTTAGGCCATTTATCACCTAAACAGTAAACATCCAACATAGGCCGCTTTTCCATCCCTTATCACCGCCTTGTGTCTTCCTCCAGATAAATAACATTCATCCCGGGGAAGGTATTAGTTTCTATGTTCGTTACCTCATACGGACAACTGTACGCGGTAGTGACTACTCTATCTTTCTGCTTGATGTCGAACTTCTTAGGGAAGTACAAAATACGAGAACGCAAGTCAAGCTGGATGAACGCCATTTCTGTATTTAATTCAGAACCATACAGTTTATCCGTAACAAGACAATGAACCTTGTTATGGACAGCATTCCATCCTGTTTTCATCTGCAACGTCTTAGGGTCACGTTCTTCTACAGGAGAATAGACAGACACAACCTCATTGCATTTATAAACAATGCCTTGCTTATAAATAATAGCGTCCTCAAACACTTCTGGGAAGCAGTTCATCACACGGTAATGAACATCCTGAGTGACAGCATAAAGTAAATCACCCGCAACAATCTGCGTGTGGTGGGTAAACATCATCATAAGAAAGTGTTCAGCGTTGAACGGCTTTGTCATCTGACTGTTCGAGTCGTAGTCCACTTTCTCAATAATAGGACGGACGCGCTCCTGAATCTCGACAGTCATACCGAGTTCATCAAGCACGTCCGCAATATCGTATCCGATGCCTTGTGTAGCGTTGAGATTACGCGGCATGGTCAATTCCTGTTATCGCACAGGGAAACGCCCCGTAGCGGTATAGTCGCCTTTATAGGGAATATAGTATCCGAGTGCGGCGAGTTTATCTTCAAGTGCCATGTCTGCTATGATGGAAGAAAGGAACTCATCTACGTGTTCCTTTTTAGCGATGGCAAATTGTTCATCCATCTGCTTGAGCATGGCGTGGTAATGCTCAAAACGCTGGTTCAAGTTGATTTGCTTGAACTTAAACTTGTGAGCAGTAGCAAAGCACATCATACTAATGCAAGCACGCTTACTGCGCTCAAGTATCCAATAACAGCGGAAGTTTTTGGTAACAGGCAGTGACCATCCACACTCCCAAGAGGCGATGTCAACTGCCTGTTCCAATTCGGAGTCATCAAACAAGTCCGCAATATCCTTGACTGCGATTTTCAAAGCGGCAACAACATCCGACTTGTTCATGAATACTCCTTTTATCGCTTGCCGAGCGGCTTACGAACGCGCTTAGTCACTGCGGCAAGGTCAGCAATGACGGTATCAGTGGAAGGGACTTCCTCAGAAGCGCCTTCCTCGGTATCTTCGACAGGGGTTTCCTGTACTTCGGGAAGGGGGGCCGTCATATCGGTTCTAGGCTCTACGCCGACCGTAGAGATGCTTTTTCCTGCAATCGAAGGGGAAGTGTGGGGCTTATTAGAAACAAGCACCACACGGCCTTTCTTCAACTGTTCCTCCAGCACCGCAACCACCTTGCTATCGAGGGAAGTGTCCTCCGTGTCGTACACTTGGCCGACACGGAGGTACTTTCCAGAACCATAGCAGACGTTGCACACTACTGTGACAAGTCGTGCCATGCTTTCTCCCGATTACACCTTGAGGGTGAAGGTGTTCTGCGGGTTGTAGAGAACGGGCAGACCCTTGTCCTGCACACGAATGTACACGCCATCGGGATCCCATTCTTCCCTACGGTCTGTGAACAGGCCGTAGTGAGCAGGAATACCGAAGGGAGCTTGGAGGAACTCGTTGGCGGGCTGACCTTCGTGGGAAGGATTGGTGAACACAACAGTATCATCTTCCATGAACTTACGTTGCATTTCGACCTTATCACGGCCAGCAACAGGGGGATTCTGGAAGGGTTCATTGATTGTGAGTGTGTTGGTCTGGCGGTTCACAGCGGTGATTTCACGCCATTCGGAGCGGAAGCGTTCATCAGTCTTTGTGACCATCAAACGACCACCCACTTCAAAGTCAGTGGCGTTATCAAGGGTGATTTCAGTACCATTGACACCCATGACCCAAGCGTTAAGGTCGTACATTTCATCCATAATCTGCACAGTACCGAAACCGAACAGAGTACCAATAACCTGAGCAGGACGGGAGAAAAGGTCGCCGTTACCGAAAGCGGACTTAGACAGGAGGGCCTGGAGTTCCTTGTCCATGATCAGCTTCTTAAGAGTAGCGGAAGTCATCACCACGTTATTAACATCCACACCGAAGAGAGTCTGCATATGATCACGCACCATATAGATGTCTTCGATGGGATTACGGGTAGAACCTGTACCCCACTTCTTGTCTTCGGAGAGAGCAAGAGTGTTCACTTCGGGGCGACCGTAGGAGACAGTGAAGTTCACACCATTCTGGGCAGAGTACGTGAAACCACCATCAATGATGGCCTTGGCGCACATCCATTCCTTACGGCGAATGGAACGCCACACCAACTTCTGGAGCATACGGCCCATCCACTTTTCAGCGGAATCCTTTTCAAATGTGCCAATCTTGCGAAGGTTGTTGAGGAAGGATTCGTCCAGATAAGCCTTTTCCTTCCAGTAAGCAACCTTGGCACGGCCACTTGTATGCCCATCAATGCCCACGCGAGGAGCGGGAGCGCCGGGAGCCACGAAGGGGCTGATGCCAGCAGAGGTGAGTTCCACTTCCCATGTAGCTTCATCAGAAGCAATAGGAGCATTGGGGAACATACCAGTGAAGTACAGCTTGGGAGCCTTCGCCATGTAGTCGAAGGCCATCTGACGGAGGACTGTCAGATGAAGACCGGGGATATTAGAATAACCTTTCATGGTAGTTTCTCTCCTTACTTGATAACGGCAACGTGACCATCAATGAAAGCGCCGAGCTTTTCAAGCAATTCGGGGGTAGCATTGAGGAGCTTGGCGGCGTACAGGGTGGCGTTGCTGTAGATAGCAGAGGTAAGAGCGCCATTCTGGTCGGAGAACACAGGCTGATCAATAACCACGCAACGCTCGAAGGGATAGGTGATAGCTGTATCGGACACCTCAGAATCGAGAGTGAGAGTGGCCTTACCATCAGCAACTTCGATGGAGCTAATCTTAGCGGTGGCATCACCAGAAGCGATGGTCATACCTTGCTTGAAGAACACAGCGTCAGCTTCGGACATCACAACAGAAGTGCCGGAGGCAGATTCAGCAGTGACAACGAAATCAGCGGGGAAGATGTAGCCGAGCTTTTCACCCTTGTTGATAACACCACAGATAATGCCAGTGGGCAGATGACCAAAGTTGGGCATCACAGTCTTATCAATGAGAAGAGCGGCGGCAGTGAGGCTATTGTAGTACAGAGGGGCTTCGCCGAGTTCCTTATCAGCAAAGCTCACATACGGCATATTTGTGCCAGTGTCCTTGAGGGGTTCCCACACAGCATTGGGATGCTGGGATTCCCAAACAGAACCAGGATACATTTTCATTGTATTGCTCCTTATTCAGCTTTGGTAATTGTCATGCCAGTGTTCCGGCAGAATCTTTCATAGGCTTCCTGAGAACCAAAAACGGCAACGGGATCATTATCGTCCTTCTTGGGGGTAGTGTCTTCCTTGGAGAAAGAACCGTTACCACCGCCGATGACGGCAGGCTGAATAGCTTCGCCCCATTCCTTAAGCTCAGCGTCCATGAAAGCGGAGAACTTAGCGTCATCGAACTTGCCTTCGGCATCGAGGAAGCTATCACGCTTGATAGTAGCAGAGAACTTGGAGTGCAGACGGGCAGGAAGGCCGGACTTTTCAAGGCGACCAGTAACCTTGGCGGAGAAAGCGGCCTGCTGATCACGTTCTTCACGCAGGAGGGCTTCGCGTTCCAGCTTGTTGATACGGTCTTCAAGCTGGTTGCTGAACTGAGTAGCAGTGTTCAATTCTGTTTCCTTGTTGCTCAGGGCTGTTTCAAGCTCACTGATTTTCTGGTTGAGAGGGTCGGTCAGGCCATTGCAGAAAGCGGCGTAGCCTTCGGGATCCTCAATCTTCCACTTGTTGATGTCCATGTTGGTCTCCTTTTCTGTAAGAGTGTAGGACACTTCATCATCCTCAGAGAAACCAACCGTGGAGGACGTGTTGGAATCCCAGCCAAAACTACAGGCCGACACTTCCTTATAGACAAACTTGCGGAAGATTGTTCCCGGCCCTTGAAACTTGAATCCATTAACATCGGCAAATTCATCTTCACCGAGTCTTTGAATTTCAAGGGGTTGTACACGAATAGAGGCTTCAAAAGGATAACCAGCCTCACAATCCTGTCTAAATTTTTTAGCGTGGTCGTTATCGAGAAGAGTTCCACCATTGATAACAATAGCGTGATTGATAACTTCCGGGGTATCAGAGAAGCCAATACGCTGGTCGGTGTCATGGTCGAAAAGGATAGGGTATTTGTCCTTACGAAACTCGACACCAGAGGTATCCATTACGAGATTACCCCACCACCAGTGGTTCTCGATAACACCACCGCTATATCCTGTAATGGAGAGCTTAAGCTCTTGGCCTTGCCCTTCATCACCACTTTTCGCAAAAGCAAAGGGATTCTCCTTTACGGAGAACATACACGCCTTTGCAGATACTTTCTCAGTTCTTGTCATTGTATCTCCTACTTAGCCGTAGCAGTCTTTTCCTGCTGTCCTTCTTGATTACCAAGATTAGGATCATCTACGCGCAGAAGTTCGGTGTACGTTTCTTCTTCAACGGCGTGCTGTTGGCGAAGTTTAGCGTAATTACCAAAGCCAAGGCGGCGAACGATTTCATCACGCGGAATACCCAGCACATCCGCCATGGATCCATGTTTGACACCCAGATACGCTTTTGTCAAGGTCTCAAGATTGCCTAAATCGGAGTACGGGAAGGAAAAGTCGATAAGACGGCGTGTCGGTACTTTGACTTCTTTAAACTGAGGCTTCTTCTTCACAAATCCAGTACAGCGGGTAACGGAGTGTTCCGCCTTCAAGAGACCCATTTGCTCCCGAATGAAGAACAAATTATCCCACAAATCGTAGCGAAGGAAGCGCTCCCACCAAGCAATATTGTCCTTAATACGGTCAGACATGGGGCCAGAAGAAGCCTTTGCGGCGGCGTAGGTACTATCTTCTGTACCCATCATCATGCTTGATGTGGTATTAAGACCAGAACCAACCATATTAATAATATCCGAGTCAGCATCGCTGATTTTCGGTAAATTGGGGTTCGTGGCTTGCATTTCCATGCCCGGAGGCAGGATAATTGTGCCTCCGGGCGTCTTTTTCTGCATAATACCCGTCTGTTTACGCTCATCCTCCGACATAGAAGCCCAAATTTTATAGGCAGTTACGTCTTGGAAGCTAAACGTCCACAGGTAAGAACCAGAAGAACGCTTGTGGTCAATCTCATACATCTTAAGAGATTCATAGAGATTAACCCATTTGATGACTGTACGCAGATGTGAGAGGTTGCGCTTAGTCATAAAGCCCTTATCCCACTGAACCACAAACCGATAATACCCATCAAACGGCTTATAAGCCGGAATAGAAGTATCACGGTTATTATTCACGAGCTTCATATCAAGACCAAGGCGCTTGCCTTCGTTCTCTTTTACAAGCTCTTTGAGCAATTCGGGGTATCGGGCAACGTAAATAGACGGAATTTGCTCACGAGGAACCCTATTACCATCCATATCCGTGGCATCTTCAAAGCAGTACACGAGCGGCATTGTCGGCTTACGGCGCAAAGTCAAGATGCCACTATCCGAATAGGGGCCACCGAGTGTCCCGGGATCCCTAAAGTCGATTTCGACAAAGCCATCAGAGTGTACAGTGAAGACAAGGAACAACTCACCTTCGATTTCAGCACGAGCGAGGTACTTAGGAAGGAAAGTATGCAGACGATTACGAGGATCCTCAGTCAAGAGGTCAATCGTGTCTTGAATTTCTTGGATTTCGGAGTGAGCGCCGAACCCAAAGCCAGCAAGACGACCGATTGTATCCATGATAGAAGTACGAACCTGCGGATTATCGCAGAACTTCTTCCAACATTCTTCTTGCAGGTACTTGTAAATCCTAGAAGTCTTCTTGATACCGGCAGGAAGCTGGATAGTAAACCCATCCTCGTCCTTTCTACCAGCCCAATATTGGTCATCATCGTCAAACAGAGGACGACTAAACGCCATACGGCGCGTAACATCCTCTGGCATATCGCTGATGAACTTCTGAATGTCAGTATTATCCATTTACAACTCCTGTGAGTTTATGGATAGCCCCTAAAATGGGGATTGTCAATAGCTCCCGAGCAGTCCAGTAGCGGGCATATAGCCAATTCCTACCAATTTCCTGCCTCTAGGACGGAACATTTCAAAGGTATGCTCTCTTCCACCATAGATTCCCCAACCAATTGAGTAAATACAGTCATCCTGTACGCCACCTTTGGCCTTCTTTTCAGGGGATCCAAACCACTTTTTCTCAGGATCATGCAAGAATATCTTCAATTCTTCGTCTACAACGTCTTCCTCGCCCCCGCTACCGATGAAATGAGTAGGGGGAATCTTCCATCTACCCTGCTTCACGAGGTTATAGAACTCGTTGAAGGAGGCTCTTTGCTTCTCATAGGTAGGAGAAATGAGCTCACAAGTCATACCTTGCTCTAAACACCACTTCTCCAAGTCCCACGCGCCCCATCTTTCGGAACAGAAGGTATCAATCCCGTCTACTGCGAGTGACCATTTCTGAATCGTACGCTTAATATCATCAAGGTCGTGGGCTTTCATGGCTTCAAAGCCGATAGTGATATAGATGTAAGGAGGCTCTTTCCCTGCCATCATAGCATGGAAACCACGGTGAGACCCCGGCAAACCCTTTGCTGTCATGGTAAGGATAGTTCTAGTCATAGTTTCTGTAGACATAGGATCCGCTCGGTCAAGACCAACATGGATAGACCAGTCTGTCTGGAACATCTGCGACATCGCGGCAAGCTCCCTAGAGGTAGCACACGTCCAATCACCCAGATGATCCATAAGACGGAAGCTATCCTCTACAGGGTAGAGGTCTTTTTCCATCTCCTGAATACGCAGGATATCACTTTCATACTGACCGGATAAACCCAATCTATCCGGCTGTTCTTGCATCTCCTTCAAATGACCTGCGGCGATTCCCTTCTGCACCATGATATCATTCATCCTTTCACGGAGCTTTTCGGGAACATTAGCGTGTTTATAGACACCCCAATAGTGAGTCATTGCAACATCCGCATCCGTAAAGAATCTGACCGCACCAGCATCCCATAAGTTCTTGAAATACCTGTCAAATTCGGCAGGAGGGAACTTCTCCTTATAGGAGTCAAGCTGTGCTTGCGTATTTTGCGGATGGTAGAAGTCATTATGGTCGCCAGCAGGAGAGCAACGATAGGAGAAGAACAGGTCAGGAATCTTGTTCTGCACGGATGCTTCATACATCTTATACAGAACATGATCCTTAGTAGACACTGTACTGTCGATTGTGCCCAGCGCATTAGGTACGTTACGGGTAGAACCATCAAGCTGTGTAAAGAACTTCGGATTGTTCATATCGAACATTTCCGAGAACGTATAGCCAGTGATGTTGGAGACGATACCAGAGAAGCTAGAGATAGAGCGGATAGCTGACATAACAGCACCAGACCTATCACGCATACATATCATCTTTTCCTGCACATTCTCTCGACCACCAATCCATTCGAGGAGGTTCGGGCTATTCAATATCATGTCTTTGATAATATCATAATGCACGAACTTCGTCTGATCCTTAGAGTTAGCCCCCAGCACAATCTGCTGTTTAGGCCAGCAGAAGAACTTCCACATTTGGATCAAGCAGACAACAGCGGATTTACCTTCACCACGCATCCAGCACAATACAATAAGCCTGTGTTTGAAGCGTTTTGTCCCGTTTGCGTCTGTCTTCATCTCCAGAGCTTTCTTAAGGATCTTCTGTTGGCTTCTCCACATACCTGCGTAGCTACGCCCCGTATGCGGGTTAGGTGTCTCTGGCAGTTCACCAAGCAGACACCACTGTGCCATATCGGATCCTTCTGGATAGATAGCGATACGCACATTCTCATTGCACCATTTGACGAACCCTTCCCCGCCATCACGGTATTCAGCAATCTTCTTTGCTGTTAGTTGAAGAGCGCACATATATCCTTCTCCATTGGCAACGCGGCCCAGATGTCTTCTGCGCTACAATCGTATGTATGCCCATCAATGACCCAGACCATTTTATCATTCTTCCAGACATAGAACTGAGCCATCCTATAGTATCCGTCCTTGATAATCAAACACGGCACTCCCTGTTCAGGCAACATATCACATACTCGCCAGCAACAAACACTGACCATATACCGTGTTATATCTGTATGTAGTGCTTTCATTCTAACACCCCTATTTTAAGCTCTCTGGGTCAATTTCAGAGGCGTTTGGCAAGTCTCTAGGGTCAAAGTCAGGGCTAATTTCAATCTCTTCTTCCCCGTCAACACTTGCAATCGTCAATCCTGCGGCCTCTTCCATCAATGCCATCTGGTTACGCGCCTTATCTCTAGCTTTCCTCCCCTTATCTTTCCACGCAGGATTCAGCTTCACAGGCGGCTCTTCATACTCAATATCCGAGTCTTCCATTGCCTCCTCAACCTCTTTCAGATTCCCGAGGTCTACTTTCTGCTTCACCTGCTTAGACGTTGAATCATCTATTGCAGCTTCTCCTGCCGATATAAGGTCATAGACACTACCCCCTGATCCTCTTTCCGGCATAGGCGGTTCACCCATCATCCCCATCTTAGCCCACATATCAAACAACAGTTTGGTAGTGTTCCTTATCTCCTTATAGATGGGGTGCATATAGATTGTCTTGCCATATACCACTGGTGTACTCAACGCCATCTCCGCCAGTTGAAACCTGAACAGATGCGTATACAGCGGCATCATAGTCATCCCTATGACGTGCAATTGATGGTCATTCACCTTGCCATTGTCATCATACCTATACACCATCTTGATAATATGGTTGGTATATTGTCTGTGTATCTGACAAATATCCGACTGCTCGGCATAGGGACAAGTACCATAAATATCGCACTCACTACCTCTACAGGGCAGTGCATAATCCATAATAGCTAGGTCTACACCACTACTCGACTTAGACGTGATGAAGTCAAAGCTATCATTGCGTTTCAAGTATCTAGCCATAAGCTATTCCTCCATAACCCGTGACTTTATCGTAATCATCTTATCCCGTCCACCCCAAAATTCTAATCCCGAAAAATTTTCTCCCGACAAAAT
>JAEIGA010000243.1_pt1 | contig 77372 bp, 76 predicted proteins | sample 9270691 | NCBI WGS metagenome assembly JAEIGA01 (sample SAMN17057246, study PRJNA624740) | gut metagenome | biome: biome; isolation source: fecal sample | host: Bos grunniens | place: China: Xizang | collected 2019 | reverse complement strand
GAGGTTGCCACCTACAACGAGCTCGCCGCCCTTCTTACCCTCGCCACGGATAGAAGCGAGTGTAGCGTCGTCGTCAGCGAAACCGCCCTTGCAGCTCTCGCTCTTGTAAACACGCAATGTAGCACCAAAGCACTCCTTAAAATTAGCCTTAAGGCTCTTGACCTTCATACGGCCATCCAACTTAAAATCTGCCATAATTGTTTAGTTTTTTAATGGTTTAAAAAATGTGTTAATAAATGTATGTTTAGAACATATTGTAGTTAAATAATCTCTTAAAGTTGTCGTCCGAGTTATTAGATCATACTCTCCATATCGGCCTTTGTAGCTTTTTTCTTCACCTTACCCGCAGACTTCAATGTCAAGCCATCGAGTACCGCCACCCACTCATCGCAAGTGTAGACCTTGACCTTCAAGCCGAACTCACTCTGCATACGCTCTATAAAAGAGCCTACAGTAAGACTTGCTCGACACACAAAATCGCCCTCGTTGGTCAAACCCAACTCGCCAAGAGTTGCACTCTCCTCCGCCTGACTACGACCCGAATAAACTCGCAACTTCGCACCAAAACGAGCATTAAATGCTGCCTTCAAATCGGCTACTACGGTACCCCTCTGCAACACTAAACCATTACCATTCGTTGCTGGTGTTACCACTTTTGGTTCGGGCTTTGGTTCTGCTTTTGGAATTGGCTTTGGTTCTGGCTTTGGTTTTGCTACAGCCTTTGCCTTTTTGCCCACATACTTTACACTTGTTGTTGGAGTAAATGCATTAGGTGCTACCATCACCTCGCCAGGTTCATTGTAAATAATAATCTCCGCGTTTTGAAAAACATCAAAAGCATTTGATTCTATTTCTTCTACTATTGAAGGAATCTCTATCTTTATGGAATTAGGGTTACGTTGGTCTGCACCCATCTCTTGTCTGAAATCCAGTGTAAAGCCACCCCAACCAAACAGGGAGCCACTAAGCCTTTTTACATTAGATGACAATCTCAATGACTCTAAACCATATGCAAAAGCAAATGCAGTAGCTCCAATCTTGGTAACGCTATCAGGAATAATAAGACTTTTCAGCGAAGTGCAACCACAGAATGCCGCAGTTCCAATCTCGGTAACGCTATCAGGGATAGTAAGACTTTTCAGCAAAGTGCAACCACAGAATGCCCAAAATCCAATCTTGGTAACGCTATCAGGGATAGTAAGACTTTTCAGCGAGCAGCAATTCGCAAAAGCATAATCACCTATCTCGGTAACTGTACTTGGGATTAGAATTGATGTAATATCGAGTTTTGGCTTAAGATCAGACTTCTCACCGACGTAATAATAGTTCTCTCTACAAAATAATGAGGCATCTACGAAGTACGGAGTCTCGCGCCAATCTGCTTTTTTTCGTCTATCTTCGGCATTTCGATTCTCCATTTTTTTAACCTTTTGAGGTATAATCTTTGTTACTGTGTATCGTTTGTCATGATACATAGCATATTTCGGAAGAATCACATCACCACTTTTTTCACCTGAACGACGCAAGATAACCTCCTCGGTACCCTCTATAATCTCGAAGTAATTACCATTATGATAAAATGTAGTTGCCATAATACTTTACTTTTTATGTCCGTAATATTTTGCAAGCACAAAGAATAGTTTCAAAGTCTTATTCTTTTTCAGAAAGTTGAGTTTGTCTATATCGACTCTCTCAATATTAAAATACTCTGTTATGGTCTTCTCCTTACCATTTTTGGTTTTTGTTGTAGTAGTTTGTGCAGGATATAAGTGCATAACTTTCTCATACTCTTCACGAGTAAGCACCAGCGACAAATTACCACGACGAATTTTGCCTACAAACCACAAAAAGCGGTCAAGTAAGTCGTAATTTGCACCCTTACATCCAAGTTTTGCTATCAACGAATTTATAGCATTTACAAAGGATATCATTGTTTCAGCACCCTGCACCTTACCTCCTTTGCCGATTGTAAGTTTTTTCTTCTCCAACTCATTCCAACCACAGAAGTGACATACCAACGGATACATCTCGCAGGCAATAGAGTCGTATATAGGGAACTTAAAACCGGTCAAGAAGTAGGCATATTTGCTAATTAGCGAGATAGCCACTCCTTTGTCCGCACCATCTTTACCAATGCCGTAGCACTCTGAAAAGAGGTTCTTGGTAACCTTTTTTTGGTCCTCAATTTCGATGTAATCAAAAAGTTTGAGGTTCTTTTCTGGATTTTTGGCAAAAGCGAGAAAATCTCTTTCAAGTTTATCCTTCTTGCCATCTGCTAATATTACCAATGCCTCTGCTAATTCATCGAGTGCATAGTAACGACGGCTCATTTGGGTAGAATACATACTGTCGATTAGAGTTAAACGCACCAGAAGGTCGGCTTTATCACAGCCATTAGTGCCGTTAAACACCCTTACAATAGCATCTTTGTCCGCCGAGAAGCCCGAATCACTTTGCTTGACATCTTTTGCGTCAAGCAAAGCAAACACCTCTTGCACTTGTTCGTAATGCTTTGCTATGTCTGCTGGTGTAATCTCTCTCAACTTAGTCATACCCCTAATTTAGTTTTTGTACCTCGGGGTGCGGTCAAACACCCCGAGACAAAAGGCATTTTAGTATTCGTGGTCGGTCCGCTTAGAACTCGATTGTGAGCTCGGGCTCCTCCTTGACCATATCGGCAAGAAGCAATACAGCCATCTCGTCGTCCATACCGAGTGTCGAAGCAATTGAAAGCAAGTTGCTAACCTCCTCTGCACCGAGTACGCCGTCAACGAGTACAATCTGCAAAGCAGCCATATAGATGAGCTCAGCCTCGTCGTCCTCAACCTCTACTGAGTGAGCACGAAGATACTCATCTACCTCCTCCTCAGACTTATCTCGAATCTCGTCAAGGGCAGCGTCAACCTCCTTGACAAAGAGCTCGTAGTCGAGTTCAAAGGCATCGGCAATCTCCTCAAGGGCGATCTTCTCAGCCTCATCGTACTCGCCATCAGCCCAAATTGCTGTAGCAGCATAAGCTGCAAGGTGCTTGATATCTGTCTTCATAATTAGCTAAATAATCTTTTAATACGATTCTTCAAACTGTTCTTGGCCTGGCGAGCCTTTGCCATACGAGCAGCAACGGCCTTGCCCTCCTTAGTTCGCTTGTCAACAGTACCATCCTTGGTCTTCTTGACAGTTGTCTTCTTAACAGCCATTTTTCATCTAATTATAATTAACAATTTGCAACCTACTCGAGAACGATAAACTCTGTACGGCGGTTAACCTCTGGATTGTTCTCATCCAATGGCTCGCTTGAACCCTTACCCTCAGACTCCAAACGATCGGCATCGATACCGCGAGCAATAAGGAAGTCGACAGCAGCCTTTGCACGAGCCTCAGAGAGCTTCTGGTTGAATACAGGATCACCCTCTGATGAAGTGTGACCAACGAGCTTGAGACGCAACTCTGGGTGCTTCTCCATAAGCTGAGCAAGATCGTGCAAAACAAACTTTGCATCGTCCGACAAATCTGCCTTACCTGCGATGAATGTTGCAGAGTTGAAGTTCTTCTCGATCTCCTCGACACGGTCGACATAGACAATCTTCTCAACCTCAACCACCTTCTCGACCTCCTTCTCAACAATTGTAGGCTTTGTGATTGCATCGTAAAAAACCTGGAGAGTACCAATTACAAACAACGCTATAAGCAACCATACCCACCACTTGAGCCTCTTCTTGCCAGGCACTGGTGGCACATAGCCATTGAGATACTCAAGGCGGAAACCACCCTTCTTAGCACCACCATCAGCCTTCTCGAAGTCAGCTATGAGGATACCATACTGCTTTGCGTGGTTTGCTATTTTCTCAAAATCAGGCTTTGTCCACATCATAGCAAACTGCACCTTTGTGCCATCGCCCATTGTAAGCAACTCATCGGGCTGCGAGAAGTAACTTCCAAACTTGCTGTCTTCAGCATTACCCTTATATTCAGCAAAGATTTCGCGTGCTGGATTCAAGCTATTAGGGAACGCCTGACGTAAATCTTCCAACTTAGCGTGTGGATACATCACCATATAAGCGTGAGCAATACCGAGTGCTGTACGATTCTGAGCCTTACCATAAACCCTCACACGTGCACTTGCGAGCTCTGCTGCTGTAGCCTGAACATTAGGAGCTGTGTTCTCGTTAGATTTTTTTGCAAGATCCTCGCTTGTAAACTGAGCCTTACCACTTGTCTCTGAGCTTGTCGCAGCTGCACCCATAAGTGTTGCTGTGTCGTCGGCGAAGGCTGTGTCATCAGCATTAGCCACCTGAACGCCAATGCCATAAAGCTCTGCAACTCTTCTCTCAAAGCCTGCAACCTTCATATTACCCTTTACCGAGAACTCACCACCAGCAAAACCCTCTGCACGGATTGAGGCGAGAGTAGCCTCATCGTCGGCAAGCTCCTTGCAGTCTACGTTAGTATAGACACGAAGTGTTGCACCAAAATTTTTCTTAAATTCCTCTTTAAGGGTTCTCACCTTAACACGACCATCCAATGTAAAATCTGCCATAACTTATTGAATAATAAACAGTATGAATGAATAAAATCTGACTAATACTCGCCACGAGCAGCCTGGCCAATAGTAATTCCGTTAGGAACCAGCTTCTTGCCCTCAGCATCCTTAATCTGAACAGTAACACCGAAATGCTCATCGAAAAGTTTCTCAGCATCACCAACCTTCATACTTGCCTTAATCTTGAGGCCATCAGCAGTTGACTTAACATCCTTAGTAGTCTTTTTGTTCAACGCAGCAAGTGTCATATCGCCATCTGCAATCTGAGCTCCCTTGTAGAAGACGAGCGACACGCCAAACGATGCCTTAAATTCAGCCGACAACGACTTAAGCTTTTTGTTTGGAGCTACGGTAAATTCTGCATTCTTGAATTTGTCTTTGAGATTGTCTAAAAGTCCCATAAATATTTTTGTTTAGTTAGTATTTTAAAATAGACACACCAGTATCCATTGCAACACAGCATTAGCGATATGTGGCTTGGATAAAAATACTAAAAACAGAGAAAGCGTGGAGCCGAAGACTTATTTTAGCAATCAGGTTCTGGAATACCTTTGGGATAAAAATAAGCAACAGCCCCACGCCATACCAGATAGACAGGTATGACGCGAGAAGATGTTCGCCCATTCTCTCCCTTTGAATTTTCCAGATTCGATTGCGAGAATAAACTTACACTTTCCGCGTAATCAGTATATTTGTGCGAATATAGCACAAAATTCGGGAACGTGCAATTTTTTGAACATCTTTTTTGCTATTGCTATCTTTTATAAAAGGTGTTTTAATGCTCTTAAAGCATCGCAAATATCGTTCAAACTTTAATAAAAAACAATATTGAGACAAAACTATAATATTTGCAAATTGGAGGTATGTTTGCCATAGAAAGCACACACAACGATTGCGTTGCCACAGTTATTGTAGCAAACATCAAGTAGACATTAGGCCTGTTGATTTTAACACAAAACAGCAAATCGGTTCATCAACGTATTACTACACAGAAGATTACAGTAGACCCGCTTTGTAGTATAGCACTATCTGCTCAAGCATAGCATCTTCGCCGGTGGGGTCATAGCTAAGCTTGAGGTTGTTGCCAAACATTCGGGCAATCATCTGATAAAATCCCGCCGTGAAGCCCGAACGAAAATCCTTGATGATGTTAAACACCGTATGATCTGTCTCGCGGTCGATGAGTTTGAGGAGTACCATACCCTCGAAGCGGGTCATCTTCCAGAGCATTGGCGAGATCTCCTCCTTGAGGGCATCCTCGATAGCCTTGGTATAGCCCTTCTGGTCCTTACGTCGCTCAAACTCTGCAAGACGCTCATCGAGGTTCTCCATACGCCTGGCAGCCTCGAGAGCTAAGGGGTAGACCTTCTTTACAGCCTTGACCATACGCTGATATCGCTGAATATCCCTATTGCGTTTATATATAGGTACTGTCATCACGGTAATATGGAGCGTAGAGTCGCCATTAACGCCCACTTCCCAACGTGCCGACTGAGCACCTCGCACACGCTGACGACGTGCTTGAGCCTCGACATCGGGCACAGCAACAATAGCAAGAAGCAGCACTATGAGCAAAAGGCGTAGTCGCATCGTAAAGTTACTTTTTACAAAGATAACGAATTAGCTCGATATTTGGTTGTGTAAGTGAAATAAAATTGTTAATTTTGCTTCGAGTAAAAACCTATAAATATATAATAGTATGTTGGAAAAGGGACTGAAGCACAATAGCATAATGCGTGTTGAGGCGGGTAACACAGCCGAGTTTATCGGCTCTGGCGATATGGCAGTGTTGGCAACACCCGCGATGGTAGCACTAATGGAGAATGCCGCAATGCTCGCCGTAGCACTTCACCTCGGCGAGGGCGAGACCACAGTAGGCACAATGGTGAGCACCTCACACCTCAAAGCATCTAAGGTGGGCAACATCATCGAGGCACGTGCCGAGCTCGTCGCAGTAGAGGGCCGCAAGCTCGACTTCAAGATCGAGGCTTACGACGGTGAGACACTCATCGGCGAGGGTACTCACACACGCTTCGTTGTCAACCGCGAAAAGTTTTTGTCGAAACTATAACACGGCTCCTTAGAGCTACAAATAGCATATCTACTCACCATACAAAAGATTGACAGATGAATATCATATTTAAATATCGAATGCTCAGCGACGAGAGCGACCACTTCGTTCGCGACTTTGAGATATATCCCGATATGAAGCTTAGCGACTTCTCGGACTTCATCCTCGAGGCACTACACTACGACAAGTGTATGGTGTCGATGTTCCGCTCCGATAAGGAGTGGCGACCCGTAGAGGAGTTTGTGGAGATCGATATGGGTGACGACATACCTGGAGCACCACGCTCTATGGGATCTGTGCGTGTAATGGATGTCAACAACGACTTCCACGACCGTCTCATCTTCACATTCGATATGCTCAACAACCGCTCATACTACCTCGAGTTACTCGATATGCAGCGTCCACAAGCAGGCCTCGAGTACCCACGCGTAGCCTTCGAGCACGCCGCAACACCCGACCAGTATGACCCCGATGCTACGGAGGAGTCTGGCTCGATTTTCGAAGAGATGATGAGCGATTACAACGAGTTTGATGGCGATGACGGCTACGACGACGAGTATTAGACGCCCCACGCTCATCGTGATTGTGGGCCCCACAGGCTCGGGCAAGACATCGCTCTCGATAGCTCTTGCTCAACACTACGCGGCACCCATCATCTCGACCGACTCACGTCAGGTCTATCGTGGTATGGCTATCGGCACAGCACAGCCCTCGGCTGAGGAGCTCGCCGCTGCCGAGCACCACTTCATTGCCGACCGCGAGATCTTCGACGACTTCAACTGTGGCCGCTACGAACAGGAGGCACTCGCACGCCTCGAGGAGCTCTTCAAGAGGCACGAGGTGGTTGTTGCGGTTGGCGGCTCAGGGCTCTACATACAGGCTCTCTGCGATGGCCTCGACGCCCTTCCAGAGGCCGATGATACGCTGCGTGCGGAGCTCAAGCACCGCCTTGAGACCGAGGGCATAGAGCGGCTTGTCGACCAGCTACGCGAGCTCGACCCTAAGTATGTTGCAGAGCTCGACGTATATAATCCACAACGCGTGGTGCGTGCTTTAGAGGTGTGCCTGGTTACAGGACGCCCCTACTCTGAGCTTCGCAGTGGCAATGTAGCAAAGCGAGACTTCGACATCATCAAGATAGGCACAGAGATGGGCCGCGAGGTGCTATACGACCGTATAAATCGTCGTGTCGACATAATGCTCAACGACGGCCTACTCAAGGAGGTTGAGGCTCTGCTACCCCACCGCCACCTCAACTCACTGCAGACCGTTGGCTACCGCGAATTTTTCGACTACTTCGACGGCAAGTGCTCGCTCGAGGAGTCTGTGGAGCTTGTGAAGCGTAACTCGCGACGTTATGCTAAACGTCAGATGACCTGGTTTCGCCGCGACGAGGCTATTGCGTGGTTCGCACCCGACAAGGTAGAGGAGATAATTGAGTATATTAATGGTAAGATTTTGCAGAATTAAATAAAATTACTACATTTGCAACGTCTTTCGCAAGACATAGGGCTCGGATGGTGGAATAGGTAGACACGCCGGACTTAAAATCCTGTGGGCAGTAATGCCCGTACCGGTTCGACCCCGGTTCCGAGTACAACAAAACCCTGTAAGTAGTTGATAAGCAACACTTGCAGGGTTTCTCTTTTTCCCAAAACCTCAAAAATGGTCACTTTTGGTCACCATAACACAAAAGAGGTCCTAAAAATGCATTGCAAAATCCACTTTTTTGAGGAGGGCGAATATTTCTCACCACCCTCAACTTCACCATCTCAGTATTCTTTTTTTTGACCCCAAAATAAAACATTACAGAGGATGTCTTGTCAACGTCTATTCCTGCTGTGTGCAGCTTAAAACATAACGTTTTTAACACAAATTTTGAGACACGATAAGGCCTGAACAATTGTAAAATACAAAAAAAATGTAATTCATTGATATACAGCCATTTACCCCCCCCCCCGCAAAAAAAATATCGAATTTTGGTTAGAAATTAGAATTTTTTTTGCTTAAATTTGTGACAACAATACCACATTGGCAGTAGCACTAAAGAGGTTCTTGCGACTGACCAATGGTAAATTAAGTTAGAGGACCTCGCTAATCATTATTTTGTAAATGTGTATGTTTAAAAGACTCACCTTACTTGTTGCGTGTTTCTTATTCTGTAGTGTCAGCTCGTGGGCACAGGAATTTATGTATGAAGGAGAAAACAATGGCGTGCTTATGCTATCTGTCTCGGAATTCAATGTCAAAAAGAACGAAGCTGTTGAGCGAGCAATTAAGGACTCATTTTTCCAAATTTTATTTCGCGGAATCCCAGGTTCCAAAGAGTATCAACGCCCATTGCTGGGTACAGATGAGAATGCAGTGAAAGCTCATAATGAATATTTTCAGAATATGATAACTGGTGGTCGCATTTACTCATTTGTCAACTATAGTGCCTTGAATTACTACAAAAAGAAAGATGCCGTTGTTAAAGTCTCGATAAATGTCGGAGCACTGGTCGAGGATTTGGAGAAGCATAATCTTTACCGTCGTTTTGGTCTATACTAAACTATTATTTGAATCTATACTAAACTATTATTTAAAGATGAAAAGACATTTATTATTTTTGTTGGGACTATTTTTTAGTACCGTTGCTATGGCTCAGGTGAACACTGTTCAGCCAAGTATTATGGTGATTCCTTTTGTTCCAGAAGGTGCAGACATTCGCAAAGCTCTTGATGTCTCGAATGAGAAGCGTCAGGTAATCGCTCAGATTAGTGGAGCTTTTGCCGATATGGGATTTGCAACAAAGGATTTCTATGCAAATTTCAAAAGCGTATCTCAGAATGCTGCTTTTGAGGAGGGTACCAAAACTGACCTGAAGAGTCAGATTATTCAAAATTCTGGTGCAGATATTTTTGTTGAAGCAGATATTAATATAAACAAAGGCAATGATGGCAATTCAGTAAGAGTTGTACTTAAAGCTTGTGAGTCTTCAACAGCCAAGGTGCTAGCAAGCAAGATTGGAGATAGTGGCAAGTTTTACACGACAGACTATGGTAAGTTGGGAGCTAAGGCTGTACAAAAGGCTATGGAAGGCTTTCTTACAACAATGCAACAGTCATTTAATGATATGATCGAGAATGGTAGATCGATTGTTGTGAACATAACTTTCGATGAGATGTCCGACTACGACACAGCAACAGAGATTGGCGAGGATGGCTTCGAATTAAGAGATGTATTAGAGTTGTGGATGGAGGAGAATGCATACAAAAACTACTACCACATACAGGGTACTACAGACAAGAAGATGATTTTTGACGAGGTTCGCATTCCTTTGAAAGATCCAAAAACTGGAAGAAACTACAACGTCAACAAATTTAGTATGAGCTTGGCAATGTTCTTCAAACAGTATGGTATGCAGATAGAGAGAAATTTGAATGGCGGAACTCTTTATATAACTGTAAAATAAACGTTAGGAATTTATGAAAAAAATTCTTCTACTATTATTCGGTATTGTATTTTCTTTGTCCGTTCAGGCACAAAGTAATATTACAATAGGACTGGTTATGCCTAGTGAAGAACTTAATGGGATAAAACCAGATGCCTTCAGCCTTTTACAATCAAAACTAGACAAGGTATTGACAAATTCGGGAGTTGCTACTAATGGAGGTGACTTTGTATTATATCCGATTGTGAATATCATTGAAGAGAGTTTAATTGAAGGTGGAATTAAGAACTTTTATAAAGTTAAAATCGATCTAACATTAAACGTTGCTAATCTAAGTACCAAGACTGTATTTTCAAGTGCGTCTTGGTCACTTGTAGGAACTTCAGAACGAGTTAAAAGTGATGCTGTTAGAAATGCGTTCTCACAATTAAAAAGTACAGACCCTAGTTTTAAAGCATTTCTCGAAACCACAAAGGGAAAGATATGTGAGTACTATGAGAACAATAAAAGTGCAATTTTCACACAAGCAACAGCATTAGCTAATACGGGTAAATATGATGAAGCTATGGCTATGCTTCTAAATTATCCTTCTCAGGTCAGTGGATATGATGAGTCTCAACAATTAATGCAAAAAATATATTTGCAATATATTGAGTCTAATGCTGCACGCATTCTTAATGAGGCTCGTGCTGCTTACGCTACTAAAGACTATGAGACGGCGGTTAATTTAGCTGCTCAAATACCATCAGAATCTTCACATTACAATGAGGCTAAATCTATAATTGATCAAGTTCGCTTAACAATAAATAAAGAGCAATCAGAGAAAAATGCAAGAATAATGAAGTCGTTGGAGATAGCGGCAGATGTTGAAAAGACAAGGATTAATGCAGTCGCTTCTGTGGCACGTCAATATTATTCAAGACGAGTTGTGAACTATAATGTAGTCAGGATTTACTAATTTATTATTAACCTAAAAATTTATATAAAGTGAAACTTATTAAATATCTTTTGGTTGTCATTTTTGCAATCACAAATCTTAGTGTGGATGCACAAGAACTTAAGAAAAAAGTTCTCGCAATTGGTGACTTTACATATTCTAAATCTTTTACTAAAGAGGATGTAAGTTTGGTTCGCAACCAGATTGTTAAAGCTGTACAAAATACAGGTCGTGTTATTGTTGTTGACCATAACTCTTCAACCCAAAGTGAATTATATGCAGAGTCAGAGCGTCGCAAACAAGAGTCTGCAATAGATGCTAATGAAGTTGCAGATATGGTCTCGTTGAACTCAAATAGCATCTTGACTGTTAATCTGGACCAATTGTCAGTAACTAAGGAGACATATGAGGACATTGAGTATGTTAAAGGAAGCGATGGAAAAACGCAGAAGAAAATAAAGGGAAGATACCCATATTTGAAAGGTGTTTTTACTTATACAGTAAAGATTACTGACTGTGAAACAGGAATGGTACAGGCTCAGCGAACTTTCTCGATCTCAGATGGAGGAATTAATTACGAGACTTTTGAATCAAAATATAAAACAGAAGATGCTGTTTGTGAGGGTATAATGCGTCGTTGCGTAAATGATGATGAATTTAAGGTTCTTATTCTTAATACTTTCAAACCTGAAGGAAAAATTCTGCAGATAAATGAAGGTAACGCAAAGGCTGCAAAGAGTGTATATGTTAGTTTAGGATCAGATGATGGAGTTGAGCTAAAACAAATCCTTGAAGTCTATAAGGAACTTGATATTGCAGGTGAGATTTCAAAGAGACTAATCGGTGAAGCTGAAATTATTGAAATTTTGGGACCATCTCGTTGTTTGGTTAAACTAAAAAAAGGCGGCCAAGAAGTTCAGCAAGTTTTGTCTTCTGGAGGTGTGTTGATTGTTCAGACAAGGGATGTTAAACTAAAATTCTTGGGTGGTGTAAAGTAATACACTTATCAATAGATAATGATTCTTTTATCAGCCAGTAAATTAGATAATCAATAGTCTATTTTACAAAACAACGAGAGACTGTGCCAAAATCCTGAATTTTGACACAGTCTCTTTTTTAATGAATACTATTGTGAAGTCTTCCTTTTTGTATAACGAGTGCGGCCCGTTTGGCACCGATAAAGAGAAAGAGCGGATGGGACATACTTAGCGTATTTTCAATTCACTCTTTAGATTGAGGGGCCGAAGCAGCACCACTTATCACAAACACAATTTTTTGGCGAGAAGGGTGGCTAATTTGGTGCCGATAAAGAGAAAGAGCGGATGGGACATACTTACGTATTTCCCATTCGCTCTTTAGATTGAGGGGCCGAAGTAGCCCCCTTATCACAAAAAATTACTTGTTGTAAGCCTTCATCACTGAGATAAGATCAAGAACCTTATTTGAGTAACCCCACTCGTTGTCGTACCAAGAAACAACCTTCATAAATGTATCTGTGATAGCGATACCTGCAGTTGCATCGAAGATAGATGTACGAGCGTCGCCGAGGAAGTCTGAAGATACTACAGCCTCGTCAGTGTAGCCAAGGATGCCCTTGAACTCACCCTCAGATGCCTTCTTCATAGCAGCACATACCTCCTCGTAAGTAGCTGGCTTCTCGAGGTTAACTGTAAGGTCAACAACTGATACGTCGAGAGTAGGAACACGCATTGACATACCTGTGAGCTTACCGTTGAGAGCTGGGATAACCTTACCTACAGCCTTAGCAGCACCTGTTGATGATGGGATGATGTTACCGCAAGCAGCACGGCCACCACGCCAGTCCTTGAGAGATGGACCGTCAACAGTCTTCTGAGTAGCAGTCACTGAGTGAACAGTAGTCATAAGACCATTTACAAGGCCGAAGTTATCGTTAAGAACCTTAGCGATAGGAGCCAAGCAGTTTGTAGTACAAGATGCGTTAGAAACGATTGTCTGACCAGCGTACTCTGATGTGTTAACGCCACATACGAACATAGGTGTTGAATCCTTTGAAGGAGCTGACATAACAACATACTTAGCACCAGCCTCGATGTGAGCCTGAGCCTTCTCAGCAGTGAGGAACAAACCTGTTGACTCAACTACATACTCAGCCTCAACCTCGTTCCACTTGAGCTGTGCAGGATCCTTCTCAGCAGTTACGCGGATAGCGTTACCGTTAACGATGAGAGTGTTCTTCTCCTCGCAGTAGTCAACAGTACCATCGAACTTACCGTGCATTGTGTCGTACTTAAGCATATAAGCCAAGTAGTCTACTGGGCAAAGATCGTTGATACCAACAATCTGATACTTCTCTGGCTGTGAGCAAGCAGCACGGAACACCATACGGCCGATACGACCAAAGCCATTAATACCAATCTTAATCTGTGACATAGTTTTAAATATTTTAAATTAGTTAGTTGATATTTTCGTGATTGTGATTACTAAAGCACAAAATTACGCATTTTGGCGAAACAAACAAAAAAATATTGGTTTTTTAACCCACAAAAGGCTATTTTGCAACGCTTTTAGCACGTTTTGCCATCGCAGAGGCGAATACAAAGTCGTTGAGCTCGGGGTTATCGGACTGCAAAATGTCGTTGTTCGAGCCCTCCCACCACTTGTGGCCTTCGTGTATATAGACAATTTTCTCGCCAATCTCCATCACCGAGTTCATATCGTGCGTATTAATTATCGTCGTGATGTTAAACTCCTTGGTGATTTCGTGAATGAGGTTGTCGATAACGACCGACGTCTGCGGATCGAGACCAGAGTTTGGCTCATCACAGAAGAGGTAGCGAGGGTTGAGCACAATGGCACGAGCAATGGCCACTCGCTTGACCATACCACCACTAAGCTCCGAGGGGTAGAGATGGTCTGCACCCACAAGACGCACACGCTCAAGACAGAAGTCGACCCTATCACGCTTCTCGCCCTCCGACATCTCGGTGAAGAGGTCGAGAGGCAGACGCACATTCTCACGCACTGTCGACGAGTCGAGCAGAGCACCTCCCTGGAAGATCATTCCGATATCTTTACGAATAGCCTTACGCTCCTTAAAGCCGAGGTCGGTATAGCATATATCATCATAAAAAATCTTGCCAGAGTCAACTTCGTGAAGACCCACCAGCGACTTGAGCAACACGGTCTTACCAGAGCCACTACGGCCAATGATAAGGTTTGTCTTGCCGGTATCGAACTCTACGCTTATGTCGTCGAGCACAGTACGCCCTTCGAAGGTTTTTGATATATGGTCAGCACGTATCATACTCGCATAATTTGTGTTAGGATAAGGTCGAAAATCATAATTGTCACAGAGCTTGCAACAACGGCAAGTGTCGAGGCACGTCCCACCTCCAGTGAGTTACCCTTAGCATAGTAGCCGCAATAGGCCGATATGGAGGTGATGATAAATGCAAAGACAGCACCCTTGACCAGTGCGTAGGTCACAGAGAATGGCTCGAAGCAGTAGAAGAGACCCTCGACATAGTCGCCCGTAAGCATTATTCCAGTGAAGTAAGCAATGGCATAACCGCCCACAATACCCACCACGATGCTGAAGAGTGTGAGGATAGGGAAGAAGATGACCGTAGCGACAATCTTTGGAAGGATGAGGTACGATGCTGAGTTGACACCCATAATCTCGAGGGCGTCGATCTGCTCGGTGATACGCATTGTACCAATCTCTGAGGCGATGTTAGATCCCACCTTACCTGCAAGAATCAGGGCCACAACCGTTGACGAGAACTCGAGGACCATAACTTCACGCGTAGCGTAGCCAATCATAAACTGAGGGATGAATGGCGACTCAAGCGTTATAGCCATCTGAAGTGCTACGACAGCACCGATAAATGCCGAGATGATGGCCGTAAGTGAGATTGAGTTGAAGCCAAGAGCCTCAATCTCGAACGAGACACGACGCACGTATATGCTCATCTTCTCGGGTCGTGAAAAGACCTTTCCAAGGAGCATAAAGTAGCGTCCGATATTTTCAAACAGTTTTACCATAGAGCAATCTCTATCAACATATATACTTAGCTATCTGACGATTGCTAATTCTCTTTACAAATTATTTATCCACCTCCTCAAAATCGACATAGTCGCCAACCTTGTCGTTCACACGCTTCTGGCCTGATGATCCGTACGATGTGGTTGTAGGGCCACTATTCGATCCAGGCTGTGCTCCCTTACGAGCATTCGCCTGCTCCTGCATCTGACGCACAAGCTCCTCGAGTGTCATACCCTGCATATTGCCAAAACCCGAAAAGCCAGCTGAAGCACCGCCAAAGCCAGCACCTGGACCGCCGAAACCACCACCCGCACCACGACGAAACTGGTTCTCCATCTCGCGACGCATCTTGTGAAAACGGAACACTGCAACACCAATAATCAGCAACAAGATAGCAAGAATAACTAGTAGAATCCAGCCAATAGCCTTAAATACAAATGGGGCAAACAGTGCCAAACCAACGATTATGAGCGTAAAAATTGGGTGTCGCTCGATGAAGGCGAGCAAACCGTAGAATATGATCTTTAGATATCCCATAGTCTCTTAGATTATATAATAGGCCACAAAGATAATAAATTAATGCTTAAGTTGAAATAGTTGTCGAGCAATAAAGCTATTTCTAAACGATAGTATCGACATTTTAGTATGATAATTATGAAAAAATTTGCATAATTAAAACAAAATATTTAATTTTGCATTAACGACCAACCAAAAGTGATGAAGATATCGTACGACATAACCTCTAATTTTGAAGCCTTGCACCTCTTTGCAATGCTCAACATTATGTCACAACGAATGTGCCGATAGGCACTCGTTCACCACTGGGTGTCATACGCTGACACCCCCATCCAATCAGCACACTTTTCAACCCACACTGAGCCACTTGACGGATGGCATAGCGGCTTTAATCCAAAATATATTACAACTATGAGCTCACGAAAACTCGGTTTCGAGACACTTCAAATACACGGCGGCTACCACGTCGACTCTACACAGGCACGAGGCATCGCCATTCACCCCACAGCAGCATACCACTTTCCGACGTGCGACTATGCAGCTAACCTATTCACACTCAGCGAACCAGGCTACATCTACACCCGTCTACACAACCCCACAACAGCCTCATACGAAGAGCGTATCGCCGCCCTCTATGGCGGTGTTGGAGCGTTGGCCACAGCATCGGGAATGTCGGCCATACTGCTCACGGTGAGTGCTCTTGCTAAGGTGGGTGAGAATATTGTAACATCGCCATATCTATATGGAGGCACTCACAATCAGTTTGTTATCTCGCTTCGCAACTTTGGCATCGAGTGTCGTATGGCCAAGAGCGACTCTGCCGAGGATATCGCCCAGCTTATCGATGATAATACACGAGCAATATTCGTGGAGTCTATGGGCAACCCAACCTGCCGCGTGGCCGACATCGAGGCTCTTGCCGAGGTGGCACATAGCAATGCAATACCACTAATCGTGGACAATACATTTGGTGCTGGCGGATATTTATGCAATCCATTTGAGTGGGGTGCCGACATCATCACCGACTCTGCAACTAAGTGGATTAACGGCCACGGCACTGCTATGGGCGGAATAATTGTCGACAGCGGTAAGTTTGACTGGAGAGCATCGGGCAAATTCCCTCAGATCGACGGTCCTTCGGAGGGTTATCACGGTCTTAACCTCTGCGACGCATTTGGTTCGCAGGCCTTCATCGTGAAGTGCCGAGTTGATGGTATGCGAGACTTCGGCTGCTCGCCATCGCCCTTCGACGCCTACCTTATGCTCATTGGTCTTGAGACACTATCTCTTCGCGTAAAGCACGAGGTGGAGTCGGCATATAAGCTCGCTGAGTACTGCCGCCAACATCCTAAGGTCAAGAGCGTTAGCTTCGTAGGCTTCGACACACATCCGAGCCACGAGCTTGCCAAGAAGTACTTCCGTTTTGGTGCCTCTGCCGTTCTCACCATCGAGCTTGAGGGCGACATCGACTCGACAGTTAAGTTTGTTGAGAGCCTCAAACTCTCAGGCAATATGACAATGATTGGCGACTCTATCTCGGTGGTTACTCACCCTGCGTCGACAACACACAAACAGCTCTCGGACGAGGCAAAGCGTGCTGCGGGAATCACACCTACGCTTCTTCGCATATCACTGGGCCTCGAGTCGGTCGAGGACATCATCGCCGACTACGAAGAGGCACTCAGCAACATATAGCCTATGGCCCAGATATATAGACATAACAGTCCCCTTGTGCTTGAGTCGGGCGAGGTGATCGAGGGCCTCGAGATTGCCTACGACACCTTTGGCCATCTCAACGACGCAAAGGACAACGTCATCTGGGTGTGTCACGCACTCACGGCAAACTCCGACGTGGCCGACTGGTGGCCACATACTGTTGAGCGTGGCAAGTTTCTCGACCCTGAGCGATACTTCATAGTATGTGCCAACTTCCTTGGCTCGCACTATGGCACAACATCGCCCTTGAGCGTAAACCCCGCGACGGGCAAGAAGTGGTACTACGACTTTCCACGTATCACCGTCCGCGATATGGTTCGCTGCCACCAGATATTGGCCAAGGCACTTGGCATTGAGCGTGTCAAACTACTCATAGGCAGCTCGATAGGCGGCTTTCAGTGTATGGAGTGGGCAATTATGGAGCCAGAGTTTATGGAGAGCCTCTCGCTAATTGCCACCACCACCTGCTCGGAGCCCTGGGCCGCAGCCTTCAACGAGTCGCAACGTATGGCCATTCGCCTCGATCCTACTTGGGGCGAGGAGCGTGACGATGCCGGCATCGATGGTATGGCTGTAGCTCGCTCGATAGCCCTCATCAGCTATCGTGGAGGCTCTGCCTACAACGCTACGCAGCAGGACGAGAACGCTGCTGAAGTGTCGTTCGAGCGACGTGTACACAGCTACCAGCAGTATCAGGGCGAGAAGCTACGTCGCAGGTTTAACGCCTTGTCGTATTACCGCCTTTCGGAGGCTGTCGACTCACACAACATTGCCCGCGGTCGTGGCTCTATAGCCCAGGCACTCAACGCCATCAAAGCCCGCACGCTTGTTGTTGCAATAACGTCCGACATTCTCTTCCCCCCCGAGGCACATACACCTCTTCGCGAGCATATACGCGATGTGGAGTACCACCTCATAGAGTCGTCGTTTGGCCACGATGGCTTCCTTGTTGAGCACGAGAAATTGAATAGAATAATTGAAAACTTTATAAATAAATAGGAGTATGAAAAATCTAAATATAGGTCTCTTTGGCTTTGGAAATGTTGGTCGTGGTCTCTACGACGTATTGCAGCGTATTAACTCTAACAACGTGCATATCAAGCGTATATGCGTTCGCGACATCTCTAAGGAGCGAGGCATCAAGGCTGAGTTCACCGACAATCCCGACGACATCTTCGACGACCGCGATATCAATCTCATCGTCGAGGTTATCGACGATGCTGATGCAGCCTACGACATCGTGAAGCGAGCTTTGAAGAGCCGCATACCTGTTGTTTCGGGCAACAAGAAGATGCTTGGCAACCACATCATCGAACTTATCGACCTTCAAGAGCAGTACAACACCGCACTCTTGTACGACGCTTCGGCGTGTGGCTCGATACCTGTCATCCGCAACCTCGAGGAGTACTACGACAACGACCTACTCTGCTCGGTTAAGGGTATCCTCAACGGCTCGTCGAACTTCATTCTATCGAAGATTTTCAACGAGAATATGAGCTATAAGGATGCCTTGAAGCTTGCTCAGGACCTCGGCTTTGCAGAGAGCAACCCCACGCTCGACATCGACGGCTGGGACTCGCTCTACAAGCTTATTATCATCACTATGCACGCCTTTGGTGTATATGTAGCACCTGAGGATATCTTCACCTATGGCATCTCTACTATGAACGACTCCGACATTCGCTTTGCCGAGGAGAAGGATCGCCGCATTAAGCTCGTTGCCCACGTCGAGAAGGTCGACGATCGCCTTATTATGTGCGTCATTCCACAGCTTATCTCGCGTAATAAATATATATATAGTGTCGAGGATGAGTTCAACGGCGTTGTCATCAAGGGTCTGTTCTACGACAAGCAGTTTATGTTTGGTCGTGGTGCTGGTGGTCATCCTACTGGCTCTGCTGTGCTTAGCGACATCACGGCGTGTGCCTACAACTACCGCTACGAGTATAAGAAGCGTAACGACTCGGTGCTTCCACGCTACACCACCGACCACACCTTCCGCGTCTACTTCCGCTATAAGAGTGCCGAGCAGCGTAACTTGCTCAACTTCTCGAAGATTCGCGAGCAGTACACCTCCGATGAGTACAACTATATCGTGGGCGACGTTACTATCGCCAACCTCAAGGCCCACCAGGAGGAGCTCCGCACTGCCGACTGCTTCGTTGCAGCCTACCCTATCGACTAACATCAAGGGCCGATGGCCCAACGGGTGTGTGAGTGCCTGTCCAAAGGTAATTTGGATGGGCACTCACACTTTTTGCGATGTGGCATTAACCATTTTCGAGACCATAATTCTCCACTCGGACATTTTTCGGCGATTGGCATAAATAGAGCCAAAGTCCATTTTCTCTAAATTTTCTTAAATAAAACTGCGTTTTTTATAAATTTTTACCTATCTTTGTAATAGCAAAAGCTACTAATACTGAGCGTTTTAAATATAAATTTATAGCTCCAATTCGCGTAACTCGCTGAGGGGGGGGGGATTTAGGTCCCCTCCCCCTCAGTCGGCATTTGGAGATATTAGTTTAGCAGATAACAATTTTTATTTTACTAATTTATTAACATTAATTTTATGAAAAAGATTTTAGCTTTATTGGCGTTGGTACTCGGCGTGGTATCGTGCCAGACAGAGCCTGAGGGTCTTGACGTAAACGTTGGTGGCGAGGTTGAGACCACCGTATGCGTTTCACTCCCAGAGGCTACCCGTGCTAACAGTGCTGTTGGTGCATTTGAGAACTTGGTGGGCTCAGATGCGTACACTATCCGCTACATCTTCCAGGTATTCTACCAGGGCAATGAGTCTGGTGCAGCACGTCAGGTTATCTACACTGACAAGGAGACTGTAAGCTTCCCTGTTCGTCTTGTTCCTGGTCGTCACTACAACTTCGTAGTTTGGGCTGATGTTACTACAACAGCAGGTAAGACATTGGACACTATCCACAACCTTACAATTGCTGATGCTACAGCAGCTGATATCCACTACAACACAGAGCATCTCACAAACATCACACTCAAGGGCGAGTGGAATGCTATGGATGAGACTCGCGATGCGTTTACTGGCTTCTACGACACAGCTGTTCGCGACGATAAGTCTACATATAGCAGCTCAAAGAGCATCAACTTTACTTTGACACGTCCTTTCGCTAAGCTCCGTGTTTTGACTACAGATATGCAGGCACTAGCAAATCTTGGTCTTAGTCCAAGGAAGGCTGTTGTTAAGTATAACGCTAATCACTACAGCTCATTCGATGCTTGCACTGGTCAGCCAACCAACAAGGATATCGTAGAAAAGGTGCACACTATTGCTGATGTAGCAACTTATGGCGAGGCAGGCACTCTCTTCGTTGACTACTTCTTTGCAACTGAGGCACAGGAGACTATTAAGTTCGAGCTCACTGTTTATGATCAGAATGGCAATGAAGAGGTAAATAAGATTAAGTACAACAACTTCAACACTGATATCGCAGTTCAGCGTAACTACTTGACAACCATCCAGGGTAACATCTTGACTGATGGCAACAACGTTACAGTTACTGTTGAGGAGAATGGTGCATTTGCTAACGATGATAACACAACTGACGAGCCTTACTACTACCAGACTATCAGCAGCGAGGCTGAGCTTCTTGCAGCTATTGATAACGGTGGCGAGTATATCGTAGTTTCTGACATTGTTGTTACTGGCAATAGCGTTTCTACACTTGCTGCTACTCGTGCTGCTGGTGCTACTACTATCAACCTTAACGGCTACACTATCACTCTTAAGGCTGATGTTGAGATTCCAGCTGGCAAGACTGTTATCATCACCGATATCAACGAGAACGGTGAGGTTGGTGCTATCGTTAGTGAGAATGATGGTGCTATCGTTAACAACGGTACTTTGAACATCGAGGGCGGTCACTTCGGTGCAAATACTATCGAGAACAACAACGGTGTGGTAAATATCACTGGTGGTACAATTAGCCAGGGTGCTATTACTGGTGGTGCAAACATTACTGGTGGTGAGTTCACATATAACCCTGAGAACGAGATACCTGATGGCTACAAAGTCGTAGAGACTGAGAATGGCAAATACGAGGTGCGTGTAGGCGACCCTATCGCTAAGATTGGTGATGTAGAGTATACTACTATTCAGGCTGCTATCGAGGCAGCTGAGGGTGAGACTACTATTCAGCTTATGGCAGACGTTACAGTTAAGAACACAATCGTTCTTGCTGAGGGTAAGAACATTACTCTCAATCTTGCAACCAAGACACTTTCAGCTGCAGACAAGAACGTTATTCGTAATGATGGTGGTACACTCACTATTCAGAATGGTACTATAACACGTACTGGCGATGTTGTAGGTTACTCTGTAAACAATGCAAGTGGTGAGATTACAGTTGAGAACGCTACTATCACTCGAGGTCTCTACACAAGTGGTAGCAAGATGACTGCAACTAATGCAAACATCAGCCACGATCAGTCTTCTCGCCACGCCATCTACGCATACAACTGCGAGGTTACAATCAATAGCGGTACATACCACAACGACAATGCTGGTAACGCTACTTTGATGGCAAGTGGTTCTTCAGTGGTAACAATCGAAGACGGCGAATTTAGTATTGCAGATGGTCGTTCATCACTTGGTTGGACTTCAAGTATGATTGACCAGAATGGTACTGCTAAAGTTATCGTCAAGGGTGGTCTTTTCAATGGCGGCTTCCGCATTAATTCTGCTGATACAACATTGACAATCGAAGGCGGTGAGTTCAACACAAATAATGGTAGTAATTACACTGACTACTCTGGAACAAAGGTTGTTAAGGGTGGTAAGTTTACCGATGATGGTGCTAAGAATTGGGCTAAGAAGTATATTGCAGATGGTTATGTATTGGATGGCGATGAAGTCGTTTTGGATGTAAAAGTTGCAAAGGTCGGCACCACTGAGTATCGTAATATTGACGATGCTATCGCAGCTTGGACTAACAACACTACTCTTACATTGATGAGCGATGTAACTCTTACTGATGTTATCACTCTCAAGTCTACTGAGCACCATATCCTCGACCTTGGCACATATACTATGAAAGCAGCAACTGACAAGAATGCTTTTGTAATTAAGGCTTGTGGTACAGGTGACGCAGAGAGAACAGCTATTACTATCAAAGCCGACGCAACCAACCCAGGTAGCATCAATGCTGGCTCGAAGTGTATTGTTTATTACAAATATGCAGATGGCGGTATATCAGGCAACGACCGTCCAATTATAAAGATTGAGGGTGGTATCTTCAATGGTTCTACAAGCAGTTGGGGTACAGCCGGTATCTACACAATTGGATCTGAAGCACGTAAGTGTGCAACTTTGAACATCAGTGGAGGTACATTTAACTGCTCAATCAACGGATCAGGCAAATCTAAGCTAATTATTTCAGGCGGTCTATTCCACCACAGCGTAGGCTCACAGGGCGACAGCACTGCTCTTCGTCTTATCTCTGGTGGTACATTCAAAACCCTTGGTTTCATGACAGCTGATTCTAATAATACCAAGTTCTGGTTTGGCACATCTATGGCAAACAGCAATGTTGGTTTGTATATCAATGACGATAACTACCTTGTTGTGGGCGGTCCAGTAATTACAGAGTTCGGTGATAAGTTTGCTGCAAAGGCAACAAACCCAACAAAGTGGAGTTCATATTTGCAGTACAGCAGCGCAGCAACTAACGGTCTCTACTACACAAATGCTGAGATGGCTATCAAGAAGCACGATGAGGCAAACGTTGTGCTTAAGTAGTTCGATACAAGCAACACGAATTAGTTATTATTTGCTTTCATAAAGTGTGAACAGGTGTTGCTTGTGGGGCGTTCCGTGAGGGACGCCCCATTTTTATTGCACCAAAGCAAGCAAAGGGAGCGAGCATAACACAAGAGAAGCCTATCCACGTGTTGGATAGGCTTCTCTTGTGCGTCGCCAGCGACAACTATCGACTAATAGTGCTCAGTCCACTCCTCCTTGAGTACCTGCGAGTTGCGGCTAACCTCGCGGCTATGATACATATCCCAGCTATGGCCACAGCAGGGACAGGTGTGCTCCGTAGTCCAGCTCTCAGTACCCACGGTGGTGCGTACCTGGCGGCTGGCATCGGTGACAATAGAGCCCGAATGTCGGCGATTGACATCGCTATCGCTCATACTCTCCCAGCTGGTAGTGGTGCTATAGCTGATACCACCGTCGATGAGGTTGGTGAGCTCCGCAGCACAGGTGTGGCACATAGGGCAGCGGAGAGCGGTGATCTCACGCAAGTACCTGAGAAGGAAGCCGACAAGGAAGAGACCTCCGAAGAATAGAAGGCAGAAGTAGCCTAAGCCGTTGAAGTTGGCATCGATCCAGTTATGACCAAACCACACAAGGGCCATCCAGAGGGTTATAGTCATAAAGCGGATAGGCCAGTTACCAGCAGTCACGAAGAAGAGGGCGATAACATAGATCCACAAGCGGAAGACGAACACAACGATACCAAAACCGATGACAATAGTGAGCACAAAACGCCAGAAGCCTCCATCGTGCTCGGCAAAACCCTCCGACCACTCGATAAGCGGAGCAAAAGCTGCGTCCCAGAACAGGCAGATGAACATAATCCACACGGGCAACAGAAGCAGCTGACCGACATAGCGGTTGAGGTTCTTGTGATACTTACACCTCTCCATACCGCACTCGCGGATGCCCCAGCCACCAAAGATGGTCAACACACCAGGAACAAGGGTGACGGCAAAGAGCAGGAGGTTATAGAAATAGGGAATATCATAGTCGAACATCTGCTCGAGCTGCCACGACACAGAGAAGAGGCCAAAAGTGGGAAAGAGCGTAAGGAAGAAGAGCGGGTAGTAGATCCACACACGACTGTAGTTAGAGTCATAACGACGAAGTGCCACAATGATAAGTCCCGACACGAACAATGCAGCAGCGATAATAGCAAAAGCCCACCAGCCTATATCTGCAATATTGAGAAAGAGGTCAAAAGCATAGTCCTGAGTAGAGCCCAAGACCTGGCTTGTGGCATCCTCCATCCAGATGACAAACGCCTCATACTTATTTTTGGGGCCATCGACATCGACAACATCGGCCGCATCGGCATTAGCTAAACATCGTGCCGAGAGTGGCAACATTGCACAGAGAAGCAGAAGTAGTTTGTGTATAGTCTTCATATTTAAGCAATATAATATTTGTTTTACACTATAGAGCACCTCACACGCTGAAACCTATCTCAAGACATAGTTACCTACCACTTTTTCTTGAGTTTGGGGCAGCCGTCGAAGGCACTCTTGTGGATATCAGCTGCACGCAGCTGCAACTTAACACTCTTGAGGCGAGCACACTCGGCAAAGGCTCGAGAGCCTATCACCTTGACACTCGCGGGGATAACAACCTTCTTGAGCAACAGGCAGCCCTCGAAAGCTGAGTCGCCAATGGTAGTCACACCACTTGCAATGGTGAGCTTAGCAAGGCTCTTACAGCCAGCAAAAGAGGAGCTCGAGATGCGTGATATACCCGAGGGAATATCGACCCTGGCCAGGGCCTTACAATCGGCAAATGTCGACGCCTGGATAGATGATATATTACCCGACAACAGCACGCTCGTGAGCTGTGAGCAGCGAGCAAAGGCCCCCGCACCAAGATCTGTGACACTGCGAGGGATGGCAACATCGACAAGAGAGATACAACCCTCGAAAGCTCGGCTGCCAATAGTCTCGAGGCCCTCGGCGAAGGTAACACTCTGAAGGCTTATGCAACCCGAAAATGCCATAGTAGCAACCTCACGAACACTCTCGGCAAGGGTAATACTTTTTATGCTCGAACAACCCGCAAAGGCACACTCGCCAATATCACTAACACGCTCAGGAATAGCGACATCTACAAGATTTGAGCAGCCGAAGAATGCTTTGCCACCAATCTTTGCAACACCCTTAGGCAATACCACACTACGAAGAGCCTCACAGCCCGCGAATAGCTCATTTTCGAGCTTAGCCACACCACAAGGGATGGTAATAGACTCGAGGCTCGAGCAACCACGAAAGGCCCTCTCGCCAATCTCTTCGAGACTCTCGGGGAGCACAACGCTTGAGAGGGCTACGCAGCCGTCAAATGCCCCACTCTCAATCTTAGTGACACCCTCAGGGATTACAACGCTCTCGAGTTGTTCAAACTCGGCAAAGGCACGATAGCCAACCTTTGCCTCGCCACTAATAATAGAGATACTTTTAAGATTTTTGCACCCCTCAAGTCGCTCTCTTTCAGCCTTTATCACACTGTTCGGGATAGATATTGTGGTGAGATTACTGCACGCCACCAACATATCCTTTCCTGCCTTGACATAACGATTTTTTATTGTCAGCACCTCGAGATTTGTGCAGCCATAGAAGAGCTTATCGCCAACCTCCATTACAGCTCTCGGGATAGTAATAGACTTAAGAGCAGAGCAGCCACTAAAGACCTCACGACCAATACGTTGAACGCTCTCGGGGATTATAACATCGACAAGGCTCGAACACCCCTCAAAGGCACTAAATCCGATGTAAGTCACCCCTTGTGGAAGCACAATACTCAAAAGGCTCGAGCAACCTTGAAAGAGTCTATCCTCAATTCGCGGCAACGTACCACATATATAGACACTTTGAAGTGATGAACACCCCTTGAAGAGGCCAAAGCCAAGAGTTGTGACGCTACTCGGAATAGTGATGTCGGCAAGTGCTCTGCACCCCTCAAATGTGCAGTTGCCAATGCTCGTCACGCCCTCGGGGATACGAACAGAGATAAGATTATGACAATCCTTAAATGATACGTGTTCGATTCTGGTAAGGCACGACGGAAGCTCCACGCTCAGCAGGCTCTCGCATCGAGAAAAGGCGGCACTGCCAATAAACTTAAGGGGGGCATCGAAGCGAATGACACCACGACCATCACAATATGTATTTGCGACAATCGTTGCACTGAATGTAGGGGTCTCAGCTATGCCTCGAGAATCGAGAGGCAGCTCAACAGGCCTTGCATCGGTCGTGGTGTACCAAATTTCATTATCGGGAATCGGGCCATCAGAGGTAGTAGCCGCAGCCGTAGCTGGACTGCAGAGCACAACGATCGCTGCAAGTATAAGAGATAATATTAGGCGTTTCATTGGATGTTAGTAGTGATTTGTTGTTTGCCTATAGCAAAGATACTAAATTTATAATCAATATCCAACTCGCAAATCGAGTGCATAAGCCTTAAAAATCATAATACTATGAAACGAAAAAAGACGACTTAAAGTCGTCTTTTAGTAGTCGATAGGGGATTCGAACCCCTATGTCCTGCGTGAGAGGCAGGTATCCTAGCCCTTAGATGAATCGACCAGTTTTTGTGTTGTCATCAGTTTGTTTCCTTTTGACACTGCAAATATACGGCAAATTTTTTATTCTCCAAAACTTTTTGCAAAAAAAATGCATTTTTCTGTGTTTTTTTGTGATTTTTCTCGAAAATCGCACTTTTTCGACCCATTTTCGAGTCACTACACCCCATTTTAGGATGATTTTTCGGTACTGCACAGACCAAAAATATTTGTTAAAAGAGTGGTTGCTATCGGTAAATTCACTCAAATTATCCTTAATAAGTTTGCTCCTACTCCCCCAAAATGGTAAAACAACGACGCCCGCAGACCAAAAGTCAGCAAAAATTTCTAAATTTGCAGAAACAAAATGATAAAATGAGATACTCCAACATCCACCTATCGAGATTATTGGCGGTAATCGCCTTGCTGGCACTTACATTTACACATACGCCAGCAGAGGCACAAACTCCAAAACCTATATTAAAAAGGGTAGTAGTAAAGGGTAATGCCGATGGCAAGGCGAAGGCAGAGATTAACTACATACAGATCTGTAATGCAAAAAGCCACGTTGCACTTCGACGAATAGAGACATCGAATAGACAAGAGGTATTTGGCGAAGATGTATTCGTTCTTGGCAACAAGAGATGCTGCGACGTACTCGCCTCGACACTCACGAATCTCTACTATGAGGGAATGTTTGAACTCCCATCAACATCCTGTTTTCAGGAGGCAAAGATTATGCGTGGAGACAAATATATTACTTTTAGCACACAACAATATGCGTACTTAGGAGGAGCACACGGCATACACTACACACACTTTTCGTGCTACGACCTTAGGTCGGGAGAGAGAGTCGATCTTGACTATCTATCACACGAGACGGCTCTAAAGAGCATAATATACGACAAATGCCGAAACAAAGTCTCCACACCAATAAGCTTTGACGAGTGGCCTATGCCACAAATATGGCACATAACGGACAAAGGTGTTAGATTCCACTATAATCCTGGCGAGGTTGGCCCAATAGCCTATGGACAGATAGAGGGCGATATTAGCGATGCAAGTCTTCGTGCTGCAGGAGTCAAAATCGTTTGGGAATAAGCGATAACAGCGGGTAACAAAAGTTAATTTGTTACCCGCTGTTTTATTTACCACTTGCGATACGGCATCGGCTACTCCACAATCATATAGCTTGCCGCACGACCATTTGGATAGATACCGTCGATCGACTCAATCTTGCCAGTGAGCTTATCGAGCGACTCAACGTTAAGCACTGCCCTATCGTTGATGTGAGTGATGATGAATCCCTCCTTGATGCGGGCACGCTGCAAGAGACCACCACTTGTAATCCTCTGCACCTCGACACCACCACGAATATCGAGCTCCTTGCAGAGCGACGATGATGCGGTAGCAAACTTACCACCAAGCAACTCCGCAATATCGGTATCCTCGCGGCTTAGGAGCTTTGTCTCGCCCGACTTGTTCTGCAACGTCACAGTAACGCTATGGCTCTTACCCTCACGCTCATACTCTACCTTGACCTTATCGCCAGGGCGACGCTTGCCAATCTGCTCGAGTAGCGTAGCACTATCGTTGACCTTGACACCCTCGACAGCAGTGATGACATCACCCTTGCGGATGCCAGCCTTCGAGGCCGCACCATCCTCGGCAACAGACGCAACATAGATACCACCTATCTTCTTGACGCCTGTCTCCTCACCCATCTGGTCAATAAACTGCTGGTCGACAGCCCTGAACGACACTCCAAGCACAGCACGCTGCACAACGCCAGACTCCTTGAGGTCGACAACAACTTTGCTCACAATGCTCACAGGAACAGCAAACGAATAACCGACATAGCTACCCGTAGAGGTCTTGATGATGGTATTGATACCCACCAACTCGCCACGAGCATTGACCAGAGCACCACCTGAGTTACCAGGGTTTACAGCAGCATCGGTCTGGATAAACGACTCAATACCATAGCGGTTATCTATAGCTCCGAGGCTACGAGCCTTTGCCGATACGATACCTGCAGTAATTGTCGACTGCAGATCCATAGGCGAGCCAATAGCAAGCACCCACTCACCAAGACGCAGATCGTCGGACGAGCCAAATGGTATCGTTGGCAACTTATCGGCATCAATCTTTATGAGTGCAACGTCGGTTGCTGGGTCAGTACCCACAACACTGCCCTCAAAGACCCTTCCGTCCGAGAGCTTGACACTGAGCTTGTCAGCACCCTCGATGACGTGGTTGTTAGTGACGATATATCCATCTGCCGAGATGATGACTCCCGAGCCTCCCGAACGAGCCTCGCGTGGGGCTGGCGTAGCTCCCTCAGGCATTCCAAAGAGGAGGTAGAATGGGTCAATATATTGTGCCGATGAGACACGCTTTGTCGACTCAATGCTCACAACAGCCTTCACAGCACTCTCTGCCGCATAGGTCAAATCGGGATACCCACCCTCGGCTGCACTGCTTGCAAAGAGTGTTGAGGATGTTGACGACTGCTCGACAACTGCTGGAGAGGCAGGAAGAGAACTCTCGCTACGATAGCCATCCAACACAGCTGTTGTGATGGCACTCGATGCCGCCGCAACAAGGGCGACACCAAAAAAAAGTATTACACTACGTTTCATAACTCAAAAAAATTAATTCAGTAGGCTAACTATATCATAGGCATCAAAACTCATTTTACGAACGAACGCCACACTCTACTTCTTTATTGTGTGGCGTTGTTGGATTACTCCTCTAAGATATATACGATATCGTCATCTCGCTGCATAAGGAAGTGTTCGCGGGCGAACTTTTCCAAAAACTCGGGCGAGTGCTGAAGGTTTTCGATAAAGCTACTATCTTGCGTGATCTTCTCCTGCAGTTCAATAAGTTTAGGTTCGACAGCCTGTCTACGCTCGGCAGTACGCATCAAATCTTCAACCGTACGCACCGAAACGACAATAGTGAAGATGGCTATCACCAATGTGAGCGACACCCAAAAATACTTCACCAACCTATCCTTTATCTTCTGCTTGTCGAAGGCCATATACCTATATATAATATATTAAGGAATATGCATAAACTTATGCGTCTGAATTGAGATGTTCCACTCGGGATAAGCCTTGACCCACTCAACAATAGTTGGGATAATCTCCTCGTAGACGCTCCACTCGGGCTGAAGATATAGGATGCACTTGCGGCTCACCCTCTTGCTGCACTCCACAGCCCACTCCAAATCATCCTCCGATTGGATGATAACCTTGAGCTCGTCGGCACGACGAAAGGCCTCGTCGAGAGGGGGTAACTGACGCTTTGGCGAGAGGCACACCCAGTCGAACTCGCCGCTAAGAGGCTGAGTGCCCGAGGTCTCAAGAAATATCTCGAGGCCACAAGCGTGGAGTTCACGTGTAAGAGTGCCGAGCGGATAGAGCAACGGCTCACCACCAGTAATCACAATTGCCTGTGCCGAGCACGATGCAGCACGCTCGACAACGGTCTGCACCTCGGTAGGAGGGAAGACCTTAGGGTTCCAGGTGTACTTAGCATCGCACCAACGGCAACCAACATCGCAGCCACCGAGGCGTATAAAGTAGGCTGGCTTACCTGTATGGAAGCCCTCACCTTGAATAGTATAGAAGTCCTCGACGAGTGGCAGAAGCTCGCCACCCTTCAATAGTTCCAAATCGGGATTAATCTTCATCTAAAACGTAGATATCTTTGAGGTTACGACCAATCTGGTTATAGTCGAGGCCATAGCCCACAATAAACTCATTGCCAATAGGCATCGCCACATAGTCGATCTCGTACTCATACAAGAACTTGTCAGGCTTGAAGAAGAGAGTACAGATAGAGACACTTGCTGGCTTACGCTCCTTGAGGTAGTCGAGCAGATAGTTCATACTGTGGCCAGTCTCGACGATATCCTCTACGATGATGATATCCTTGCCCTCGATGTCGAAGTCGATGCCCAGGTGCTGCTTGATAGAGCCTGTCGACTGCGTGCCCTCGTACGACGAAATCTTCACAAAGGCCAAACGACAATCGAACGTGGTCTTACGCACTAAGTCGCTAAGGAACAAGAATGCACCACTCAACACACCAAGAAAGATAGGTGTCTTGCCAGCATAACGCACATTGAGCTGGTCTGCAACACGCTGCACCGCCTTGTCGATCTCTTCGGCTGGAATCATAGTCTTGAACTTACGGTCCAAGAGCTTTATCCTCTCTACTTTTTCTGCCATAGTATCAATAATTTTCCGAAAGTTACTAATTTTATTTCGTTTGACCAAACTACTCAACACGCACACGGTCGAGAATACCGGTAAGGGCTGCGAGTATCACTCCATAGTTTGTAATTGCCACACCCTGCTTACGTGCTCGCTCAATACGACTTAGCACGTGACGACGGTTAAACATACAGGCTCCGCAATGAATCACAAGGTCGTATGGCGTAAGGTCATCGGGATACTCCGCACCACCGACAATATCAATCGTGAGCCCCTCGCCAAACTTTTTACGCAGTATTCGCGGAAGCTTCACACGACCAATATCCTCGTTCTGCGGGGTATGTGTGCAGGCCTCGGCGATTAGAATACGTGAGCTCTCCGAGATATTTTTAAGAGCCTTGACACCCTCAGTAAAGAGGCTTATGTCGCCCTTGTAACGTGCAAAGAGTATCGAAAACGATGTCAACGTCGAACCCTCAGGCTTAAGAGCATATACCTCGTTGAAGGCCTGCGAGTCGGTGATAATAAGCTCGGGAACACTATCCAATGCTGCAAGAGCTTCGGCCATACGGTCGGGAGTACAACATATAGGTATACATCCACGATCCAAGAGCTCGCGGATGGTCTGCACCTGTGGCTGAATGAGGCGGCCCTTAGGTGCTGCCTTATCTTGAGGCATCACGAGAAGTACCCTATCGCCAGCCTTACAGAAACCCTCGGTGATATATCTCTCCTCTTCGGTACGACAAGCTACAATAGCTGCACGAAGTTCGTCGACACCCTCGCCAGTCGATGCACTGACACCCAACACCTGGAGCTTTGAACGTCTACGAATCTCATCCACCACCGCATCTTTTGACTCGAGTCTATCTATCTGGTTGAGCACCACGAGAGTGGGAATCTCACGCACGCGACACTCCTCGATGATACGATACTCCGCATCGCCACCCTCATCGGTGAATAACACAACGGCTATATCGGTCTTATCCAAGACCTTAGCAGTGCGAGCCATACGCTCACCGCCAAGCTCCGTAAAGTCGTCGAGACCAGGAGTATCGACAATGACAGCTGCACCAAGACCATTAATCTCGATGGCCTTCTGCACTGGGTCGGTAGTAGTACCCGCCACTGGCGAGACGATAGCTACATCGAAGCCCACAAGGCGATTCATAAGTGTCGACTTACCAGCATTTGTGCGTCCAAACAACGAGACGTGAACTCGCTCTGAGTTAGGGGTTGTTAGAGCCATAGTCGCCAGCCATTAGAATCTGAAGTCACGCTTACCCTCGACAATAGCCTTAAGGTTACGCTCCGTGATGTTACGAATCTTCTCAGAAGGGATCACCTGCTTGAGTCTATCAATCATCTTGAGGCCCTCAACCTTAACACGTGGTGAGGCATAGTCCTCGAGATACTCAGCCAATGTCATCAAGGCGTTAGGACCGCAGCAGTCGCCAATCAGGCCACGCTTGGCAAGCGACATAAATCTGTCGCCCGTGCGTCCCTCACGATAGCAGGCAGTACAGAAGCTTGGAATGTAGCCAAGATCGAGCAACCAACCAACAATCTCATCGAGCGTACGGTTATCCGAGATGTCGAACTGTGCCGAATCCTCAGCATCCTCAATACCCTCGGCATAGCCACCAACGCTCGTCTTAGAACCTCCACTAAGCTGCGATACACCAACATCGAGCACCAACTCACGTGAACGCTGCGACTCACGTGTTGAGACAATCATACCTGTGTATGGCACCGCAAGACGCAACACTGCAACAATACGACGGAACACCTCGTCGGTAACGGCATTAGGAAAGTCGCGAGGATCAATATCGTCGGCCGGACGAATGCGTGGCACACTGATAGTGTGAGGGCCAACGCCAAAACGTGCCTCGAGGTGCTCAGCGTGCATCAAGATGCCGACAACATCGTAGCGATAGTTCGACAAGCCAAACAGGGCACCAACACCCACATCGTCGATACCTCCGAGCATAGCACGGTCCATAGCCTCGGTGTGGTAGGCCCAGTCGCTCTTAGGACCTGTTGGGTGGAGCTTCTCGTAGGCCTCACGGTCGTAGGTCTCCTCGAAGAGGATATATGTACCAATGCCAGCATCCTTCAAGCGAGTGTAGTTCTCGACAGTCGTTGCTGCGATATTGACATTCACACGGCGAATAGCACCATTCTTATGGTGAATCGAGTAGATTGTGTCGATCGACTCCAAGACATACTCGATAGGATTTTTTGTTGGGTGCTCGCCAGTCTCGAGAGCCAAACGCTTATGACCCATATCCTGGAGGGCGATAACCTCACGACGAATCTCCTCCTGCGTGAGTTTGCGACGAGGGATAGTACGGTTCTTAGCGTGATAAGGGCAATATACACAGCCATTTACACAGTAGTTCGACAAGTACAATGGTGCGAACATAACAATGCGGTTGCCATAGATACGCTCCTTAAGCTTACGTGCTATCGCATACATACGCTCCTCAACACCTTTATCCTCTACCTCGATAAGCACAGCAGCCTCACGGTGTGTAAGTCCCTTACCCTCCTCTGCTTTAGCCAAAATCTCGTTTACAAGGGCCATATCGGCCTTATGGTCGATGGCATACTGCAGGGTTTCGCGAATCTCGCCGTCGTGGATAAACTCGGCGGCGTGCTCCGACTTTACATCATATTTTATCATAGCTTCAATTGTTACTTAATATTATAATCGCCACGGGCATAATCTATGTGATAGCCAATGGTTTGTAGCTCATCATCGAGTGCCACGAGCCCCTCTGCAGCCTCCTTGCCCCACGAGGCCTTATTCTCGTAGATGGCATACTTAGCCCTAATGTCGGAGGGCGAGAGGTTGGGCATAACAACATTTGCACCCGAGAGTATTCCTTCCAATCGCCCACGGGGCGAGAGTGTTGCAAGTGCCGTAGTTGATGGTATTAGTGCACTTGGCAACATAAGACGCGTAATGGCCACAGCAGCAAGCGTAAGTCGCAAGTCGCCAGCAGGCTCACCACCAAGAGGTGTTGAGGAGTGAGGCATAAATGGTCCGATGCCCACCATCTGGCAATCCATCTTTGAGACAAGCTGCAGGTCCTCGACAATGTGGTCGATAGTCTGACCCTTAACGCCAATCATCATTCCCATACCGACCTGATAGCCACAGCGTTTGAGTGCTGCAACACACTCGAGCCTATGCTTGAGACCTTGCGAACTTGGATGAAGCGAGTCGTAAAGTTCGGCATTGGCAGCCTCGTGACGCAACAGATAGCGATTGGCACCAGCCTCATAGAGATTGCGGTACGACTCCTCGCTACGCTCACCAAGCGACAAGGTGATGGCTACATCGGGGTAGGTATTACGTATCGTTGACACTACGTCAACAAGCCAGCTGTCGGTGTGTGTACCATCCTCGCCACCCTGAAGCACAAAGGTGCGAAAGCCGAGTCGATAGCCCTCGGCACAGCAGGCCAATATCTCATCTTTCGAGAGGCGATAACGCTCCGCAGAGCGATTACTACGCCTAAGGCCACAATAGAGGCAGTCGCAACGACAAAAGCTCGACACCTCGATAAGGCCACGTATATATATGCCAAGTCCGAACTGCTCACGGGCAGTTCGGACGGCATAGTCACGGAGATGTTGAAGCAAAGCGTCATCAGCGACACACCCTGCAAGGAGTCGGCGTAAACTCGCGTTGTCGAGCCTATGGTTTGATGCTAATTGCTCAACTAATTCTCTCATTTTCAATTATCTCTTCTTAAGCTCGGCGTCGAATGTCTTCTTGCCATCGCCATATGCTGTATGGACGCTTGGACCAGAGATACATCCACCGTCACAGACCATCACCTCGATGAACTGTGCTGGAGCCTTACCTGTCTTACCATAAGCCTTCAACAAGGCAACATTCTTCTTGTTGAGACCTGCAATCTGCAATGTTGTGAAGTCGATCTTACCATCAACAAGCTCCTTAACAGCAGCTGTAACACCACCATTCTCAGCGAAGCCGTGAGCAGAGCGGCGTGATGAGCAATCAACTGGGTGAACGTTAGCCTCGCCAAGCTCAATATTCATACCGCCAAGGATTGCGTGTACCTCCTCGTAAGTGAGCACGAAGTCAACCTTACCCTGGAGATCCTCGCGACGTGCCTCCTTACGCTTTGCAATACAAGGACCAACGAAGACAACCTTAGCGTTAGGATACTTCTCGCGAGCGATATCTGCTGTGTAGACCATTGGAGAGTATGTCGATGAGATATACTTCTGCAACTCTGGAGCGTGCTTGCGTGCCATCTCCATATACGATGGACAGCAAGATGTGGTCATAAATGGCTGACCCTCCTCCATCTTCTCAGCGAACTCGTGAGTCTCCTTCTCTGTAGTAACCTCAGCACCACGAGCAACCTCAATAACATCTGTGAAGCCAATAGCCTTGATTGCACCGTAAACTTGCTCAGTAGGAACGTTGTACTGTGAGAGGATTGATGGAGCAACAATAGCTACAACCTGCTCACCACGACGAATAGCCTCGAGGATGTCGAACACCTGAGAGATCTCGAAGATAGCACCAAAAGGACAAGCGTTCATACACTTACCGCAGTAGATACACTTCGACTCGTCGATGTGCTCAACGCCATACTCATCCTTAGAGATAGCACCCACTGGACAAGCCTCCTCGCAAGGCACTGGGATGTAGACGATAGCGTGGTAAGGACAAGCAGCGAAACACTTACCGCAGCTGATACAGATGCTGTGGTTGATCTTACCCTGTGAAGTCTCTGGATCGAACTCGATAGCATTCTTTGGGCAGGCGTGCTCACAAGCACGAGCAACGCAACCGCGGCAAAGATTAGTAATATCGTAGTTAGTACGCACGCAAGATGAACAAGCCTCGTCGATAACACACATAATGTTATCCTTGATCTTTGTGCGGTCGAGGGCCATCTTTGCGTAAGCAGACAAAGGCATAAGCTCGTCTACCTCGTCAGTCATATCGTAACCCAACAATGGCAACGACTTGTACTTCCATACGGCACGCTCCTTGTGGATGCAGCAACGGCCACGCACCTTAGAATTACGAGGACTAAACTCAACAGGTACTCTATCAATCTTCTCAACGAGTGTACCCTCATTCCAGAGGCCCACAAGCTTTGTGAGAAGTCTCTGGCGAACGATCATTACATTATTCTTAATTGCCATATTTGTAGTTAGTTAACTGTAAATTTGTCCTGTTTGTATGCCACTGACACGCCACATTCACTTGCCTATTATGGTCTTTTTTGAATATAATACTCAACGAATAGAGCCTATGCCAGCATTTGAATTGAACAAAGATACTATTTTTTGCTTAAAAAGAAAAATTTTAGAACTCTTTTTTACACTTAGCTACCATATAAATATAAATGTGCCCTTGGTCGCTACCTCTGTACGGTAATAATTTGGATGCTCGATAACACTTCAGTCGACACATATTTTGGCCACCACCCAATAAAAAAAGCACCCGCCACAGGGCGAGTGCTCTATGCAATAGGGTCAAACAGAATTACTCGACATAGGTAACTGTCACAGCATCCATACGAACCTGAGCTGTCAACTTAGCGACTACAAACTCGGTAGCAGAGCCGTCAAGGTTTACAGTAACCTTGTCTGACGAAGCCACAGCTGCACCGCCAATCGAGTTCTTCAAAGCTGTAGCGTATGATGAACTGTTGCAATCAAAGATGATTGATTTAATGTTTCCAGAAGCTGCAACAGTAATCTTCGAATTAGCATAAAAACGAACTGGCTTTACATAGTCTCCCACATTGGTTGTTGAGGCCGATTTGTCGTTGGTAACAGTGATATTATTCTCAGTCCAAACCTGCTGAGTTGTGGAGAATGTTGTACGCTTAGCCTTATTGTCGAACGTAAGCGTAGCTGTGACCTCCTGCGACACAACTGGAGCCGCCTCAGTCTTAACAGTAACGACAACTGCCCGAGAGTCGAGGTTCTGCATTGGATCGGCAGTGATAGCCTTCACAGTGAAGGTATACTCTGTGTCATACTCACCCTCAAAGCTGTAGGCATTAGTATTCACCTGCTCAACCTTGTCATTAAGCTGAACAGTGTAGTATGCAGCACCATCGACAGCCTCCCAACTGAGTGTCACCTTGTTAGCCTCAACTGACGCCTTAACATCAGGAGCTACAAGAGGCTTAGCATCGATGTTAATATCGTAATATCCGCTGAAGTTATCATCAACCGAAACAATAAACTCAGTTGATGCTACGAGCATATTACCAATAAGCGTTGTAAGTTTATTACGCTCCAAAGGAATCTGCGTGTTGAAGTCGTGGCTACGGATGCGACGGTCGTTCTGATCAACAACCTCCATCTTAAAGTTAACCTCCTGAGCACCATAAACTTGATGCTTTGCAAAGATATAGTCGGCAAAGAGCGTCTGGTGGCCCTGGTCCGCATCATAACCCTCGGTATAAGGAGCATCTTTCGAGATTGCATACGAATAGGTTACTGTCTCGGCAGTGGTCTCGGCATCACCAGTAATAGCGTTCAACGACACGAATACTGGGTGATTATAGAACGTCACATTGACCTTGCTCGCAGTAGTACCGATGTTGACATCATTGATATCTGTTGTGATGACACGCAACTTACCAAAAGGACGTGTGAGCGTGAGCGTGTGGCTACGACCATCCTCGATCAAGATATCCTTAGCAATAAAGTAGGCATCCATAGACTCATCCATAACCTTCGCTGCAGCAGCATCTGTACGGGTGATGTCGCTCAAACTCTCGGTATTGTAGTTGAGATCCGCCTTACTACCCTGCTCCACGAGGTCTGCCCAAACAACAAATCTATAGGTACGATCGGGAATCAATCGAAGCTCGAACGATGCCTCCTGATAAGAGTCGTAGGTCTCGACAACACGCTGACGAACAGGCGTCTTGTAGTTCTCGAAGCCCTGAGTAGCATCGTAGACCTCGAGGATGTAGCGAATATCGTAGCTCTTCCACTCCTCATCGCCGAAGTTGTCGATAGCACCGAGGCCACTATTCATACCACCGAGAGTGGCACGCGACGAGAGCTCAGGTGCAGCTACACCGATAGTGACACTCACTTTATCGTCAAAGAAGAAGCCAATTGTTGGCTTGTCGTTGACACACGACGTGAGCATTGAGGCGATAAACGCCAATGAAAAAAGAATCTTCTTCATAGTTATATCTCTTATTTATTTGCTAAGTTGTGAGGCGTACAGGAGATACGCACACGCATAATGCACGCCTTAGTGCAAAGATAGGGCAATTTATTCTAAATTCCAAAATAAAGGTGTCGAAAATTAGCAAATAGAGCCAAAATAGCAACAAAATGGCAAGGTTAACGGACAACAAGATCACCCTGAGCATACCTCTCACGACGCATCGTATCGACTATCATCGCACGCAACTTATCGAGCGGCACGCCGCCAAGTGGTGAATTGAGCAGCAGGCCACGAGGTGCCTGCGAGGCGAAACGCTCGATAGCCACATCAGGACTCAAGCGTCGCACAAGATCGACAACAAGACCAACATAGTCCTCTGCAGTGTAGTCATTTAGAAGAAAGCGTTCGGGATACTCAGTCCACTCTGAGGCCATTGGCGTGGAACGGTATATCTGCAACTGATGAAACTTTATCGAGGTAAGACCAAGGTCATTAATTCTCTCCATCTGCCGAACGAGCATATCGCGACTCTCACCCGGGAGGCCAAGTATAAAGTGAGCCCCAACGTCTATACCGCGTTCACGAGTAAGCCTTACGGCGAGTTGCGAATCAGCAAAGCTATGGCCTCGGTTAACACGCTGTAATGTTGTGTCGTATGTCGACTCTATGCCATACTCCACCGCAACGTATCTTCGTGTAGATAAATCGGACAACAAATCGAGTATTTCAGAACTAATGCAATCGGGACGTGTACCGATGATTATGCCCCCAATTTTGGGATGATTAAGAGCCTCTAAATAGAGTTTTTCAAGCACATCAACGCTTGCATTTGTATTTGTACCAGCCTGAAAATATGCAATATAACTATCAGCCACACGTCTACGAGCCGAATGAAAAGCCACTCCCCTATCAATCTGCTCTGTGATGCTTTGCGACTCTCTGCAGTAGGCTGGCGAAAATGCCTCATTTAGACAAAAAGTACAGCCGCCACGAGCCACCCTACCATCGCGGTTAGGGCAACTCAAGGCGGCATCAATCGAGAGCTTCTGCACACGACCCAAAAATCTACGACGCATCGCTGTGCCATAGTCATTGTAGGGCAGAGGTTCGAATACCATACTACAAATCCTGAATGCGTGCTACGGGAGCTACATCGAGCGAGCTGAGCTCACCAGCCATATAACGGTAATATCCAGCAGTGGCAATCATCGCAGCATTATCGGTGGTGAACTTTATCTCTGGCACAAATGTACGCCAACCGCGACGACGACCCATCTCCTCGACACCACGACGCAGACCCGAGTTTGCCGACACGCCACCTGCAATAGCTATATCCTTGATACCCGTAGCCTTAGAGGCCTTAACGAGTTTATCCAAAAGAATGTCGACAATGGTCTTCTGCAACGAGGCACAGAGGTCAGCCTTATGCTTCTCAACAAAATCGGGATCGTTCTTCACCGCATCACGCAACGTATAGAGGAACGAGGTCTTCAGACCAGAAAACGAGTAGTCGAACTCACCCTCGACGTGGGGTTTAGCAAACTTAAACACCTTAGCATCACCCTCTTGTGCCAAACGATCGATAATAGGGCCACCAGGATATGGCAAACCCATAACCTTTGCACACTTATCAAAGGCCTCACCCGCCGCATCGTCGATGGTCGTGCCGATAATCTCCATCTCCATTGGCGAGTCGACACGCACAATCTGCGTATGTCCGCCACTGACAAGGAGCGTAAGGAATGGGAAATCGGGGTGTGGCAAATCGCGATCTGGAAGGTCGACAAAGTGCGACAAGATATGACCCTGGAGGTGGTTGACCTCAACAAGCGGAATATTATTTGCAATAGAGAGTCCCTTAGCAAAAGAGACGCCAACAAGCAGTGAGCCGAGAAGACCTGGGCCACGCGTGAAGGCGATGGCATCGACTTTGTCGATGGTGATTCCAGCCTCCTTGAGTGCCGTATCAACAACAGGGATAATATTCTGCTGGTGGGCTCTCGACGCGAGCTCTGGGATGACACCGCCATACTTCTGATGCACAGCCTGCGAGGCGATGACGTTTGAGAGTAGCGTACGGTTGCGAATCACCGCCGCCGAGGTGTCGTCGCACGACGACTCAATACCAAGTATCGTAATATCCATATTCGGAATAAAATTTTCGTAAAACTTCATCAAACAACCCTCTATTTCACACCCAACACTCGCAACTTGCCTAATTTTGAGACTCTTAACCTCGACTCGATGCTCTACGTGCCTATTAGTCGAAATAAATTTTTGAGCTCTTTTTGCCTATTTTTTTTTCTATTTTATAGAAAAATTACTACTTTTGTAAGTTAATTGCAGTGTAGTGTCAAAACAGTACTAAGGGTTTCAATGCACAAAGTTATAAAAATATTGGCAATGGTGATATCAGCAATCCTCTTATTGTTGATATTTTTACCTATTTCTGCCACCCTTATACTCAGCATCGACCGTGTGCAGAACTACATCGTGCAGCGTGCTGCCGACTTCGCAAGTGAGTACCTCGACAGCCGCGTCTCTATTGGCCGCATCGACATCGACCTACTCTCAAAAGTTCACGTCTACGACTTCTACGTCGAGGATCCCGAGAAGGATACCCTCCTCTATGTCAACGAGGCTGAGGCTCGCATAGCAAGCCTCGACATCAAGGGCGAAGGCCTAAGGTTCAAGGACGCAAAGGTCAAGGGTGCAGAGTTCAACCTTCGCGAGATGTCATCAGGCCAACTCAACATCCACCCCATAGTTCAGAAGCTCACCAAGAAGGATGGTCAAAACAACTTCAAGATGTATATCGACAACATCGAGGCACACGAGAGCTGCTTCCGCTATGAGCGTCTTGTGCATCGCAACCCTGAGTATGGTGTCGACTACTTCAATCTTGAGATTAGCAACGTCTCAGCCACACTCGAGGATTTTGCTGTGGAGCGTAGCGTGGTGTCATCGAGAGTCACCAACCTCTCGGCTTGTGAGCGTAGTGGCTTTGTCATCGGCAACCTCGCCACCTACTTCAAGGTCGACAATGGCGACATCATATTAAAAGATTTCGCAGTCAAGACCGAGGAGTCGCAGATAATCATCCCCGATTTTATTATCGACGGTAAGGACTGGCTGGAGTACAAAGACTACATCAACAAGGTGAAGATGCGTGGTCGTGTGGAGAGGTCGAGCCTCTCGACCAATGACCTCGGCTACTTCGCACCAGGTGTTCGCCACTGGGGACTTGAGGTGTACGACGCAACTGGCGAGTTTGAGGGTGTTGTGAGCGACTTCGAAGCAACCCTACAACAGGCAAAGTTGGGCGACGGCACCATCGTCGAGGCCGATGCCCACATTATCGGTATGCCCGACTGGCAAGAGTCGGAGTATATCGTAGGCATCAAGAGCCTCCACACAACATCTTCAGATATCGAGCTTTTTATGCATAGTGTGACAGGCAAGGAGCCCCACGCCAAGGTTAAGAGCATTATCGACAACCTCAAGACGGCAGACATTCGTGGCACATTCGGAGGCAAACTCTACTCGTTCCGCACCGCAGGTAACATCACAACGGGAGAGGGCGTAGTCTCTGCCGATGTGACAATGAATCGCACGGGTGGTGGTCGCCACGCCCTTGCGGGAAGTGTCTCCACAGACAATCTCCACCTCGGTCGCATCCTCGAGATAAACAAGCTCGGCACGCTCGACTCCAAGATTGCAGCAACGGGCAGCATTGGTCGAGGTGGCGTAGTATCGAACATCGACATCAACATTTCGGATATCGGCATCGGCAAAAATCGTTTCCACAACATCAAGGCACAAGGCGATATCGACAAAGATAGATACACGGCAAACGTGCAGGCCGATGATGAGGATCTGGGCTTCAACCTCAGCGGCATCATCGACCTCGGGGCACACATCCCATCATACGAGGTTATGCTCAACCTACGCAATGCCGACCTTAACGCCCTCGGCATAAACAAGCGTGACTCTATATCGCGACTCTCACTACTTATGGGTCTCGACATTGATGGCCACACGCTCGACGATATGGATGGCACAATAAGCATCGCCAATATGCGTTATACCTACCCTAATGGCGAGCTTCAATCCGACCGTATGAGTGCCGAGATACGCGGCGACGAGGAGATGAAGGATATCGAGATTACATCCGACTTTGCCGACATACAGTTCCAGAGCCGTGCCAACTACAGCGAGATTGGCGACTACCTCGTCAACGCTCTCAAGCGTTATGTGCCGCTACTCTACGACACTGACACCACAACGGCCAATGACGTGGCTGTGACCTCGGCGGCCAACTACGACTACTCGATGCTTATGGTCCACACCCACGAGGAGCTCAACGAGTTGCTCGACGCTGTGGCCGAGGGAATGCTCCTTGCACCAAACACTGAGCTATCGTTGGTATTCAGCCCTCAGAACAACCACATCACCCTGCAACTGGGTTCCGAGGCCCTCGAGTATAAGGGTGTGATCCTGGCCGACGCAAATGTCGACATCAAGAACGACCGTGACTCACTGCTTATGTGGGTAAATTCAAAGGCTGTATATCTCGGCTCGCGACGCATAATGCCAAACTTCAACATCTCGGGTATGGCCCACGAGAACCTTATCAACATCTCGGCCGACTTCAAGGATAGCGAAAGCCAACAATCGGGACTCCTTGCTATGAGTGCTAAGTTTAGCCGCGATGCCAAGAGTCGCCGCCGCTCGGTACATATCGACGTATCGCCATCGCACTTCACGACAAAGACTCATCAGTGGGAGCTCTACGCCGGAGGTGTCGACATCGACTCGTCACGTATCGCCATTCGAGAGTTGCACATTGCTCGCCCCGAGCAGCAGCTCATAATCGACGGTGTGGCTTCGCGTGATCGTCGCGACTCAATCTCGCTCTACCTCGACAACTTCGACCTATCGCCACTATCGGCATTTATCAGTCGCTGGGGATACGACATCTCGGCAAACACTTACGGCCACGCCACAGTGCGTTCGGCACTCCACAACCCACAGATCAACGCTCGCATCGACCTCAACGACATCACGGTAAATGGCATCGAGGCACCACCGCAGTTGCTCACGTCGAACTGGGACTTTGAGCGTAACCGTGCCCGCGTTATCATCCGCGATAGCAGGTCGCTCGACACCGTGATTCGAGGCTACTACCAGCCTCAGGGCAACCGCTACTTTGCCGAAGCCAAGGTCAAGGATGTGGAGTTGGCTCTATTGCAACCAGTCCTTAACGGCATCATATCTGACATCCACGGCACAGCAAGTGCCGAGGCAAATATCCGTGGCGAGGGACGTATGGCTACGCTCCAGGGCAAGGCTATTGTCGACAGTATGGATGTCCACGTCGACTATACTAATACTCGCTACCGAGCACCACGTGGTGAGCTCACGATAAAAGATAACCACTTCATCGCCGACCGTATACCAGTCTACGACGAGGAGGGCAACCTTGGCCACTACTCGATGGACATAAGTCTTGAGCACCTGTCGAACATAACATACGACATCGACATAGAAGCTAAAGATATGCTCGTTTTCGATACCGACGCCAAGCAGAACGACCTCTTTTATGGTCACGTCTACGCGTCGGGTAGAGCATCGTTTAGGGGCGATAAGCGAGGAATGAAGATGGATATTGAGGGTACGAGTGCCCCCAACTCTAAGTTCTATATGCCGCTATCGGGCAAGGAGGATGTCACATATGCCGACTTTGTACGATTCAAGGAGCCTGTCGTCCAGGGCCGCGACACATCGCAGTTCCTCACACGACGTATGATGGCCCACGAGCGTAGGAGCAGAGCTGTGAACACCTCGGGAGGCATTATGGATATGGACATCACCCTCAACATCCTACCAAATGTCGAGGTGCAGCTCGTCATCGACCCAACGGTGGGCGATATTATCAAGGGTAAGGGCTCGGGACAGCTCACTATGCACATAGTGCCCACGGCGAATATCTTCGAGATGAGTGGCGACTACACTATCTCGGAGGGAACATACCTCTTCACGCTGCAGAACGTCATCAACAAGCTCTTCACGGTGAAGCCTGGCTCATCGATACAGTGGACGGGCGACCCGCTGGGTGCTGAGCTAAATATCGATGCAGTATACAGCACGAAGGCCTCGCTAAAACCTCTCTTGGGCAACTCTACACAGGGTGCCGACATCTCGCGTGCTGTACCTGTGAACTGCTATATCGAGCTAAAGGGGGCACTTATGTCGCCCGCGGTGAACTTCGACGTGGAGGTCACCAACGTAGCCCCCGAGATTCAGACCATCGTACACTCGGCCCTCAACGACCAGCAGGCCATAGCCACTCAGATGTTTTGGCTCTTGGCGGCAAATACCTTCTCGGCTGAGGATACTGGCTCGATGGGTGCATCGCTCTCTGCCACAACGGGCTTCGAGCTACTCTCGAATCAGCTGAGCAACTGGCTCTCGGGCGATAACTACAACATTGTGCTTCGCTACCGACCACGCACCGAGCTTACAGGCGACGAGGTGGACTTCGGCTTCTCGAAGAGCTGGTTCAACAACCGTCTTATTGTCGAGGTGGAGGGTGGTTACCTCTCGGATGCAGCATCAAAGGCTACGCAGAATGCCTCGAACTTTGTGGCCGAGGGATTCATCACCTGGCTTATAGACCCAGATGGAGCCTTCAGGTTGAAGGGCTTCACACAGACCATAGACCGCTACGGTGAGAACCAGGGTATGCAGGAGTCGGGCATAGGACTATACTACGGCGAGAGCTTCAACACCTTCGCCGACCTGGGTCGCAGCATCCGCAATCGCTTCACCAACAGCGAGCGACAGCAGCGTCGTCGTGAGCGTCGCGAGGCAAAACGCCAAAAGCCGGACTCACTACAGGGCAACAACGAGATACGAGATACTATTTCGGTAGAAGAGCCGTTAGTCATAGAGTAGTGCAACGACTAAAAATTAGTGGTGTAAACAGACAAAAAAATAGAATAAAATAATTAACTAAAACCTTACTTAAAATTATGATTAATTTACTTACAATCGAAGGCGTGGAGCAGACCGTAGAGGGTGCTGTGGAGAGTGCCGTAGAGAACCCCGCAATCAACACAACAATCACCGAGACCACAGAGAATCTCTCGATTAGCTTCTGGGATCTCTTTATGGGTGGAGGCTGGCTTATGTGGGTTCTTGTGGCATTGGCTGCCGTTATGATCTTCATCTTCGTGGAGCGTTTCTTGGCAATCCGCAAAGCTTCGCAGATCGACAAGAACTTTATGAACCGCATCCGCGACTACATCCTCGAGGGCAACATCAACTCGGCCGTAGACCTCTGCCGCCGCACCGACTCGCCTATTGCTCGTATGATCGAGAAGGGTATCGAGCGTATCGGCCGCCCTATGAGCGACATTCAGACAGCCATCGAGAACGTAGCAAATGTCGAGGTTGCAAAGCTCGAGTCGGGACTCCCCTGGTTGGCTTCAATCTCGGGTGGTGCTCCAATGATCGGTTTCTTGGGTACTGTAGTGGGTATGGTGCAGGTATTTATCGATATGTCGGCAAACCAGACTGGCGGCATTGAGCTTGCTCAGCTCTCAGCAGGTATGTACGTTGCGATGGTGACAACCGTAGGAGGTCTTATCGTGGGTATCCCAGCCTACTTCGCACACAACTACCTTGTGGCACGTGTCGAGAAGATGGTCTTCCGTATGGAGGCTACCACAATCGCGTTTATGGATATCTTGAATCAGCCAGTACAAAAATAGTTGAGCTATGGCAATCAAAAGAAGTTCAAAGATAGATTCAACCTTCTCGTCGTCGTCGATGACCGACCTCGTCTTCCTCTTGTTGGTATTCTTCGTGCTTGCCACGACACTCATCAACCCCAACAACGCAGTGAAGCTCACTCTGCCATCGTCGTCGAGCACTATGGGCGACCCTTCATCGGTATCGATCTCGGTGCTCCAGGGCCCTATGGGCTATAGCTATGTGCTAAATGGTAATACTGCAAACCCATATTTCGACGCTGAGGAGATGGCTGCAGCACTCAACGCCTACTACGAGACACAGATGGCCGACACACAGAAGTCGCTCATCGTATCGGTACACTGTCAGAAGGATGTCACCACAGTAGATGCCCTACTTACAATCATCGATATGATCAACGACCAGAATAAGGCATTTGGCGAGATAGCCCCAGGTGTGCAACGCTACAAAATGGTATTGGCAACCGACAAGAAGTAATGGAGTATTACAATCCTATAGACAACTCCTCGAAGAGGTATGCACTCATCATAACGATAGTTGTGATGGCACTCATCGCTATGCTCGTAAGCCTCATAACTATTAATATAGAGCTACGAGCGAGCGAGAGCTATGCCGTGGAGATTGAGTACGCAGAAGAGGAGGAGATTGTGGAGCCCGAGCCACCTAAGGATAGCAGACCTGCATACCAAACCGAGTCGAAGGAGAACACTCGTAACCAGACATCTGGCAAAGAGGCCGAGACCAAGACTATTAATACCAAAGCTCTCTACAAACCATCATCAGGCACGACAATCGACGAGGAGGTTGTCGATGGCAACAGCCTTGCAGAGGAGGACGAGAGCGAGAGCCACAAGGGCGAGGGTACAGGCCTCAACTCAACGGGCGATGCTGAGTTTGACGGCGGCATCAAGACGCGAGGTGTCAAGCCTGGCTACCCACGACCCAAGGGCAATAACGCCGTGGGCAAGGTGGTCGTCGATGTTGTAATCGACAGCGATGGTAAGGTCATAAGTGCCAGCTTCCGCCAGAAGGGCAGCACAACGAGCGACCCTGAGCTTATTGCAAATGCTATCAAGGCTGCACGAGGCACCAAGTTTAATCCCGACCCAAACTCTATGGCAGAGTCGGGATCGATAATATACAATTATAGTATTAAGTAAATGACAAGAGCAACACTCACTCTATTCACGATGCTTGCTGCGATGGTACTGGGCACAATGTCCCTCCACGCCGCAGAGCCTAAGGGGGCCGACATTGAGCTCTCGACAGCCATCATCGATCTTGGCGAGATATCGCAAGAGGATGGCAAGCAGATGGTGCGACTCACATACACCAACACGGGCGATGTGCCACTGGTAGTGACCGAGGTACGTACAAGCTGCTCGTGTATGACTGTCGACTACAAACGCGAGAAGGTACTCCCATCCGAGCGTGGTACGCTGACCATAACGCTCAACCCTGCGAAGGCACCCAAGGGGCAGTATCTGCGTGTGATGCAGATATTCTCGACGGCCACGAGTGGCGTCAAGCGAGTGACAGTGAAGGCTCAAATTGTGTAAATAACAGACGACTATGAATATCAAAAGAATTGTTTTCAACCCACTACGTGAGAACACCTACCTTGTGTGGGACGACACGAAGGAGTCTATCGTTATCGATGCAGGTAATATGTCATCTGCCGAGAACGATATGCTCGCAAAGATTATCGATGAGGAGGGCCTCAAGCCCGTTATGGCTGTAAATACCCACGGCCACTTCGACCATACAGGTGGCGTGCAGTGGCTCAAGGAGAGCTACGACGTGCAGTTCGCCTGCTCATCAAAGGATTCGTTCCTTATGTCTCGCGAGCCATCTATGATGTATGGCCTCAAGTGCAACCCTGTGCCAGAGATCGACATTGACCTCGACACGCTCGAAACTATCAAGTTTGGCAACACGGAGCTTCGCATTATTAAGACCCCAGGCCACACCCCAGGCCACGTGTCGATCTACCACGAGGCGAGCAAGTCGCTCTTCACTGGTGACACACTCTTTCGCGAAAGCATCGGCCGCACCGACCTTCCTGGTGGCGACTACTCGTGGATTATGAAGTCGATTCTCGAGGAGCTTGTGCCCCTTGGCGACGACGTAGCCATCTACCCTGGCCACGAGGATAGCTCGACTATTGGCCACGAGGTGTTGTACAACCCCTTCGTTACAGAGGTGCTCAACAACGAGATCAACTACAAAGGCTAAAACGAGTTAAACCCAAACATCTACGAAGATGCGTATTGATATTATTACGGTTGTTCCCGAGCTCTTGGCCTCGCCTCTCAACGAGTCGATACTCAAGCGTGCTCAGGAGTCGGGCCACGCCGAGATATATGTTCACAACTTGCGTGACTACACCGACGACAAACGCCGCACTGTCGACGACTACCCCTTCGGTGGTGAGGCGGGTATGGTGATGAAGTGTGAGCCTGTGTTCCGCTGCATCGAGAAGCTGAAGGCCGAGCGTGACTACGACGAGATTATCTTCACCTCGCCCGATGGTATCACCTACAACCAGCACGAGGCCAACCGCCTCTCGCTGATGAAGAACATCATCATCCTCTGTGGCCACTACAAGGGCATCGACTATCGCATCCGCGAGCACCTCATCACTCGCGAGATTTCGATTGGCGACTACGTGCTCACAGGTGGCGAGCTTGCTGCGTGCGTGATTGCCGATTCGGTGGTAAGAATCATTCCTGGAGCTATTGGCGACGAGGCCTCGGCACTCACCGACTGCTTCCAGGACAACCTCCTTGCTCCACCAGTATATACCCGCCCTGCGGAGTTCAACGGCTGGAGGGTCCCCGAGGTACTGCTCTCGGGCAACTTTGCCGAGATTGAGAAGTGGCAGGAGGAGCAGGCATACGTACGCACCAAGGAGCTTCGTCCCGACCTCTTGGACGAGTAACAAACAACAAACATTATTCATCTATTAATTAATATATGTATTATTATGAAGAAAATCTTTCTACTTTTGGCAACAGCTCTTTTCGCTTTCGTAGCGTGTGAGCAGACCGAGCAGCCAGGCACAGGTACTGGCAATGGCAATGAGGCTAAAGGCACACTTGCCGTAACTGAGAAATCTGTAGATGTAGCCTTTTATGGCGGTGAGGCTGTTGTAAACTACACTATCACCGATGGTGAGGAGGGTGCAAAGCCCACAGTAACTGCTAACCAGGAGTGGGTTAACAACATCACCGTTGCAGAGACCATCACATTCAATGTTGACTTCAACAATGTTGAGGAGGCTCGTGTCGCAACCCTTAACGTAGCTTATGGCGAGCAGTCGTTCGAGGTATTCGTGCGTCAGGCTGAGGGTATGGTAGTTGACGTAGAGTTTGTAGCTACAGCACTCAATGGTGAGTACTACGGCACTGCTTACTCTGAGGATCCCAACTACTTTGCTATCCTCTCGAAGAATGGTACTACAGGTTGGAGCGACCTCTACCTCGACACATACTACCGCTTCGACCTCTACTCAAAGACTTCTACTGATGCCTCAGCACCAGTTCTTCCACAGGGTGTCTTCGCTTACGACTACCTCAACTCTGGCAAGGGTGAGACCTTCGGTGACTTCTACAGTGTACGTATGGAGACATTCCAGGATGGTAACCTCAAAGAGACAAAGATCGAGGATGGCGTTGTAATCATCACTGAGAACAAGATCGAGGCTATCTTGAAGATGGTTGACGGCAAGGTACACCGTGTAGTATACGAGGGCTCTTTGGCACTTGGCTACATCGAGGTTCCAGCACCTGACTACTACTCAACTCTTACTGAGGACCTTACATTCGAGCACCCAGATGGCACTATCCGTCTTAACTACTTTGGTGACTACTACGGTATTGGTGCTGCTAACTGGACAGTGAGCCTTGTATTGCCTGGCACAAACATCAATGGCGACTACTTTATGCTTGACATCGTAACCGACAGCGTGGCATTTGAGGCATCTAATATCGTTGGCACATACAACTGTGTTGCAGAGGCTGACGTAGCTAAGAACACCTTCATCAAGGGTACCTACTCTGGTGGCTTTGCTAGCTCTTGGTACTTCGTAGCTGTTGACAACTACTATGGTACTGACGACGTAGCTCCACTTGTTGATGGTACTATCACTATTGCAGAGGAGGGTATTAACTTCGTTGTTACATTCGACTGTATGGACGACAACGGCCACAAGATTGCTGGTACTTACACTTGCTCAACACTTGAGATGTACGACAATAGCAAATAATATATAGCAGGATATTAACCCAAGTCACAGGACAAAGGACTGTTGCACAATCGGTTGCAACAGTCCTTTTTTTACACCGACAGCCAATATTTTTAAACATAAAACAATTAGTTTTGACCATTAATATTTGCATTTAATATTTTTTTTATATCTTTGCACCGTAGGGATATAGTTTTTGCGATTCCCTGCGTTATATATGCACGATATTTGCAACAGAAGATTAAAACTTAAAACTATGAGAAAGATTACAATGTTACTTGCTGCCTTGATGATCTTGGCAATCGCCGAGCCTACATCGGCAAACACACTTCTTGATAATGATGAGCGACAGATAGAGTTCAGCGAACTCCCATCGAAGGCTCAGCAATTTGTAAAAAAGCACTTTGCCAACGAGCAGGTCTCTGTCGTGATTCTCGACACAGGCTTAGTCTCGAACGAGTATGACGTAGTCCTTGCAAATGGCACAAAGATTGAGTTCAAGGGCGATGGCGAGTGGAGCGAGGTCAAGTGCCGCCAGGGCGAGGTGCCTGCAGGCCTCGTTCCAGGAAAGATTGCCGACTATGTCGAGAAGAAGTACCCCTCAACAACGATTACAAGCCTCAAGCGTGAGTATCGCGAGTGGGAGGTAAAGCTTAGCAACGGCCTTGAGCTGACGTTCGACAACTCGTATAAGTTGACGGATATCGACGACTAAGAGATGTAGTTGTGTCCGGGAAAAATTAAAGTTAGGTTAGAATTATGAGAAAGTTGTTTATTATCGCGGCGATGACCTTCGGGCTCTTTGCCGTGGGCTGCGACGACGACTTCACACCCTCAGCATCACTGAGCACATCGTTTTACGATGCATACCCCAATGCCGTAGATGTTGAGTGGGAGTGGAAGCACAACAGAAAGTATCGTGTCGCAGAGTTTAAGCAGGATGGCCAGGAGTGCGAAGCCTGGTTCACAAAGTCGGGCGAGTGGGTGCTCACTGAGTTTGAGATGCAGTTCTCGCAGCTTCCCGAGGCGGTGCAGAGTGCCTTCAAGGAGGGCTACGGAGCAACAACGCCAGTGGATAACGTCTACCGCATTGAGCGTAACAACGCCGAGACGCTCTACACTATCGAGAGCGTGGTTATCGTCAATGGTTTTGATACCGACATCTTCTTGACCTATTCGGCTGATGGCACACTCAAACGCGAATGGGTAGAGGTCGAGAACGACGACTACCTCTATTACTGGCTGTAGGCCGTAGACCAGCGGGCCACGAGGCTCGACAACATATACTCCAATTTTTGGGCTGTTCAACTGAGTTGAGCAGCCCTTTATTTGTGGGCAATTAGCAACACATTGTGAAGTTGTGTTGTAGCAAAAAAGACCAAATTATAAAACATTGAAAACATATGATTTTGGAACATATAACTCATTGTAGTACACTAAATTGGCCTAAAGGACAAAATATGCAAAAAAGTTTAAGAATATGCAGGTAAAAATTACAATAAAACCCATTTATTCATAAATTATTCGTAAATTTGCCGAGGCTCGGCATGCAGTCAACAAATAAAACACATATAATATAACAACATTATTACTATTTTTTTATGAAAAACATCAAGCATTTTCTAGTTGCAGCCATCGCTCTCGTAGCAGGCTTCGCAATTAGTGCCTGTACTCAGGATCCAACTACCCCAAGTGGCGGTAGTAGCACGGAGACCAAGGTAGAGGTAGAGGTCACAGAGGTTACGGCAAGTGGTGCAACCATCAATGTTGTAACACAGAACGTTAAGGAGTTTGCCTATGTTCAGCGAGACACCGAGATCCCTGCAACAGCCATCCTCCAGAGCGACGAGTTCAAGACAAAGATCGAGAACACCGACGAGGTTACAACAACAAACATCACTATCACTGGTTGCAACGCTGGTGAGACATACACTATGTTCTTTGCATTCCGCCTTGCAGACAACTCTATCTATGAGGAGGTTAAGCGTGTCGAGTTCACAACTACGGACTATGGCGACAACGTATTGACAGTTGTTGACCGTATGTACGACGGCTTCTCAGTTCACATCCAGATTCCTGACGAGGTTAAGGAGCGTGGCAACGCTTTGCGTTACTCAACTACCTCTATGGCTATGTTCAACTATATGAAGTCTATGGGTACGGGTTCGTACGACAACTTGCTCTACAACGCTGCACAGTGGACTACTGAGGATAGAACTGTTATCTGCGACGACTACCATAGCGTAGAGCGTGATGAGAATGGCGACGTCATCTACGATGAGGAGGGTAACATTGCAGGTGCAAGCTTCTACGATCCTAAAGTGCCTGGCGAGCCTGGCTACTTCTTGGTAGGTGAGTTCGAGTATATGGATGACACCGAGGAGCGTACAGTTCTCTACATCGACGAGGAGAGTGGCGAGATCAAGTCTAAGCGTGTTAACGACGACTCATACTGGGAGAGCACCGTATGGTGGTACCCTGCAGGCTGGCAGCCAGGCTACTACAACCCATTGTACGACTGGGTAAGCTGGTACAACGACCAGCAGAACAACCCTGACCAGTACGACTCAGAGAAGTACTGGACAGGTTACTATGAGCGTCTCTATGTTGAGACACTTCCTGCTGAGACTCTTGAGGGTAACGTCGAGATTAAGGTTACTGACATAACTCCTATCGATGCTTGCTTGTCGTTCACTCCATCAGACGACGTATTGCAGTACTGCATCCTCGTATGTACAGAGTCTGAGTTCGAGACACAGATTATGCCTCTTATCGAGAACAACGAGGAGCACTTGCGTTGGTTCACTGGCTCATACTTCGCTATGATGAGCTTCGGTATCCAGATGGGTGCTGGTCCTACTGAGTTGTGGCTCACAGACTGGTTCGTAGATACTAAGGGTATGGCAGGTCAGAAGATCCGTGTTCTTGTATCTGGCATTGGTGATACTGAGGGTAAGACGCAGAGCTTCGCAACAACAACTTTCACACTTCCCGCGGTTACTCTTCCAAAGCCTGAGGTTGTTGTAACACCTGTGCCAAGCGACGATCCTTACACCGTTACATTCAACATCAAGAACCCTAACCCTGATAACGCTATCACTGAGGCTTACTTCGCTTGTAACTACGAGCGTGAGTTCGACGCTATCCTCAAGGAGTACAGCTACACATCACTCCTCAAGGAGATGGGTAACCCCCTCGATGCTACTGCTGTTGGTCTTATCAACACTCCTGAGGGCTTCAACTTCACAATGTCGTCACGCGAGAATGCTACTACACGTCTTGCAGTGCTTGCATACAACTGGGAGGGCTCAAGCAACAACCCTGATGATCCTAACACTAAGGCTGTTGCTGAGTACACTACACCTAACGCTAACTTCCCTGTACGTGTAAACTCAGAGCTCTTCGAGAAGCTTCAGGGCGAGTGGGAGGCATCTGCTGAGATGAAGAACTACGTTCCTGTAACCGACTCTGAGGGTAATGCTACTGGCGAGTACAAGTTCGAGAACGCTGGCACTTACAAGTCACCTGTGACTATCGCCGCTGGCATCGAGTACCCAGAGACTCTCACAGAGGATGTTTACGACCTCTACGCAGAGTGGGGCATCAGCCGCGAGAAGACTGACGAGCTCTTCGAGGAGTTCTTGGCAATGGCTGAGCAGTACAACGCACGCACACGTGGCTTCAACCGCCTCTTGTGCCTCGGTTACAACTTCGCACACCCCGACTACAACCTCGGCATCGTACAGACTCCTTGGGATTTGTTCATCTCTGACGAGTTCTCTGTAGCAACTGTATCTGATATGTTCTACGACTTCGGTCCAAAGTGGAACTTTGAGATTGATGCTGATGGTAGCGTATGGTTGCCAATCGACATTGAGCGTGAGTTCCCAATGTCTGCATTCTACTATGGTCTTGACTACACATTCTATATGTTGGCTATTGGCGAGCGTTCATACCTTGGTGGTGATGTTATCGGCACTGATGGCAATGTAATCATCGAGGCTCGCTTCCCTGTTGAGATCTCTGACGACTACAACACTATCACTATCAAGCCTATCGTTTACAAGGATTCTACAGGTGCAACTGAGACATACTACCCAAGTGTAGCTCAGCTCCAGAATGGCTATGCTACACCTCTTAACCCACGCGTACGTGGCGATGTTGTCCTCACTCGCAAGGCTGGTGCAGCTGCTGCTAAGGCTAACGTAGCAACTGCTAAGGTTCCATCAAAGGCTGTTGCAGCTGTTGGCAAGGCTCCTGTACCTATGCAGCGTGCTGAGTTCTCAATGACATCGTTCGAGAACATCACTCCTCGCACACGCATCGTTCCTGAGCGTAAGATCGAGGCTGGTGCTGAGGCATACCACAAGCGTGCTAAGGCAGCTATTGAGGCTTACTACGGCGTTAAGTTCTAATGGCTTAGGCTAATACAGATTAGGACTATCCTTGTTCGGCGGTGAATTGAATTTCACCGCCGAATCTTTTTTTTAGAATACATAAGATTTTAATTGAAAAATTTGGTTGACAAAATTATTGTTCGTATATTTGCGAACATAAATAGCAGAAGAGTATGACAAATAGAGATTATAGCACGAAGCAAGAGCAAATTGCACGTTTTGCAAAGGCATTGGGGCACCCTGCACGTGTTACCATAATGAACTTTCTTGCTAATCAGACCACCTGCTATTTTGGCGATATTCACGAGGAGTTGCCAATTGCCAAAGCCACCGTTTCGCAGCACCTCAAAGAGTTAAAAGAGGTGGGCCTAATACAGGGCGAGATAGAAACGCCAAAGGTTAAATATTGTATCAACCGAGAGAATTGGCAATTTGCAAAGTCTTTGTTCGTCGAGTTTTTTGACGACTGTGCCTGCAAGAAGGAGAGTTGCTGTGAGTAGTTATTCTCTTTTTTTAGAAGCATTGTTCGTTGTTTTGCGAATTACAAACATTATAATTTAAAACCTATGAAAAACGTATTATTGATTCTTACCCTATGCGTGGTTATGGTGGCTTGCTCAGGAGGCAAGAACAAGAGTGTGGCTGAACATCAGCAGAAAAAACGCGATGTGGTCGAGGTGTTATTCTTCCACGGAACTCAGAGTTGTGCAAGTTGCAAGGCGATAGAACACACTACCGAAGAGCTTCTTGAGGAGTACGAAGAGGCCATCGAGCGTGGCGATGTCGTATACTCAAAACTCGACCTAATCGACAATGAAGCAAGAGCAGAGAGCTATGGTGTTATTTGGTCATCGCTGCTCGTTATAGATTATGATAGCGAAGGAAACGAACAAGTAACAGACCTTACTGACCACGCCTACACGGATGTGATGACCGATAGCGAAAGGCTTAAAACAAGGCTTCGCACAACTATAAATAACTATTTAACAGATTAGGTTATGGAGTGGTTACAGTCGCTGTTGGAAAGCTCCACAACACCTGCAGTTACGGCACTCCTGCTCGGACTGTTGACAGCACTCTCTCCCTGCCCATTAGCCACCAATATAGCTGCTATTGGCTACATAGGCAAGCATATCGAGAGCCGAAACAAGGTGTTTATGCAAGGCATACTCTACACCCTGGGGCGCACGATTGCCTACACGCTGTTGGGTGTGGTGCTGATTGCAATTTTAAGAAGCGGAGCAAGTGTGTTTGGTATTCAAAAGTTCATAGCAACATATGGCGAGATGATTCTGCCACCTTCATTACTGCTTATCGGGGTATTTATGCTCTTTGGCAACCAAATAAATCTACCCTCCTTAGGCCTTGGCAACAGCAGTGAGGGACTCGCTCGTAGAGGTGGAGTAGGTTCGCTGATGTTGGGTGTACTCTTTGCCCTGGCATTCTGTCCTACAAGTGGAGTGTTCTACTTTGGTATGCTTATTCCGATGTCTGCAAGCACGACTATGGGATACCTATTACCAATACTCTTTGCCATTGCTACAGCCTTGCCAGTGCTTGTTGTTGCATGGATATTGGCATTCAGTGCAGGAGAGATTGGAGCGGTATATGGCAAGATGAAGGCAATACAGAAGTGGTTAAATATAGTGGTAGGCGTGATGTTTATCGCAATAGGAATATATTATTGTTTAACAATTTACATTTAGAAATTATGGAAATCAAGGTTTTAGGAACAGGTTGCGGTAAGTGCAAGACAACCTACGCAGTGATTGAAAAGGTCATCAAGGAGAACAACATCACGGCAACTCTTACCAAGGTAGAGGATATTATGGAGATTATGAACTACAATATCCTCACAACCCCTGCCATAGTGGTTGATGGCGAAGTGAAAATCAAGGGCTATGTACCAAGCGAAAGAGAGATTAAGGAGTTATTGGGAGTATGATACAGCAATTCGCAGATTGGTTAGTGTATGACATCTTCGGTTTGGATGCTGCTACACCGTTGGGTACGGCTGTCAATTTCTTCTTTTACGACAGCATCAAAATCATTATACTGCTTTTCAGTATCAGTCTGGTAATGGGTATTATCAATGCCTACTTCCCTATTGAGCGACTACGCCAATACCTCACCACGCATAAACTCTATGGCTTGGACTACTTCTTGGCGGCTCTCTTTGGTGGTATTACTCCGTTCTGCTCCTGCTCCTCGGTGCCACTCTTTATCGGCTTTGTCAAGGGTGGAATCCCATTAGGCGTAACTCTGACATTTCTTATCGCCTCGCCTTTGGTTAGCGAGGTAGCGGTTGCGATGTTTCTCGGCTCGTTTGGAGTGAAGGCTACGCTGATTTATGTTGTGAGCGGTACGCTACTGTCGATGATTGCGGGCTTTATTTTGAGCCGTATGCACCTTGAACCCTATTTGAGTGATTGGGTGAAAGCAGCACAAGCACAATCTTCGGCACAGAGCCAAAGATGGGAGGCAGAGAAAACTCCATTCATCAAGCGACTACCTGCTATCACTCGTGAATCGTTGGGCATTGTACGAGGTGTACTGCTCTATATTCTGATTGGTATCGGTATTGGTGCTACGATGCACGGCTATGTACCCGAAGGCTTCTTTGAACAATACCTCTCGGCAGAAAATTGGTGGGGCGTACCACTTGCCGTGGTGCTTGCTGTACCGATGTATGCCAACCCTGCAAGCATCGTACCTGTGGTTGAGGTCTTTGTGGCAAAAGGTATTCCGCTCGGTACTGCCATCGCCTTTATGATGGCGGTCATTGGTCTTTCTATTCCCGAGGCTACAATGTTAAAGAAAGTGATGACTTGGAAGTTGATAGGCATCTTCTTCGGCGTGGTAACATTGCTGATTATAATCTCTGGATATTTGTTTAATTGGGCGATATAGAATCGAGTTAGTACATAGTAAGCAGTCAGTTAGACATAGGCCATTAAAAAGAGCTTAGGGAGTATAAAGATTGCAGCCACACGGCCCTTACCCTATACTCCCTAAATTCTCCAAGTTCTCCAAGCTCCTTAGATTCCCTAAATTCTCTAAATTCTCTAATCTCCTTAGCCCGCTACTCTACATAATCCTTATATAGTTCAACAAACTCACCTGCATCACGCACATCGTCACGGCCGAAAGATATCGGCTCCGAGATATACAACTCTCCGACATAGCCATTCTCATCCTCGGCAAGAGCACAAATAACATACTCGTTGCCATAGCTGCAGAGTGCCCAGTCGGGTGATGAGGAGTATGAGTACTCGAGCAGGCTCACGCGAATTTCAGTCTCTGAATACTCCTCCAGCACATCGCTACGGAAAATATCGAAGTGGAGTGCTGGCGAATAACTCTTAGAGGCAAGTTCTATCGACATAAAGTAGTCGGCATAACCCATAAAGGCACTATAATATGGCTCAAGAGCCACAACTTCAGAGAGATCATAGGCCGTGCAGTTGACCTCAACTATTTGATTTGTTCCCTCACCATCTTCAAGCGTGGTGAAGCGATAGAGAAATAGATCTGTGGTCGCAGCACCTGCATAGTAGCCACATACTGCGAGTACAAACTCTGTGTCGGGTGGCAACTGCGAGATATGCTCGCGATAAACACCCGAAAGTTCGAAAGGCTCATACTTGCTCATTACATAATCAAGCTGCTCTTGCTTATCACCCTCTGGCAAATTATTGGCATACATCAGAACAGCCGTATAAGGCTCATCACACGATGGGGTGATGGTGACATCTACCGATCGAGGACGGATATTATCAAACGTGGCAGTAAAGGTCATATCCGAACGCTCGACACCCCCTGTAGAGAAGTATTTTACTATTGGCTTAGATACTACCATTGGAACATTACCATCGTCTGAAGCGATAGCATAAATAAGTGCCATATAGCGATGGTTGGCGTTGAGAGTTTTGGAGAACGTAGCATCTCCGCAGTATCCAAGGTGCTGCATAATTTCATCGGCACTCATCTCCTCGAAGTAGTATAGGTGGTCTGCGATATAGAAGAATGCCTCTGCAACCTGCTCCTCTGCCTTTTCGGTAAACTCCATACCCTGCTCAACATACCCGGCCTCGCCATCCTCGACAAGTTGCACCATATAGTAACCATTCCAACTCTCGGGGTGCACGCTAAAGGTCACCTCAGGGCCATTAGCCTCAATTTCAACATTAAACTCCTCAGTAGAACGCTCCGGCAGACGCTTCTCTATCAAGATATGCTCTACAGGAGTTACGCACGCATAATCATCGCCGCGAAGATAGACGCCATAGGCATAGACAACATACTCCTTTGCAGGCGACATATCCTGCCACAACCTCACCTGCTCACCTTGCACAGCAAGCTTGCTTTTTATAAGGTAATCTTCGAGACTATCTTCGCCTTGATTACTGGTTGTGAAGTAGTTATAATCAGCAGCTACAAGCTCCTCGCGATTGGTGATCTTATACTGGTCTATATAGTCTCGCTCGGCGAGCATCACCACATAGCGAAGATCATCGCTCGAAGGAGTGATCTTAATCTGGCACTCCGAGTAGTCGAGTTTGGTTATCTCAAGCGAGAGATATTTATCAGCAGCTGCGGCTTGCTTAACAACAAATTGTGGCGTCTCGGAGGTAGAGATATGGCGAAGAGTTACCACAGCCTCACGCGACCAACCACTCTCGTTTGGGAGTACACGAAAAGAGATAACACCTGTAGCTGAGTTGTCAACATCTACAATCCATTCAGACTCCGTAACGGCTATTGGATTGATTCCGTTGACACTATCAAGCGTATAGCAGACCTCCACATAACCACCTAAAGCTGAAAGTTCAACAAGATTTGTAGCGACACTAAACTTCGATACAGGCTCCTGAGTATCGGCACACGACATAAGGAGCACAATGGCAGATAGTATAGAGAGCAATCTTTGCATAGCACAAAACTATTGTAAATAGGCTATAACAGGCATTGATCGCATCACTGGCACCTCACCATCCTTCGACTCAACAGCAAATACTATTACCATATACTTCTTGTCTGACGAGAGCTGCATCGAGATGGTCTTTGAACCAGAGTAGCACTTTGCGTTGAGATACTGCTCTGCACTATATCCGTTCTTCATAAAGTTGCGGGCCTCGGTATAGAAGTTCGTGGCAACGCTCTTGATGACATACTCATTGATCTTCTCACCAGGTGGGATGTAGAGGAGGTTATCATCGGGAGCAATCTGCACAACATAGTAGCCGCTCCAGTTATCAGGCTCTACGCTGATTGTTGCCAAGTTGTTGGCATATGCCACATTTACAGCGAAGTCGATGTCGTACATAGTAGGCATCGGAATATCGACAATCGAGGTATGAAGAGGAGTTGTCATTGTATAGCTGTTGCCGCTAAACTCAATACCATAGCTATATATAGTGTATGTGGCACCTGGCTGCATACCCTGAAACTCACGCTCAGCATCGCCCGAGTAGATGAGCTGAGGGCTCACACGCCCCATAAGCTCCTCGAGTGTCATATTGTTACGCTGAGCAAGGGCAAGGTAGCTCTCCATCTCGTTGGCAACAAACTGAGAGCCATCAGTAATACCCGTCTGCTTGAAGTACTCCGAGTCGATGATATTAGCCATATATGGACGCTGCTTATCGCGAGGCTCGTAGTACACCTTGCAGCTCTTGTATGTGATGTTCGAGACTTTAAACTTGAAGTCGTTCAAAGGCTGCTTGTCCTGCGTAATATAGACACGGAGTGGCTTCTCCATATTCTTGTAATTCACAGTGACAAAACCCATACGCTCCTCCGAGGCATCGCTCTCGGCGATGTGAATAATAATCTTGCCGACACTCACCTCTCCAGGAGTAATCCACTCGACATTCGATGTCACAGTAGGCATCTCGCCCTTAATTGGATTGGTTATACCGTAGTAGATTGCAACATCGCCACCCTCACCCGTGACATTAAGCTGGTAGGTGTCAAGCTCCATTTGGGGTGGTAGGCCACTATCGACAGGTGTTGACTCGCAAGCCATAACAAACAACGCAAGAGCAACGATGAAAAGGTGGAGAGGTCTAAAAATTTTAAGCATAACCATATCAAAAATTTGTCTTTATAATTAGAGCAAAGGTAAGAATAATTCTTTACTTTACAAATCAGGTGGAGCCGTCGACCCGACAACCCCACCTAAATATGTTCGCAAATATAACTATTTTTGTCCTATTTCACTCAGCAAAGTAGAACATCCATCCTCAAGCAAATCGAGCACTAACTCAAAGCCTTCGTGACCCTCGTAATAGGGGTCTGGGACGTACGACCAGTCGGGATGTCGACGCAAAAACTCTCGGAAACGAAATATTTTAAACTGAGCCTCGCGACTGGGAGCAAGGCGAAAGAGTGCCTCGTAGTTATTATCGTCCATAGCAATAATCATATCGAAGCGTTCGAAGTCCTCCTCACGCACCTGACGTGAGCGATGGGTGATATCTATGCCACGGGCAGCAGCAGCACGACGCATACGAGCATCGGCACGCTCGCCAGCGTGGCCACCATAGGTTCCCGCAGAGTCGAGAAAGATCTCGCTTTTAAGCCCCGCACGATCGACAAGAGTCTGCATCATAGCCTCCGCAGCCGGCGAACGACATATATTACCGAGGCAGACAAAGAGAATTCGCTGTTTCATACTTACCTAATTTTGTGCAAAGATAGCCATTAATTATGATATTATCAACGTCGTTTTGTTGAACAAAAACCCGGTTTCATTTATGCTATCGTCAAATTGTCGATTTTCGGCACAATAGTGACAGTGTTTTTTACGCTTTTTATCTATGACAGAGATATTTTTTATATCTTTGCCGCGTCAAAAACGAATATTAACAACACAAAAACATATAGTTAGAGTATGAAAATTAAAGCACTTTTGCTTGTTACCGCCGCACTATTTATGTTCAACATCGCGGCTAATGCACAGGCTCTTCCACGTCCTGTTCGCAACGTCGAGCTTCAGGATCTCGACGCAAAGAAGGCTCGTCTGCCTTGGTGGGGCGAGAAGAACCTCTTGATCTTCTACGTTGACCCTGAGGTACCAAAGCAGAACCACGACTTCATCACATATCTCGAGAATACTGGCCGTGTCCAGGGCCCAAACATCGAGGGTTTCGGCATTGTAAACCTCAAGGACGCAGTATATCCAAACTCCCTTGTACGCCAGATTGCTGATGCTCGTACAGCCAAGAACGGTGCTACAATTCTCTGTGATCCAGACCATTGGATCTCAAGTGCTTGGCGTTTGGGCGACTGCAACAACTGCTTCGTGATAATGCTTGTTAACAAGAAGGGCGAGCTCGTATATGTTCACAAGGGCGAGATGTCGAAGGCCGAGCAGGAGCGTTTCATCGCAGCTGCCGACAAACTCCGATAACTCAGCGTACGGATGGTGCGTTGTCTTCTAATCGCCACCGCCCTGCTACTCAGCACCCTAAGCCTTAGGGCCGAGAGTGTGGAGAGGGCAACGCTCGACCAAGACACCATACGATACATATACACACCCATAGACCAAACTCCCAAAATCGTGGAGTTTGGTCTTCGTCTTTATGACTACCTGCATCTTCTGCCCGACGAGGATAAACGAGCAAATATTGCCGTTGTAGCACTCCCTGCATACTCGATAAGCACGGGCCTAAGATTGGTCGCTGTTGGCGACATAGAGTATCGTTCGACCCTCGACAAGAGCCAAATCGACAATTTACGCATCCTCGCATCAGCGTCATTGACAGGCTACTATGACGTTATTATCGACGGTCACAACCACTTTAAATCGAAGCGTCATAGTCTATACTACAATGCTGCCGCAATCGTAGAGCCGAGTCGCATATATGGACTCGACTACACCTCCTCATCGACAAATAACCCTGGTCTCTACACCAATCAGACTATCAACACAATGGTCGGCTACAGCTGGCAAACATCCGAGTGGCTACAACTCACCAGCGAGCTCGACTACCGCTGGGAACGAGCCTCGAAACTTAACTTGCGAGCTTCGGAGATTGTCCACGACAAAGGGGCGAAATATAGCGGTTTGGGAATCACTTTAAGTGCCCAATTCTCTACCCTCAAGGCTACTGAGACCTACTATAAACACGGCCTACACGCACGAATTTCAGCGACATTAAGACCCTCATTTCTAAGCAACTATAAACATAATCTCTGGCAACTATCTACCACACTCGGCTACTACCAGCCGCTATGGCGAGGGGCACTCCTTGCTGCGGAGCTATATGCCGAGCATCAACCACACTACACACCCTGGATTCTTCGCCTCAATATAGGCTCGTGGCAACATATGCGTGGCTACTACCCATCACGCTACAAGGGCAACACCCTGATGGGCGGTCAGGTGGAGCTTCGCCAACATATTTGGCAAGGCATTGTAGCTGCTGTTTGGGGAGGTTTCGGAACAGTTACATCCATCAACGACCCGCTTGCGTGGCACAAGATACTACCCGACTATGGAGCGGGTATTCGCTACTACACAACACCCACATCAGCACTCCACATTGACTTTGGCTTTGGACGTCAGAGCCACAACATCTTGGTGGGCCTCGACCAGAGATTTTAGCCCTCGGGGCAAAATTTCGGAATATTTCCACATAACTGCATAAAAATTAAATTTTTTGTCGTATATTTGCGGCCATATTACTATACCTTTGGTATAGCAATCATATTTTTTTAATCTCGTTAGAGGATTTTTTGTTTATGAAAATTGCATTAGCCCAGCTAAACTTTACAGTAGGCGACATTAAGGCCAACACCGCAAAGATTATCGACGCCATCGCTCGTGCCAAGAACGAGGGTGCAGATCTTGTTGTATTTTCGGAGTTTGCCGTGAGTGGCACCCCAGCCTACGGACTTCTTACCAAGACCACCTTTCTCACTCTCTGCGAGGAGGCTGTTGAGAGCATAGCTTCGAAGTGCCGAGGCATCGCTGCAATTGTTGGAACACCCTACCTCACAGATGAAGGCCCTATCAGTGCTGCTGCCTACATCGACGGCAAGGGAGGCCTTGAGTATATCGGCAAGCGACGCGTGTCAGCACGTCGTGAGATGGGCTACATCGTGGGCTCGTCGATTGGCAGCCAGACAATACAACTCAAGGATAAGAGCCTGCGTATCGTAGTAGGCGACGACCTCAGCCATATGGATGAGATCGACGAGGATATCTATGCAATCATCTCTATCAACGCTCGTCGCTACGGCAAGGGTATTATGACTCGCCGCTTCGACAAGATGAGCCGCCTTGCATTCAGCGAGGGCACAAACCTCATCTTGATGAACCAGGTGGGTGGCTCGGGCGACATCGTCTACGACGGAACTTCTGGCATTCTCGACAGCGAGGGTCACCTTGTGATGCTCCTTAACAGCTTTGAGGAGGACTTCCGAATCTTCGACACCGAGGCTGATAACAAGCCTTTCGACGTGCCCTTCACAACATACAAGGATCGCAACTCTATGCTCTATAAGGCAGCCTGCCTCGGTCTTCGCGACTACTTCCACAAGAATGGCTACAAGAAGGCTTGCGTGGGTCTCTCAGGAGGTATCGACTCTGCCGTTGTTGCCTGCATAGCGGTGGGTGCCCTGGGCAAGGAGAATGTACGTGTGCTCCTTATGCCATCGCCATTCACACCTTACGAGAGTGTCGAGGATGCTAAGCGTTTGGCCGAGAACCTCGGCGTGGAGTATAGCGTACTCCCAATCAGCCAGGCATACAATGCCATAGTGGGAACACTACAACCAGTTATCGGTGGTACAGAGTTTGACGCCACAGAGGAGAACATCCAGACACGCATCCGCACAACAATGCTTATGGCCCTCCAGAACAAGACTGGCTATATGTTGCTCAACTCGTCGAACAAGAGCGAGAACGCCCTCGGCTGGTGTACGCTCTATGGCGACACTGCGGGCACATTCAGCCCCACAGGCGACCTCTACAAGGGCGAGATCTACGACCTCGCACGCTACATCAACGACCACCTCGGTGAGGTAATTCCTAACGAGATCCTCGACAAGGAGCCATCGTCAGAGCTTCGTCCAGACCAGAAGGATAGCGACTTCTTGCCTCACTACGAGGTTATCGACGCCATCCTCTTCCGTATGATTGAGAAGAAGCAACACCGTGAGGAGATCATCAACGCTGGCTTCGACGCTAACGTCGTGGAGACAATTCACAAGATGGTTATGGAGAACGAGAAGAAGCGCTACCAGTTCCCACCAGTCTTGCGTCTCTCGCCTTGTGCCTTTGGCCACGAGTGGCTAATGCCTTTGGTCAACCACTACTGCGACTAAACCGAGCAAAGAGTAGGGCCAATGGGGCAGCCAAGCAGCAGAACAAAGCGTGGAGGCCAAACAGTAAAAAGGGCTATGCGTGGGCGACAAGCAAGAGTAGTCAAGAGCTCAAAACGAGGTAAGAGTAAGTACCAACAGATTAAGATTTTTGGAAAAAAGATGTCTTTAATACGAGTTTTACTAGCAATCATATTCCCACCACTGGCTGTTGCAGACCAGGGATGTGGTTCATTCCTTATTGTATTTTTGCTCACTTGCCTGGCTTGGATACCAGGTGTGATTGCAGCTCTCATCATACTTAACAAACCAAGATAACTCAATCTCAAAACACGTCATAAAGGCAACTTGCTATGAGAAGCATCGAGCATCGAGGCGTCGTCGACCGCATTGAGGGTGACACCATTATGGTCAAAGTCGAGAAGCAGACAGCGTGTGCTGCGTGCCACGCCAAGGGTCTATGTGGCGAGAAGGGTGAGGAGCGAATCATCGAGGCAAAGACGACTAATGCCGACAACTTTGAGTTAGGAGAGAGAGTCATCGTAGCACTCGAGACAAGATCTATGGGCGTTATGTCGGTTGTCTGGGCCTACCTCTTTCCACTCATCGTGCTTCTTGCAGTACTCTTCACGGCTGAAGCCCTCGGCTTTAGCGAAGGTGCTGCGGCCATAGCCTCGCTTATTGCTACGGCAGCATACTACGTTGTGCTCTACGCTCTGCGTAGGTATATCGACAGAAAGATTAAATTTACAATTATAAAAGAGTAATGAACGAACTACTATTAACAGTCCTGACACTTAGTGTCTTAGGTGCTTTGCTCGCCGTTATTCTCTACTTCGTGGCTCAGAAGTTCAAGGTCTACGAGGATCCTCGCATCGACGAGGTCGAGAAGATGTTGCCTGGTGCTAACTGTGGCGGTTGCGGCTTTGCAGGCTGTAGAGCTATGTCAGAGGCATTGGTCAACCGCGATAACATCTCGTCGCTCAACTGCCCCGTAGCTGGTGGCGAGACTATGAAGTCTATCGCAGATTTTTTGGGTAAGGCGGCAGGCACACAGAGCCCCAAGGTGGCAACAATACGTTGCGGAGGCACTTGTGCAAAGCGTCCTAAGGTAAACACCTACAATGGTCCTAAGAGCTGTGCTGTTGTCAACTCATTCTACATCGGTGACACAGGTTGTGCATACGGCTGTATCGGCTATGGCGACTGCGTTGCAGCCTGCAAGTTCGGAGCACTCAAGCTCAACCCTGAGACTGGCCTTGTAGAGGTCGATGCCGACAAGTGTACTGCGTGTGGTGCTTGTGTTAAGGCCTGCCCAAAGGCCATCATCGAGCTTCGTAAGAAGTGGCCTAAGAATCGTGCGATCTACGTTGCTTGCCGCTCGAAGAATCGTGGTGCTGTGGTTGCCAAGGTGTGCAAGGCTGGCTGCATTGGCTGTGGCAAGTGTGCTAAGGTCTGCCAGTTTGATGCTATTACCATCGACTCATTCTTAGCATACATCGACCCTGAGAAGTGTAAGTTGTGTCGCAAGTGTGTTAACGAGTGTCCTACAGGAGCTATCCACATCGAAAATATGGAGCGTCTCGCGAAGGAGCCTAAGGTCGTAGCACCTAAGGCAGAGGCAAAGAGCGAGGCTAAGGTTGAAACCGCTAAAAACGAGTAAACGATGAGAACATTTCCCATAGGCGGTATTCACCCGCACGACAACAAGGAGTGGAGCAAGGATCAGGCTATCGAGCTACTCGAGCTACCCGACCAGGTTGCCATTCCAATGATTCAGCACATTGGTGCTCCATCAACACCTCTGGTGCAGAAGGGCGACAAGGTACTCACAGGTCAGCTTATCGGCCAGGCTTCGGGCTACGTCTCTGCAAACATCCACGCCACAGTATCAGGCACTGTAACAGCTGTCGACGGCTATGCTAATGGTCAGGGTCAGCGTCGTCTGATGGTCGTCATCAAGCGTGAGGGCGACGAGTGGGTCGAGGGTATCGACCGCTCTCCAGAGCTCAAGCGAGAGTGTACGCTCTCCTCTGAGGAGATTATTGCCAAGGTTCGCGAGGCAGGCATCGTGGGTCTTGGTGGTGCTCAGTTCCCTACACACGTAAAACTCTCAGTGCCCGATGGTATGAAGGCCGAGGTACTCATCATCAACGGCGTGGAGTGCGAGCCATACCTCACATCGGACTATCGCAATATGTTGGAGCGTGCCGAGATGCTGCTCACAGGTGTAGAGATCTTGATGCGTGCTGTTAAGGTAGAGCGTGCCGTTATCGGTGTCGAGAATAATAAGCCAGATGCTATTGCTCACCTACGCGAAGTGATTGCACGAGATAACTATCGTGGCATTGAGGTTATGCCACTCAAGATGCGTTACCCTCAGGGTGGCGAGAAGCAGCTCATCGCAGCCGTCACAGGCCGCCAGGTGCCACCTCCACCAGCACTCCCTATCTCAGTGGGTGCTGTGGTATGCAACGTGTCGACAACTATAGCCGTTTACGAGGCTGTACAGAAAAACAAGCCACTCATCGAGCGAGTTGTTACAGTCACAGGCAAGGAGCTCAAGTCTACACACAACTATTTGGCACGTTTCGGTACCCCCGCGAGCCGTCTATTCGAGCTTGCAGGACTCCCCGAGGGCGATGTTAAGTTGCTCAACGGTGGTCCAATGATGGGACGTTGCATCGTCGACCTCACAGCACCACTCATCAAGGGTTGCTCGGGCATTACCGTACTCTCGGGCAAGGATGCAGTGCGTGGTCAGGAGCTATCATGCATCAAGTGTGCTAAGTGTGTCGAGGCCTGCCCAATGGGTCTTGAGCCATACTTGCTCTTGAAGTTGGGCAAGATGCAGAAGTGGGATGTTGCCGAGGAGCACAACGCAGCAGACTGCATCGAGTGCGGTTGCTGCTCGTATACCTGCCCATCGTATCTTCCACTCTTGGACTATATTCGTCTTGCTAAGCAGGCTGTGGCAGCAAATATGCGTGCTCGTGCCGCAGCAAACAAGAAGTAAAACGTATTACTATATATAAATTATGCAAACACGACTTTTTGCAGCCCCCTCACCCCACATCCACGGTGGCGAGAGAACGCAGCAGATAATGGGAGACGTTGTTCTGGCTCTTATTCCAGCACTTGCGGTGTCGACCTACGTTCTTGGCTGGAGGGTGCTAATGATCACGGCGATAGCGATTGCCAGCTCAGTGTTGTTTGAGTATCTCATACAGCGATTCTTGCTAAAAGGCCGCACAACAGTTGGCGACCTCTCGGCAGTAGTCACTGGCCTCTTGCTTGCCTTCAACCTCCCCACAGGTATTCCTTGGTGGATCGTTGTTATCGGTGCTTTGGTGGCTATTGGCATCGGAAAGATGACCTTTGGTGGTTTGGGTTGCAACCCATTTAACCCAGCACTTACAGGCCGTATCTTCCTGCTTATTGCCTACCCAGTGCAGATGACCGACTGGACAACAGCTGTGCCAGATGCACTCTCAGGCTCTACGATGCTTGCTAACGTAAAGGCTGGTGCTGTGACACTTAGCGAGGTTGACTACCTCACGCTTCTTGGTGGTCATATGAATGGTTCTATGGGCGAGATTGGTGCTTTGGCCCTCATCCTTGGTGGCATATATCTACTTTGGCGTCGCGTCATCAGCTGGCATATCCCTGTTGCGGTGCTCGGCACAATGGCACTCTTTGGTGTGTGTGTGGCTATCCCTGAGGGTGGTGCTACACTCTGGCAGTTGCCGCTGTTCCACCTCTTGGCTGGTGGTGCTCTGCTCGGTGCTATCTTTATGGCCACCGACTACTCCACATCGCCTATGACACACAAGGGTATGATCATCTACGGTGTGGGTATCGGTCTTATCACTATGGTCATCCGCTTGTGGGGTGCCTATCCCGAGGGTATGTCGTTTGCGATATTCATTATGAATGCCGTGACACCCCTCATTAATAAGTATTGCCGTCCAAAACGCTTCGGCACTAAATAGCACACTACGATGAAGAGTACATTGAAAAATATGGTGTTGGTGCTGTTTAGCATCACTGCCGTGGCTGCACTTCTCGTAGCCCTCGTGAACAACATCACAAAGGAGACTATCGCCGAGACTGAGCAGCGAAACAAGGATTTGGCAAAGCTTGAGGTGTTGCCCGCATTTGAGGGCGAGGCCGAGCTCGAGGAGAAGAGACGCGAGATTGGCGACTTCAATATCAACGTCACAGAGGTAAAGGCTAATGGCGAGCTCGTAGGCTACGCTGTGGAGGCTCCAAGCATTACGAAGAATGGTTATGGCGACCGCATCTACCTTATGGTGGGCTTCGTGGAGCAAGAGGGCAAGACTATCGTTAGCGGTGTGAAGGTAATCTCGCAGAAGGAGACTCCTGGTCTTGGTGCCAATATGCTCAACCCAGGCAACTCTCTGGAGCAGAGCATCGTCGGCAAGTCTCCTGCCGAGGTTAAGTTTGCAGTGAAGAAGGACGGTGGTTCGTTCGATGCTCTCACGGGCTCGACAATCTCGTCACGAGCATATGCCAATGCTGTAGAGACCGCCTACGCGGGTTATCTCTGGGCTAAGGGCGAGCTCCCCTCGACAGAAGATGCTAAGTCGGGTGCTACAAAGACTGAAGAGCCCACGACTACTGAGACAACAGCGACAGATGAGTCTGAAAACCAAACAGAGCCAGAGGCTCAGAAAGGAGAGGTAAGCAATGAGTAAACTTCAACTTATCACAAGGGGTATTATCAAGGATAACCCTACGTTTGTGCTGATCTTGGGTATGTGTCCAACACTCGGTGTTACCTCGTCGGCAATCAACGGTATGGGTATGGGTGTTGCGACTATGGCAGTACTCATTATGTCGAATATGGTAATCTCGATGATCAAGAATATCGTGCCCGACAAGGTGCGTATACCAGTATTTATCGTGGTGATCGCCTCGTTTGTGACCATTATAGAGATGTTGATGAAGGCATACGTCCCATCTCTCTACGCATCACTCGGAGTCTTCATTCCGCTTATTGTGGTGAACTGCATCATCTTGGGACGTGCCGAGGCCTTCGCATCGAAGAATGGCATCGTAGACTCAGCTCTGGATGGCATCGGTATCGGCTTAGGCTTTACACTCTCGCTCACAACCATAGGTGCTGTACGTGAGATTTTGGGCTCAGGCTCAATCTTCGGCTACACATTTGCTGGCGATGTTATGCCACTTCTCTTTATCCTTGCTCCTGGAGGCTTCCTCGTGCTCGGATACTTGATGGTATTGTTTAACAAATTAGCAAAACGATAAAGATGGTAGAGACAAATATTTCTAAAGAGGTCATCCAGGGCTTTGTGGATGGTACTATCAGCGTTGAGTCTATCACCCTCTTCGCCGTTGTCATCGGTGCAATCTTCGTAAACAACGTCGTTCTATCGCAGTTCTTGGGCATCTGTCCATTCCTCGGCGTGTCGTCGAAGGTTGAGACATCGCTGGGTATGGGTATGGCTGTAACCTTCGTTATGGCACTATCATCGATTGTAACGTGGGCATTGCAGAACTACATCTTGGTGCCTTTCGACATCGTCTATATGCAGACTATCGTCTTCATCCTCGTTATCGCTGCTCTGGTGCAGATGGTCGAGATTGTGCTTAAGAAGGTATCGCCATCGCTCTACCAGGCACTCGGTATCTTCTTGCCACTTATCACGACTAACTGTGCCGTGCTTGGTGTTGCGATCATCGCTGTGCAGAAGGATTTCGACCTGCTCACAACAGTCATCTACTCGGTATCTATCGCCGTGGGCTTCGCCATTGCACTGGTGCTCTTTGCTGGTATCCGCGAGCGTCTCGAGACTGAGAATGTTCCCGAGGGTATGCGAGGTGTGCCTATTGCACTTATCACCGCAGGCTTGCTTGCAATGGCCTTTATGGGCTTTGCGAATGTCGTTCCACTCCCATAAAAAGGGGTAGAGGAAATAAACAGAGATGGGGTTGTCCGTGTTGACAACCCCATCTCACATTTAAAACATAGTGGCCAGAGGCATATGATGTAGTAAAGTGTAGCATATTTGTCAACATTAAAAGCAGAGGGAATTGCCGTTTGTAAAATTATGTCTATATTTGCTAAGCATTAAAAGATGATAATGCCTATGAGATAGATAAAGACGAGGAAAAATTAGACATATTTAGCATTTATTTGCTATATTCACTTATCCCTAAAGTCTGGCAGCTTAATAGGATAACTGACACGAATATTGCAGGAATGCTCGCGTTTACGACGCGGGCTTTCGGTTATTCTGTCAGTTAGGTTATGCCAGACACCTTGGGATTCGAGTACACCGATTGTACCGCGTCCTTTTTTTTGCGGCTAACCTAAAACGAATGCGATATGAAGAAAGTCTCTATTGGCCAGTCTATACGCACCGAATTTGAACGTTCAGGACATAGCGTTGTATGGTTTGCACAACAATTGTGCTGTGACCGTACCAATATTTATCGAATCTTTGAGCGTGAGAGCATTGACACACTACTACTCGCTCGTATATCTATTGTACTTAAACACAACTTTTTTACCGAGCTATCAGCCCATACAGACAAAGCTATAGAGACAAAATCTCAACACTAGTGTAGCTTATATATCCACACTCATTCATTCAGCCAGTCATATATTTGAAATATCTTTGTGAAAGCCTTACGTTACAAGGCCCAATGATGTTTAACACAACAAATTTATGAAGAGGCTATTCACTTTTTTTCTAATTTCGTGGTTTGGTTTATCTTCGCTCAATGCACAGAGTGTAGACTACTCTGTGGTATCGGTAGACGAAGAGCGAGGCATTGATTTTATGCAGATAACCAATGTCAACGACTATGTATGTATGCCAATAGTCAATCGACGAGGCGGCTCAATAAGTTGGTTATCAAACCGTATTATCGATATCTCTGCAGACGGCAAACATATAGCATACCTCTCAAACCGTAATGGTGCGACCAACATCTTTGTTAAAGAACTTGGTAAGCAGGGAGGATCGACACAGCGTACAAATCGCAAATCTATTCTCGACTTTAGCTACTCACCAGACGGCAAGCATATACTCTTTTCTGAGAATCGAGGCACATCAAATCAAATATTTCTGACCGATGCTACGGAGGGGTATGTATGCCGACAGATTACCACTTCAAGCCAGGACTACTCTCCAATCTACACTCCCGATATGAGCAAGATACTCTTTGCTCGTCTCGAGAATAGCAATGTGTCAATATGGAGCTACGACATAAAAAGCAACTTCCTGTCAAGCTACTCGTCGGGAATGAATCCCTACCCCCTCAAGAGCAAAGAGACCTACTTATGCACACGTGTAAGCAGTGGTGGTCGCAGCGAGATATGGAGAGTAAACTCGCATACGGGCGTTGAGGAGTGCATAGTCTCAGATGCTAATCACAACTTCGCAAGCCCCGTTTTATCCCCCAATGGAGAGTGGATAGTCTTTGTCGGCTCAAGCGACATTGCAACTCAAAACTTTGTATATAAAAACACAGACATCTATGCTTGTCGAATTGATGGTACATCGTTAGTGCAACTCACCTATCACGCTGCCGATGATCTAAGCCCCGTATGGAGTCGCGACGGCAAGTACATTTACTTCATTTCGCAACGCGGTAGTGCAGCTGCTGTAGCAAATGTATGGCGTATGCCATTTAGATATTAGAGTAGGACACAAAATTCACAATTACCTAATTTAAATTTAAACACTATGAGAAGATTTTACTTTTCACTTGTCGCAGCACTTATAGCTATGACAACTGTAGCCTCTGCCCAGTTTGTGCAGAATGAGGCATCCACACAGCCATTATCAAATAACAACGCCGGCAACATCTTTAGCTCAATGACAACAGAGAACTACAATCGTATCTATGTTGGCTATAACCCTGTAAAAATGAATTGGGAGAAGTATCAAAGTGATTGGGAAGATAGTTTCCCAATTAAGAATGGTGTAACATTGGGTTATCTGCACGGCAGCAATATTACAAAAAATCTACCACTATATTTGGAGTGGGGTGCTAATTTCCAGTACATCTTTGGTAAGTATAGTGATAGCTATTCAGACGAATATGGGGAATCTTCAGAAACAGCAAAAGTTAATATGTTCTCATTAAACGTTCCTATCAACTTAGCATTCCGATTTTCATTCAACAACAATGACCTATCAATTACGCCATATTTAGGTCTTAATTTCCGTGTCAATTTAGCAGGAAATATAAAATATGAATATGAGGAGGATGGATACTACGAATATGAGGAATCGGAGACCAACAATATCTTTAGCAGCAAGGATTGGGACGATGGTGGCATAAGCGACTATGCATTTAAGCGTTTTCAGGCTGGCTTAAATCTTGGTGTTGGTCTCACATACAAGTCAGTCTACGTAGGTGTTGGTCACGTTATCGACTTCTCGAAGATTGCAAACTATGAGGACGATGACTTTGTGGGCAAGTTGGGAGTTACAACCATCTCACTGGGTATTGCATTCTAATTTAAGTCTGTAAGCAATTCAGATAATTAGAAGTTCCCCCATAAGTTAAAAAAACTTACGGGGGAACTTTATAATTTTAAGTTGGTGACAGGCTTATTTACACTACTTAGTTGTATAAATCAGATACTCGAGCTCGCCCATAAGGCCTCGCTGAGCCTCCTCGGGAGCGTAGAGGGCAAAGACGATAGTCTTGATTGTCTGCGACTCCTCGTCGAGGGTTGAGAAGCTAACAAATGGGCCACCCATCTGGTCGAACGTAACCTCCCAGCAGCCACGCATCTCGTACCACGTGCGATCGTTGATTTCAAGCTCACTCCAATAGATTGGAGCATTCTGGCTGATAGTCATATAGGCACCCGGCTTGTCGCTGTGCACCACAGCGAGTTTATTGATGAGCATTCTCTCGAGCCACTCGCCAGTAAGGTCTGAAGGGTCGGTATACTCTGTCGAGAAGGCAAATATATATTGAGCCTTCTTCTCGTAGTCACGCATAAACCACAGCAAACTACGATCTCCGCTATTTGCACGTGCGAAGCCAGCAGGGATATGCATCTCGATACCTATATGTTTCTTGAGTGCCTCGATAAGCTTGGGTGTGCTACTACGACGACTATTGCTCAGGGCACGATTACGCTCACCTATCTCGAAGAGGCCACATATCTCGCCACCATACGCCTCGAGATACTCCTTGGCGGCAGCGGCATCTGCAACATTAAGTGTCACAACGGTTTGTGGACGTGAGTATACATTGTCGGCAATAGACAACGAAGGCTCGGTGTTAGCGGCATTTATGTTTATCGACAAGAGGTTGGCATACTTACGATCCAGATCGGTAAGCATACGTGGACTCTTATGATCGACTACATAGAAGTAGCTCTCAGGACGTGGCAGGCCGAGCACACGAGCTCCCAACGTGCGATATACCACCGAGTCGACACCACTCAGCCAAGCATCATCGTCGCAGATGACAAAGGCCTCGTAAGGCATACCGATTGAGGTCTTAGCAGGCTGCTGAGGCTTAACTGTGCAGCTGACAAATACAGTTACGCACAAAACAATTGCAATAAAGGGTATAAGTATACGTTTCATAGTTGTATGGTTTTGCTCTTTACTAACAAATTGCGGGCAACAAAGGTGTTGCACTATACAAAGGTAGCCATATTTTTCAAATTGCGAAAAAAAAGTTATTTTTGCACACCGTATGTCACAAAAGTGGCGATGAATTTATGCGTATAAAGCCGAGAAACATACTCAGGAGATTCTTTAAGGGCGTTGTCTGGGAGATGGATGACCCCGAGGGGTTGTACCTTACGTTCGACGATGGTCCTACGCCTGGTGTCACCGAGTGGATACTCAACACCCTCGACCGCTACAATGCTAAGGCAACATTCTTCGTACTGGGCAAAAATGTGGAGCTATACCCCGACCTCTACGATATGATTCTCAAGCGTGGCCACAAGGTGGGCAACCACACTTACTCGCACCAAAAGGGGTGGAGAATGTCGGTGGAACGCTACATCGAGGATGTCGACCTTGCGGGTGATATGGTCCACAGCGAGCTCTTCCGCCCGCCATACGCACAGATAACACCCACACAGCTACGCACCGTATCGCAACGCTATCGCGTGGTGATGTGGAACGTGCTCAGCCGTGACTACGACCGAGGAGTCTCACCTAAGCAGTGTCTTCGAGGCACGCTCAAGGGTCTGCGTGGTGGCGACATCGTCTCGCTACACGACTCTGCCAAGTCGTTCAGAAACACGAGCTATGTCCTTCCACAGCTGCTACGCAAGGCTCGCGAGATGGGGCTTGAGTGCAAAATTTTAGAGTTATAACAATGAATATCATCGTAGCAATAACAGGAGCCAGCGGAGCTATCTACGCTCGAGAGTGCCTCGAGCTTCTTTTAGCCGATAGCCGCGTGGAGCGTATCGCCCTCATCTGTAGCAAGAATGCCGAGGGTGTCATAGCCCACGAGGGTGTGACACTACCCTGCGACGAGCGTATGGAGCGATACTCGAACGATGATATGTGGTCGTCGGTGGCGAGTGGCTCGGCACGCTGGGACGCTATGATCGTAGTGCCAGCATCGATGGGCACCGTGGGCCGCATAGCCTCTGGCGTGTCGAGCACACTTATTGAGCGTGCTGCCGACGTTATGCTCAAGGAGCGTCGTAGGCTCGTTCTCGTTGTGCGTGAGGCACCCTACTCGCTCATACACCTTCGCAATATGACGACCGTAACCGAGGCTGGCGGTATAGTCTTACCCGCTTCACCATCGTTCTACTTTAACCCCAAAGATATCGAAAGCCTCACGCTCAGCATCAGCACACGAGCTGTCGAGCTACTCGGCCTCGATGTCGACCACAAGCACTGGGGCGAATAGAGACGATACATATATATATGTAAATACGGGTTATCCACTGTGGATAACCCGTATTTTTGTGATGGGTCAAGGATGACCCATTATCATCTCAAAGCTTAGTCCTTAAGCTTCGCTGCAAGGAACTCGCGGTTAAGACGAGCGATGTGAGCGATAGAAATTGACTTAGGACACTGAGCCTGGCAAGCACCTGTGTTAGTACAGTTACCGAAACCGAGCTCATCCATCTTAGCAACCATCGCCTTAGCACGACGTGCACCCTCTACCTTACCCTGTGGCAACTTAGCGAGTGATGATACACGTGCAGCAACGAACAACATTGCAGAACCATTCTTACAAGTTGCAGCACAAGCACCACAACCTACACAAGCAGCTGCGTCCATTGACTCGTCAGCATCAGCCTTAGGAATTGGAATAGCGTTACCATCAGGTACTGAGTTAGTACGTACTGAGATAAAACCACCAGCCTGCAAAATCTTATCGTAAGCACCACGGTCTACAACGAGGTCACGGATTACTGGGAATGCAGCCGAACGCCAAGGCTCGATAGTGATAGTTGAGCCATCAGCGAACTTACGCATATACATCTGGCAAGTAGTTACAGCCTGTGATGGACCGTGTGCGTGGCCATTGATGTGCATAGAACACATACCGCAGATACCCTCGCGACAGTCGTGATCGAAGGCTACTGGCTCCTTACCCTCGTGGATAAGGTTGTTGTTCAGGATGTCCATCATCTCGAGGAACGAGGTGTCAGACGAGATGTTCTCAACCTTATAAGTCTCGAACGCACCCTGTGACTTAGCGTCCTTTTGACGCCATATCTTTAATGTAAAATTCATACTTTCAGTCTTTATTAAAGGTTAACGTCAAAAATTAGTCTTTGTAGTTACGCTGAGCACGGTGTACGAACTCGTAGTCGAGCTGCTCGATAGTCATCTCAGGAACGTTGTCCATACCCTTGTACTCCCAAACTGCTGCATAAGCGAACTTGTCGTCGTGACGCAAAGCCTCGCCATCCTCAGTCTGGTGCTCAGAGCGGAAGTGACCACCGCAAGACTCCTCACGGTTCAAAGCGTCGCGTGCCATAAGCTCACCGAGCTCGAGGAAGTCCTCAAGACGAAGTGCCTTCTCAAGCTCAACGTTGAATGACTCGTTGCAGCCTACAAGCTTAAGATCCTTGTAGAACTCCTTACGCAAAGCCTGGATCTCAACGATAGCCTTCTCCAATGACTCCTTAGTACGAGCCATACCTACGTTATCCCACATAATGAGACCAAGACGCTTGTGGATATCGTCAACAGACTGCTTACCCTTGATAGCGAACAAACGCTCGATACGAGCACGAACGCCCTTCTCTGCCTCGTCGAAGGCCTTAGTATCGGTCTTAACCTTAGGAGCCTGAATCTTCTTAGAGAGGTAGTCACCGATAGTGTAAGGCAATACGAAGTAACCGTCAGCCAATCCCTGCATCAACGCAGAAGCACCAAGACGGTTAGCACCGTGGTCTGAGAAGTTCGCCTCACCAATAGCATACAAACCTGGGATAGTTGTCATAAGGTTGTAGTCAACCCAGATACCACCCATTGTGTAGTGAACAGCTGGGAAGATCTGCATTTGCTGCTCGTATGTGTTAACGTCGGTGATCTCCTCGTACATATCGAAGAGGTTACCATAACGCTGCTTGATAGTATCCTTACCAAGACGCTCGATAGCT
>JAEIGA010000242.1_pt1 | contig 77410 bp, 57 predicted proteins | sample 9270691 | NCBI WGS metagenome assembly JAEIGA01 (sample SAMN17057246, study PRJNA624740) | gut metagenome | biome: biome; isolation source: fecal sample | host: Bos grunniens | place: China: Xizang | collected 2019 | reverse complement strand
CTTATGACCATCACACACCCTGAGCGTATGGATGATGTTATCAACACTATGATTGACATCTGCGAGGAGCAGGGCTTCTTGCCTATCTGGCACCTTTGGGGCTGGGATAACGGCTGTATGGTGGGCTCTCCAGGCATCATTGCCGTAGCTGATGCTGTGGCTAAGGGTATAGATGGCATCGATTCGGAGCGTGCTTGGAAGGCTCTCGAGACATCATATATGCACGACATTCGTGGTGGTAAGTACCGCAAGCAGTATGGCTATATGCCTCGTGATTTGCAGGCTGAGTCTATCGCTCACGATATGGAGTTTGCTATTGCCGATGCCGCTGCTGCAGAGGTTGCTAAGAAGCTTGGCAAGGAGGAGGAGTTTGCCTACCTCGACAATCGTAGCCACTCTTGGCTCAACTACTTCGACAAGTCGGTGGGCTACCCACGTGGTAAGTCGTCGACTGGCGAGTGGCGTGAGGATTTTAATCCATACAATGCCTCACGTATCAACAACGAGTACTGCGAGGGTAATGCTTGGCAGTACCTCTGGCTCGTACCTCAGGACCTCGACCTGCTTGTCGAGTGTTTCGGTGGTGTGGAGCAGACTCTCGAGAAGCTCGATGGCCTCTTTACTGCTGACCCAAAGATGGAGGGTGAGGATGTAACTCCCGATATCTCAGGACTTATTGGCCAGTATGTTCACGGCAATGAGCCAAGCCACCATATAGTCTACTTCTACACTATGTTGGGTCAGCCTTGGAAGGCTGCTGACCGCATCTATGAGATTTGCGATACAATGTACTCGACAGAGGTCGATGGCCTCTCAGGCAATGAGGATGTAGGCCAGATGTCGGCTTGGTATATTATGACAACTCTCGGCTTCTACCCTGTTGAGCCAGCTGCTGGCAAGTATGTTTTTGGTGTGCCTATGGTTGACAAGGCTGAGATTGATGTTGAGGGTGGCGTATTCCGCATACTCCGTGATGGCTATAGCGAGGAGTGCCGCTATGTGCAGCGTGTTGAGCTTAATGGCAAGGCTTTGGAGCGTAACTATATCACTCACGATGAGGTTGTTGCGGGTGGTGAGCTTCGCTTTGTGATGGGCAAGGAGCAGAGCTGCTGGTACTAACGGTTTGAGCATCGTACGCAACGTGGTGATTTTCACTATTTTGCGTGCGATGTTGCAAAATATGTCAAAAATTTTGCTCAATTCGGGCGAAAGTTTGTACATTTGCCGCGAATTATTTACAATAAAACTCAAAAATTAGGATAATAACTAACCCCATTACGTTATGAAACTTTCATCTCGTGACATTTTTGTTGGCATCAAAGAGTATATCTTGATGACCTTTGGTATGTTCTGCTACGCCTTTGGTTGGCAGATGTGCGTACTCCCCGCTGGTGGTATGGGTGGTGGTGCTGCAGGTTTGGCTACTCTTATCAACGCTGTTCTCTCAAGCGTATTCCCAGGCTCTGAGGTTATCGCTAACTTTGTTACTATTGGTAACTTGATCTTTGTGATCAACTGTATCCTTCTTATCCTCGGTGTTATGATCGTGGGTTGGAAGTTTGGTATCAAGACTCTCTATTGTATCTTGATGATGTCTGTGATGTTCAATCTTGTAAGTATGATGCCTGCCGACACTATGGTTAAGATGGTGATGGGTGTTGACTCTTGGCGAATCCTCTTGGTTGCTATGGGTGCTGCATCTTGTGGTTTGGGTATCGCCGTGTCGTTTATGCAGGGAGGCTCAACAGGTGGTACCGATATTGTTGCAATGATCATCAACAAGTTCCGTACTGTAAGCTACGGTAAGGTGTTGCTTATGACCGATTGTGGTATCCTTATCGGTTCACTCTTCCTTACTACCGCTGTAAATATGGTGCCTTCTGACTATAGTGTTGCATCTGATGAGCTTATCAAGTCTGTTGCGATTATGCCACTGTCGCCTGATGCATTTGCACGTATGATCTATGGTTTTATGATGATTGCAGTGATTGGCTACACAGTAGACTTCGTGCAGTCAGGTAACCAGCAGTCTAACCAGATTATGATCTTCTGTAAGGACTACGAGGCTATGGCTGAGATGATCAAGGTTAAGGCTAACCGCGGTGCTACACTTATCGATGCTATGGGTTCATACACTAAGGTCCCTTCAAAGGCTGTTATGGTTGTCTGCCGTAAGCGTGATACATCTACAATTTTGAAGTTCGTTCGCGAGGAGGATCCAAGTGCATTTATCACCGTGGGCTCAGTAATGGGCGTTTACGGTCAGGGCTTCGATGCTTTGAACAAGCTCTAATAGGGGCTTTCTCTACATACTTTCAAACGACTGCTGCGATGTTGTACGCACAGGTAGTTCTGCCGTTGGCACAGCCGATGTATAGCTTCTCGCTCGACGAGAGCTTGGCTGTGGAGGTGGGCGATGCTGTGGTTGTGCAATTTGGCAGCAGTCGTTATTATACGGGCATCGTGTGGAGTATCTCGGCAGAGCGTCCCGACTATCCACGCCTTAAACCGATACTCCGCAAGCTATACTCTCACCCTATTCTCACGCCCGAGGGCCAACGCCTCTGGGAGTGGATTGCAGATTACTACCTTGCAACTCTTGGCGAGGTGATGCGTCTTGCTCTGCCGTCGCTTGCCAAGCCCTCGGCAACATCGCTCTCGGAGCTTGACGAACGAAGTATAGAGCCACCAACAGAGCAGTTTGTGGCTCTCTGCAACGAGTTGCAAACAGACAAGGCTCTTAAAGAGTATAGCGACAAGCATATGCGTCGTGCACCACGTCGTGTCGAGACTATCGAGCGTATTGCTTCGCTTGCAGCAAAGCGTGGGGCTGAGGATGGCTTTGTGCCCCGCCGACTCATAGATGTCGACCCGCAACATCTGGCCTCACTACGCACAAAGGGGCTTATTCTTACCGAGCAGCGTCTTCGCGAGAGGCTTCTTAGCGACCAGCAGAATTTTCTTCTCCCCACACTCTCCGAGGCTCAAGACAGAGCCTTGAGCGAGATTCGCAAGGCCCACGCCGAGCGTCGTGTTGCACTGCTCCACGGCGTAACAGGCTCGGGAAAGACCGAGATATATATCCATCTCATCGCCGAGCATCTTGCTGCCGGCAGGGATGTTATGGTGCTCGTGCCTGAGATTGTCATCACCTCGCAGCTTATAGAACGTCTGGAGCGTATCTTTGAGGGTCGCACTACAACCTATCATTCGCGTCTCACGCCACTGCGTCGTGGTCGTACGTTTCTGCGTCTTGCAGCCTCGACAGGTGGTGAGCTTATTGTAGGCGTGCGATCCACGATATTCCTACCGATGCGTCGTCCAGGACTTGTTATTGTCGACGAAGAGCACGATATGGGCTACAAGCAGAGCGATATGCAGCCTCGCTACAATGCTCGCGACTGTGCCGTTGTTATGTCACGCCTGTACGATGCTCGGGTGGTTTTGGGTAGTGCCACACCATCGCTCGAGAGCTATATGAATGCCATCTCGGGCAAGTATCACTACGTTGAACTCAAGGAGCGTTGGGGCAGGGGTGTGCTCCCCGAGATAATAGTTTCGGATACGATTCGTGCCGTGAAACGCGGAGAGCGTAAGACACACTTTAACCTTGAGCTTCTCAATAACATCAACCGCTCGTTGCACGCTGGCGAGCAGGTCATACTATTTCAAAATCGCCGTGGCTATGCCCCCTATCTGCAGTGTCGTACTTGCGGTTATTCGCCACGTTGTCCACATTGTAATGTGACGCTCACGCAGCATAAGGCTTCGTCGCGTCTTGAGTGTCACTACTGTGGCTTTACGATGGAGAGAAGTCTCGTATGTCCCAACTGCCAAACGCAGGATATGGCCACTATGGGCTTTGGCACCGAGAAGGTCGAGGAGGAGGTTTCACGCCTATTCCCTGAGGCCCGTGTGCTGCGTCTTGACGGCGACACTTCGACATCCGAGAGTGCCTTTCGTCGTATAGTCACGAACTTCGAGCAGCACGAGGGCGATATTCTTGTAGGTACGCAGATTGTCTCTAAGGGTTTTGACTTCGAGGGTGTTAGCACCGTTGGAATACTCAATGCCGACAATCTCCTTTCCACGCCAGATTTTAGAGCTACGGAGCGTGCCTTTCAGCTTATGATGCAGGTCTCGGGACGTGCCGGCCGCCACAACGACAGAGGACGTGTAGTGATCCAAACGTCGCAGCCTAAGCACCCTGTGATTCAGTATGTTGCCTCTGCCGATTACCACGCTATGGCTCGCACCGAACTCGCCGAGCGTAAGGCCTTTGGCTATCCCCCATATTCGCATCTTGTTCGCTTCCAGCTTCGCTGTGCCGACTATGAACTTCTGCGTGGTGCGGCACACATCTTGGCCCAGAATCTTCGTCAGATGTTTGGTAAGCGAGTTATGGGACCCGTCTCTTCGGCCCTCGAGATGTTGCGTGGAGAGCATCGTGCTGAGATAATCCTAAAGATTGAGGCTGGAGCCTCTATGAAGCGAGCACGAGAGTGCATCACGAAGGCTCTCGATGTGACGCGTAGTGACAAACGAACAAAAAGGGTAGTAATCTCTGTAGATGTGGACATTTAGTCAAATATGGAGCGACTTTGTCGCATTGATATACCCCGACAGGTGTATGATTTGCGGCGAGCATATCGACCGCGGTGTACATAGTGTATGTATGAAGTGTCGCTACAAGATTCCGCTCACTGGCTACTGCTATTTGGAGCAAAACCCCATAAAGGAGTATTTCGAGACCTTGGTGCCCACGGTGCAGTGTTCGGCGATGATATACTATAAATCTGAAGAGCTATGGCGTCGGGCTATCCATAGGTTTAAGTACAATGCTGCCTGGATTATCGCCTATCGTATGGGTCGTTGGTATGGTTTGGAGCTTAAGGAATCGGGACTTTACGACGATGTAGATGTCATCATCCCAGTGCCGTTGTACTGGTTTAAGAGTATGAGGCGAGGCTATAATCAGTGCCACTACTTAGCTCACGGTATGGCTCGCGAGATGGGTGTCAAGGTCGATAAGCTATGTCTCTATCGTAGGCGTAACAACCCCTCGCAGACAACGCAGAGTAGCTCAGAGCGATGGGAAAATGTCAATGATATCTTCGCTGTCCGTTTCCCTGAGCGTCTGCGTCATAAACATATTCTTCTTGTCGATGATGTGCTCACCACAGGAGCTACGCTCAACGCCTGTGCTGAGGCACTTCTTAGAGCAGCCCCAACGTGTCGAATATCTATTGCAGCTCTTGCTGTTGCTGGTCGTCTGAGCCGTCATTTGTAGCTCTCTAAAAGAGTCCTAGCTCGTTGCAGGCATTCCATATACCATCCTTGTCAACATCTGTGGTCACAAGGTCGGCACACGCCTTAAGTTCGTCGCAGGCGTTGCCCATAGCCACCTTTGTCCATACATCCACAAACATCGAGAGGTCGTTGATGCCATCACCAAAGACTATTGCATCTTCGTAGTGTGCCCCGAAATAGTCGAGAATCTTGCGTACTCCATAGGCCTTGTCGGCAGGCTCAATAAAGATATATTCGTCGAGGAATCGGCACCACGGAAGCCTTTTCAACGACTTGAGTCGCTCTTCGTCGGGCGAGTAGCAGGCTACGTATGCCTTGTATAGCGTGTCGTAGTCGCGAGGCTCAAGGCCTGGCTCGATGCGGGTGTTCATATATATGTCGTGAGTAAACTCCTCGAATCGAGAGTCTGGAGCAACGCGAGTATTAGAGTTGTCGATCTGCAGAGCCCAGGGCATATCGAGCTTGCGACACTCATCTATAAGGTCGACAACGAGCCCCTTTTCAAGAGGTGTTATGCCGTGTAGTTTACCCTCGATTGTGATGCCGTAGCCTCCGTCGCTCACCATATTCTCGAAGCCAAGTTCTTGCATATAGCCGCGAGCCATAGCCTCGGAGCGTCCTGTGGCGATGGCAAGAAAGTGACCTTGGGAGCGGAGTAGCTCAATAGCTCGGCGTGTCGAATCTGGGATGTAGGCATTGTCGTAGCCGCCAGCCTTAAGGGTGCCGTCGATGTCGAAGAATATGTAGCGTCTTCTCATAAATCTCAATGTTTTGGTTCGGCTAAGTTACTAATTTTTTCGCAATAGTGCCAATGTTCACTTGTCTCGGGTTGTGTAATGTGGCAAATTGCTCCAATTTCATACGTTTACCCCTCATTTTAATAGAAAAGTAATCAGTATTTTAGCGTATTTATATGCTTAAAAGGCCATTTCTTTGTGGAGTTTTAGAATAAATCGTTACCTTTGGCAAACGTAAATGAAGAAATAACTACCATATGAAACGAACCCCACGCGATCACTCTCTCTTTTTGAAGGCATTTCGTGTCTATCTGCAGTTTGTAAATTCGGGTCTCTACTTCCGCAAAGAGCATATCATCGGTCTCGAGAATGTGCCTGTCGATGGCACCCCTTGTGTTGTAGTGTCTAACCACCAAAACTGCCTTAATGACCCACTCTGCGTATGCCTCAAGCTCACCGATAGACGTATGAACTTCATTGCACGTGCCAATGTCTTTAAGAATCCGATATTCAACAAGGCGTTGCGAGCTATGGGTCTTCTGCCGGCCTACCGTATGAGCCACGAGGGTTTTGGGGCAATCAACAAGAATCGCTCTACGATGGATGCTGCGGGTCAAGCTCTCACAGATGGCGAGACCCTTATGCTCTATCCCGAGGCTGATCACCAAGATAAGCGTTGGCTCGGAACATTCAAGCTCGGATATCTGCGTATTGCGTTCGAGGCGGCAGAGAAGATGGAGTTCAAGCAAGATGTTATGGTGCTACCATCGTGCAACCACTACTCCAACTACTTCCACGCACGCACCGATATGCTTATCAAGTTCGATAAGCCTATCTCGCTCAAACCATACTATGAGCGTTACAAGGAGTCGCCACGCGAGGTTATGGTGGAGATTAATGCGTTGGTACGCAGCAGAATACAAGATATGATGCTCCACGTGAGCGACCTCGATCACTACGACGAAATCGACTTCTTGCGTGAGACTGGCTATGGCCATAAGTATGCTCGCGAGCACGGCTTCAAGCCAAACTATCTCCCTTCGCGTCTTATTGCTGATCAGCAGCTTGTCGACCAATTGCAGAGTGCCACAAAGGAGCACCCCGACGAGATGGAGAGTATCTATAGCGACACAAGGCGTTATGCACTTGGTCTTAAGGAGTTGGGTATTCGCGATTGGCTCTTTAGGCACAATCCTGGTATCGAGTCCCCTATTCTTAGGGGCTTGGGGCTTCTGTTGCTCTTGCCACTCTATATAGTCTCGATAATCCCAACCTGTTTGATGTTCCTCATCCCTAAGATATTCATTAGTAGACTTATCAAGGACCAGATGTTCGTCAGCTCGTTTAATGTGGCTGTAAGTGCCTTTGTATCAGTCCCCCTATGCTTGATACTTCCAGTCGTATTGTTGTGGGTATTCTTGGGTTTTTGGTGGGCATTAGGCTATCTTATCGCCTTTCCATTTATGTTTATCTTGGCGTGGAACTATATGCGTCTATTCCTTAAGTTTGTCGGCTCGTGCATCTTCCTACGTCGCAAGAATCGTAGTCGTGTGGCCGAGCTTCGCGAACTCCGCAAGAGCATATATGAGCGTCTCGATGCTATTATTAAGTAGTTATGAGCAAGCAATTTAGGGTAATTATTATAGGAGCCACCTCGGGTATTGGTCGCGAGGTGGCTATCCATTTAGCACGCCACGGTGTGGTGCTCGGTTTGGCGGGTCGTCGTGTAGAGAGGCTTGAGGCTTTGCGACAGGATCTCGGTGGCGATAGGGTTCATATCGCTCAGCTCGATGTCACCTGCGAGAGTGCTACTGAGGCTCTCGACGAGCTTATTGCGAGTGTGGGAGCTCCTGACCTGCTGCTCTATGCCTCGGGCATCGGTAAGCAGAATCCCGAGCTCGATATTAAGATTGAGGCCGACACAGTGATGACCAACTCGTGGGGTATGGTGCGTATTGTAGACCACTTTGTGAACTTCGTTAAGCGAAGCGGCAGCTATGGCCTTAAGCGTCGTGCTCACGTTGCCGTAATCAGCTCTGTTGCGGGAACTATGGGTATGGGCTCAGCTCCAGCCTATTCGGCAACAAAGAGTATGCAGAGTTGCTATCTGACTGCCCTTTCGCAGCACGCCCGTATGGAACGTATACCGGTGATATTTAGTGATATACGTCCAGGTTTTGTGGCCACCGAGATTCTTAATTCTAAGAAACGTTATCCAATGCTTATGACAGCCGATAAGGCGGCACGTTGCATCTTGCGAGGCCTTAAACGTCGTCGTCGTGTGATAATCTTCGACTGGCGTTTCAAGCTCCTCGTCGCATTTTGGCGTTTGATTCCTCGATGGTTGTGGGAGCGACTCACGATAGTTCGTAATTAGAGTCGTATATCACAAACAGAACAGCGGAGATTAGTGGTTTTGTCTACTAATCTCCGTTGTTTTGCTCTATTTGGAGCCATCTAAGCGTGTTATCTGTTTTCACTATGCGAAGGTTGTAAGGATTCTGAATGCCATATCTGTTGGTGTAGTAGATGCAGTGCCTATATAATAAATTACCCTGGTTAACCAACGTTAGCCAGGGTAATAATTCAGTGTGTGTGACGACTAATGGTCGTGGTGATCGTGATCGGCGTCGAGTGGTACACCATACTCGTTAGGGTTGGTAAGCTTCTCGCCCTTATATTCGCCAGTTAGCGTGCGGAGGAACGATACGATAGCTGCTGTCTCCTCCTCGGTAATGTCAACATCCGACTGGTAGCGAGCCATATCTGCCACAGCCTCCTCGAGTGTTGCACGTGTGCCATCGTGGTAGTATGGCCAAGTGAGCTCCACATTACGCAAGCCTGGAACCTTGAAGCGGTGACGGTCACGCTCCTCCTGTGTCTGCTTGTAGCGGCCGTTATCCTCCTCGGTAAGCTCAGTGCCACGAGCCTCGAAGTAGTGACGACGAAGGCCCATAAGCTCATACGACATACCACCAAGGTTTGGACCAACGTGACACGTTGCACAGCTATACTGTTTGAAGAGGTCGTAACCACGTAGCTCCTCAGCCGTAAGGGCTGTATCGTCGCCACGCAACCATTTGTCAAACTGAGAGTTAGGTGTTACAAGTGTACGCTCGAACTCCTCGATAGCATTTGTAATATTTGCCTCGGTAAAGCCATCTGGATATACTGCTGTGAACTCAGCAACAAACTCTTCATCTTCATTGAGCTTTGCGATAATCTCGTCAAACGATGTAGAGGCCATCTCAACAGGGTTGAGTGGAGGTCCTGCTGCCTGCTCAGCGAGGGTTTTAGCACGGCCATCCCAGAACTGTACGAAGTTATATACAGCGTTATATACCGTAGGTGCATTCACACCACCCATACGCTCCTCCACGCCGTGAGAATATACGTGGTTGTCCACACCACCTGCCGAGAGGATGTGGCACGTTGCACACGACACAGTATTGTCAACCGAGAGGCGAGTGTCGTGGTAGAGCTTATAGCCAAGCTCCACCTTACGCTGGTCGATACCCTCGGCCTCAGCGATAGGACGTACTGGCTCAGCAGCACGAGTACCTACAAGACCATCGTTGTAGTAGTTGGTGCGGAAGTCCCCTGCCCAAGCCTCGGCGATCTCTGCCTTAGCAGATGTTGACTGGCTACCCCAGTGCATAAGGTAGTACTTTGCAGCAGGCATCGAGCCATCAGCAATAACCTTCTCGACCTTTGCTACATCCACAGGGTTAGCGGTGGTGCCCTCTAACAACGCCTTGCACAAAGGCTCAATGTCGAATGCTCGGTAGCCCTCCTCGATGTCGGCAACGACAACCTTGCCAATAACGGGGAGCTTAGCATAGAATGGTCTCTCAGCATCACGGCTGTGACAACTAATACAGCCTCCCTGGTCGAGCATTGCGGCAACACGCTCGTTTTGAGCAAGCTCCTGTGATGGGGGTGTAAGCGTGATGAAGTAGACAACGCAGAGTACCGCTGCGAGTAGCAACACAGCTATCGAGAGGTTTTTGAAAGTAAAAAATCTCTTCATAGTTTTACGCGTTTACGTTGTTAATATTTAGGTTAAATCTTGAAAAATCAGCCTATTACGTCTTAGAAGATGAGTGCAAACTATGATTGCCCTCGTCACACATTCTCACCTTTCGTCTCCTCACATCTCTTTCGACAGCATAAAGATAGTATATTTTTCGAAAATGAGGACATAAATCCACAAAAAAATTTTCAAATAGATTGTTTTTATGGCTATCCTCAAGAGGTGGCTATGCGTAGCTGTGCATACCTCCTAAGAAGAAGTTTACACCAAAATAGGTGATTAGCACGGCCAAAAATGCCACAATCGAGAGTATGTGAAAGATCATCGGATTGTTTAGGGCCTTGAGTGATGAGGTGTGAATCATAGCGGCGTAGACCAGCATTGTTATGAGTGCCCACACCTCCTTAGGGTCCCATCCCCAGTAGCGTCCCCACGACACATTTGCCCATATAGCACCAATGAATATTCCAACGGCAAGCAACATAACAGCGGGGTAGAGCATTATGCGGCTTATGACATATAGGTACTCGATATCCTCTTGAGCATCGCGACGTGAAAGATATAGTATGAGTGCCGTCACTCCATTGAGCATTATGAATGCTAAGAGGGTGTAGGATAGCATAATAATCATCACGTGGATGCTCAGTAGTGGTGACTGCAGCACCGGCATAAGTTGTGTTATGCGTGGCGAGGCTTCACCCAGCATTGCAACAAGGAGCGTAAAGCCCGCGAGGAGCAGTCCAAAGGGTAGTGCCATACGGAAGCGTCTTGCCATAACGATTGTCAGCACTGTGCAGAGCCACGACATAAACTGCATAGTCTCGTAGCCATTGGCAAGCGGTATATGCCCAGAGACGTAGTAGCGAAGGGCGATATGTAGGCTTAGGTAGAGGCAGAGAGCTCCAAGTACAATGTAGAGAGCAACACGCAAATATCGCATAACTCTCGACTCAGATGTGCGGACGTTGATGAAGATGAGGAAGCAGAGTATTCCGAGTGTGAGGCAGAACATCGCTAAGGGGCGGTTATACCCTATATTGTTATATAGGTGCTCGGCATTAAGACGCTCCTCGGAGGGCATACTCTTTGCCCTTGTCCTCTGATAGATCTTCACAGCCGATGTTAGCTCCTCGACAGTGGCATAGTCGTGCTTTAGGGCTGCCTCGGCAATAAGTGCCATACTCTTGCCCACGAAGAGATGCTCATCGTCGGCCATTGTTTCAGGGAGTGTGTCCGTCATTGAGTACCATACGCACTCTCCGCTGTTGTCGGTGTATGGATATATCTTGAGCATCGTGCCGAGGCAGAGCATTCTCACGAGCTGGAACTTCTCGTTTGCCGCCTCTGCATTTTTGCGACTCGAAGAGTCCTGGCTACGCAGCAGTGCTTCGAGCTTGTAGCCGTTGTTGTCAACAAAGTCCATAATCGAGGCATATTTGCCGTCGATGCCGAGTGTGCGAGTCACCTCGCCACCCTTAATCTTGATCATCGGCTCATCTTTCCAATCGTCGTAGAAGAAGAACCAGCCTGTGAGCACCTGCTCGGCAGTGAGTCCTCGATACGAACTCTTTCCGTAGAGCTTAGCTGTGAAGTCGATGGCTAAGGTCTCGAGAGGTGCTATGCGGTCGTTGTAGTAGACACATATCGACGAGAAGCTCTTGGCTGCCTCCTTAGATAGTGTCTGGGGCAGTGGTCGCTCCTCGGCGGCAAGAGCAACGCTATGATTCATAGCTGCTACCATAAATATGGCGATAACACTCAGACGACGTAGTGCTGGATGACGCAGAAGCGAGCGGAAGATGGTGTTCTTATCGAAGAAGAAGAGGATGAACGATAGGAGCATAAGGGCGTAGCCGAGGTATGTCACTGCAATGCCAAGGGGGTCGTATGCAACAAGCAGCGTAGAGCCCTGGCCATCATCGTCGTAGCCCGACTGATAGAGGCGGTAGCCACGATAACGCACTATGTTGTTCATCGAGACAACTCCCTCTGTTGTGCCGTTGCTATCGAGAATCTTGATGTGGCTGAGGTAGTCCATAGGTGCAAAAGTACCCTCGTAACACTCTATTTCAAAGTCGCTCAGCGTGAGTGTGAAGCCGAGCTTTGCTGTGCCTCCCGAACGTAAGTAGTACTCCGTGGTGCTGCCCCCTTCGCGAAGATGGAGTGCCCCCTCGCGACCCGTAAGGTGCGAAGTGATGGCTCCAAGAAGTATGCAGACAAGCGATAGGTGCAGAAACATCACCCTAAAGCGTCGGTGCATACCGCAACAATAGAGGTAAACTATCGAACTGAGAGTCGCAATAGCCCAAAGGGCAATCATCCAGGGCGATGTGTATATCTTGCTGACTACCAGCTCAGTGCCGTGAAACTTCTCCACGATTGTGGCGGCCATAAGCACAAAGGCAATAATGGCTAATGATCCAAACGATAGCAGCTTCGAGAGCCTCTTCTTTGTTGTTTCTGACATATTCTAACTCCAATTTATGGGCATAATCGTAGATGCCCAGCACATCAATTATTCGACAAAGTTAGCCAATATTGCATTGTAAATCAATCCCATAATATTGGTATTTTATTCGCGAGGTCCAAATCCAAACGTTACAGATAGGCGTATTGTGCGACCATATGCGTAGCTCAGCTTGTTGGCAAATGGCTCAACGGAGCTAAAGTAACCGTTGCTTGTGCGGCGAACACGATGTTGCTCGTAGCCTCCATATATCATCTTGCTATTGAGTATGTTGTCGACTGCGAGCTGTATGCTTAGCCACTCCTTGTTGGCAAACCTAAAGCTCTTGCTTATGTTCACACATAGCGACACCGCGTCGGGAAGTCGCTGTTGACTCTTAAGCACTGCACACTCCTCGACAGATGGGGCATAGCTCAGCACTCGCTCTGTGCGACGTACTGCCGATGCTGAGACATATCTTAGACCCCAGTACTCGGCAGATAGCGTAGCTCGCCATCCTGCACGGCGATACGACACCTGGCCAGCGATTACCACCTCTGGAGTGCCATTGCGTACGCCTTTAATATGAGCTTTAGTGTTGGCTATCAGGTCATTATCGTTGTCGGCATATATCTTCATCGCCGCATCTTTGGCGTAGCGATATCGGCCAACTGCTAAGGTCAGTTGCGAACTGAAGTATTGTGCCCAACGCAGCGAGGCAGAGGCCTCAATGCCTAAGTTCAGACGCGAAATGTTGCTCATCACAGCATCGACATACTCCTCGGCTAAGTCATCGTAGTAGTGTAAAACATCGCACTCGCGGGAGTGGTGTGCGAGGAAGAGCGAGGTGCTCACAGTGAGGTTTGAGCGTGAATACTCATAGCCGAGCTCCGTTGCAATTGTAAGGCCTGTTACGAGGTTCTCAACGAGGCGGTTGTTGTATTCAGCCTGAAGAAATACAGCCTCTTCAGTGGGAGCATCGCCACGCGTTGTGAATGATGCTCTAAAGCGGTGGTTTCCAAGATTGTAGCTGCATAGGGCATTTATCGACGAGGGTGAGAAGTTTGCCGAACGCGATGGTCCATATGAGCGTTGTCCTGCGAATAGCTCCTTCTCGAAGTAGCCTCGGCGTAGAATTGTCACGTAGCTAAGGTTGGCACCGAGTTCAAAGTCGAAACCTGCGTAGCTCCAGCGAGCAACGCCAAAGAGTGCTAAATTGAGTCGTGTGAGTCGGTAGTCGTAGCTATAATGGTCGCCTTGTTTAACGTATAAGCTGCTGTTTCTTAGGTTGTTGCGATACTTGGTTCCGTATGTTGCGTCGTCGCGAATGAAGTAGTCGATGTCGGTCAGATGGTCGGCACCGAGCAGGTCGTCAACAACTTTAAACTCGCGTCGTGAGTCGAGGTCGACGAGTGCTCCGTAGTAGATATCAAAACCTCGTAGTCGGCTTGTAAATTTGGCGACAATGTCGCCAATTATCGTGTTGCTACGGCGATTCTCTACGGCATAAACCGCTGTGCCATCACGCTGAATGGCATTTGTGGCGTAGAGTTTATCCCAGTCTATTTGGGTGTATTTTAGGTCGTTGTAGCTCCACGCATCGCTCACGAGTCGCTGCTCGTCGCCCGAATAGTAGGAGGGTAGGTAGCGGTAGTTGTCTGGCATAGGCGTAGGGGCATCAAACCACGCTAAGGCACTTCGTCCTGTACGCTCCACAGCTCCTCGAAATGTGAGTGTCATATCGCTCCAACCTCCAAGCCTTCGCCACCATGAGGCAACAACCTCAGGACGGAGCTTGCTATTTTGACGGCTATTTCGCAACTTGCCACTCTGCATACCCCACGCGGGGTTGTAGTGTGGATTGTTGGTTAGGGTGAATGCCTCCTCGACGGAGTATTGTCTGAGGCTACGTCGCGACCAGGGGAGCATAGCTGCGATGAATATCGAGTTGTTGAGCCAGTTGCGTTGTGCTACTGTGGCGATGTCAAAGCCATTGCCCGAAAGACCCTCGATATATAGATCACGACCAGTGTTTATTCGCAGATAGTGAGAAAGTTGCCAGTCGCTCTTAAGCCTTACAGCGTTATAGATAGGATATGTCGAACGATAGCTTATCGAGCCTAAGTGGCCACGCCCCGATATTTGAGCTCCTATGCGGTGGTTTGTGTGACCAGGATTGTTGTCGAATATGTCGTAGACCGTGCTTCGGCCCCAAGTAGAGGGTTGATGGGCCGAGTATCCACGACCGCGATCAATGCCCAGTGAGGCGATGAGTCTTGCTGTGGAGTAGCCAATATCTATGCCACCTACAAGGTGTTGCTCCTCGTTGCGGTCAGCTCCACGGCGGTGGTACTCTAAACGTCGGAGTGCATAGTCTGATGTAGCGAAGCGGTAGTACTCGGATGTTGGTGCGTGAAACCTTATGCTGTCGACATTCTCGGCGAGCCACCACAGAGGCTCCTCGCTCTGAGAGTGGTAGGGCTCCTCCTCGGCGTAGAACTTATATTTTAGGTACTCGTCATCCTGCTGTGCCTCGACACGAATGGGGATAAGCACAGCTAAAATTAGCAGTATGACTCTCGGGCAGACTCTCATCTATCTAATGCTTAGGTCTCTATGTAGCAAATATAGCTCTTTTTTCAATATTTTGCAACACATAGAGCCTCTGATGTAAAACAATTAGGGTTGTCGCAACCTGAAAGTTGGACAACCCTAATTATGTTGACAGGAATCTACCTGTTGGCTGATTAAGCCTCAGGAGCAATAGCCTCAGATGGGCAAACGCCTGCACAAGTACCGCAGTCGATGCACTTACCTGGATCGATTACATAGATATCACCTGCTGAAATAGCCTCTACTGGGCACTCGTCGATACATGTACCACATGCAACGCAAGAATCTGAAATTTTGTAAGCCATAATACTTTATAGTTTTTATGTGAGTGTTTCGCAATGCAAATATATGAATTTATTTTATAATATCAAAACCTGTGTAAGGAATTAATGCATCTGGGATGCGAATTCCCTCAGAAGTCTGATTATTCTCAAGCAATGCCGCTACAATTCGTGGCAATGCAAGAGACGAGCCATTCAATGTGTGGGCGAGCTGAGTTTTGCGATTATCGTCGCGATAACGCAACTTTAGGCGGTTAGACTGGAACGACTCGAAGTTTGAAACCGATGACACCTCCAACCAACGCTGCTGTGCCTCGGAGTAGACCTCAAAGTCGTAGGTCAATGCCGATGTGAACGACATATCGCCACCGCAGAGACGCAAGATGCGGTATGGCAAGCCGAGCGATGCCACGATGCTCTCGACGTGCTCAACCATCTTATCGAGTGCCTCGTACGACTTCTCGGGGTGTGACACCTGCACGATCTCGACCTTGTCGAACTGGTGCAAACGGTTCAATCCACGAACATCCTTACCATATGAGCCAGCCTCGCGACGGAAGCAAGGTGTGTATGCTGTCATCTTAACAGGCAACTCGCTCTGCTCGAGGATAACATCGCGGAAGATGTTTGTCACAGGCACCTCGGCAGTAGGCACGAGGTAGTAGCCATCGGCTGTGGCGTGGTACATCTGACCCTCCTTGTCGGGCAACTGGCCAGTGCCAAAGCCAGAGGCCTCGTTGACCATAATAGGTGGCTCAACCTCCTGATAACCAGCAGCTGTGTTGCAATCAAGGAAGTAGTTGATCAAGGCACGCTGCAGACGAGCACCCTTGCCCTTGTATACTGGGAAACCAGCACCTGTGAGCTTCACACCGAGGTCGAAGTCGATGATGTCGTACTTCTTGGCAAGCTCCCAGTGGGGCAGTGCCTCGCCCTCGATCTTTGACTCACGCTCAACGAGCTTAACAACAACATTGTCCTCGGCTGTGCGACCCTCTGGGACGATATCGGCAGGGAGGTTAGGAAGTAGAACAATCTCGGCCTGAAGCTCCTCGGCAGTACGCTCCGACTCCTCCTTGAGCTGCTGAGAGCGAACCTTGAGGCCTGCTACCTCCTGCTTCTTAGCCTCAGCCTCCTCCTTAAGACCCTTGCCCATAAGAGCACCAATCTGCTTTGCAGCCTGGTTCTGCTGTGCGAGACAGTCGTCAAGCTCAGCCTGCAAGGCCTTGCGACGGTCGTCAAGAGTCTCGATACGCTCAATTATTGGGAGGGCATCCACACCCTTCTTTTGAAGGCGGCGTACAGCCTCCTCTTTATTCTCTCGTAATTGCTTTAGTGTAAGCATATATTCTGTTTTGATTTACTTTCAACTTGCAAAGTTATAACAAAGTTGATTACATTGTGCATCATAGAGCCAAAAAATTTGTATCTTTGTGCGTTAACCTTTCGCAAATGAGTAGCTTTAAACGCAATATTGAGCTTTTGTGCCCTGCCCGCGACTATCGTGCAGCCGTTGCTGCTGTCGACTGCGGTGCCGATGCACTATATATCGGTGCAAGCGGCTATGGAGCACGCCGTGCAGCAACAAATACTACCGACGACATAGCTCGTGTGGTGGCCTATGCTCACCTCTTTGGTGTGCGAGTATATGTCACTCTAAATACCATTCTCTATGAGAGTGAACTCGCTGATGCCGAGTCTCTTGCACGCGAGCTTATCGCTGTGGGTGTCGATGGCCTCATCGTTCAGGATATGGCCTATCGCGAGATGAACCTACCTGTCGAGCTTCACGCCTCTACGCAGGTCTGCAATATGACACCGGAGGGTGCAAAATTCCTCGAAGATAGCGGCTTCACCCGTGTCATCTTGGAGCGAGCCCTCTCGCTCGACGAGATTAAAGCTATCAGAGAGGCTACAACTGTCGACCTCGAGTGTTTCATTCACGGAGCTATATGTGTGGGTCATAGTGGTCGTTGCTATCTATCACGTTCGCAGTCAACACGTTCGGGTAATCGTGGTGAGTGCTCACAGCCTTGTCGCCTAACCTACGACCTTGTCTCAGAGCGTGGTGAGAGACTTATTAAGGGCAAGCACCTCCTCTCGGTCAAGGATTTTGACCTCTCGGAGCGTATCGGCGAGCTTATCGACGCAGGTGTTATGTCATTTAAGATTGAGGGTCGCCTCAAGGATGACAACTATATCAAGAATGTGGTGAGCTACTACCGCCAGAAGATCGACGAGGCTCTGGCAACACGTCCCGATTGTCGTCGTTCGTCTGTAGGTCGTAGCGAGGTGGAGTTCACGCCCGACCCCCGCAAGAGTTTCTCGCGTGATGGTGGAGAGTATATGTTTATGGGCAAGCGTGCAGGTGTTGCTTCGTTCCTTACGCCTAAGGCCGTTGGTGAGTATGTGGGCTGTGTGGCGACAACCGACCGTCGCAGCTTCAGGCTCGTGAGTCGCACGCAGTTGAATGCTGGTGATGGCTTGTGTTTTATTTCGGGTGACGGTATAATTGGCACAAATATCAACCGCACTGAGGGCAATGTAATCGAGCCAAATCGTATGGATGGTATCAAGGCGGGTATGGAGGTATATCGCAACTACGACCACCAGTTCACACAGTCCGTGGAGCGTAGTCGCATTCGTCGAGCTATCGATACGGTGTGTCGTGTAAGGCTCTCAGAATCAGCTATTGAAGCAATATATACCGATTGCGAAGGAGAGAGCGTTACTATATCTCGCAGCGTGGCTCTCGATCAGTCGAAGAGCGTCGATAAGATGCGTGCTGTGGCCCAGGAGCAGATGGCAAAGAGTGGCGATAGCATCTTCCGTGTTACAAGTGTCGAGGTCGAGGGTGCCGAGTGGTTTGCTACGGCTAAGCTTCTTGCCGAGATTCGTCGTGAGGCTCTATCCTTGCTCGCCTCTCGACGTGCGGAGATAGTCCCCGAACACGATATCCGCAGCGACTCTGGCCAGGCACTCTACCCTGAGCGTCGTCTCTCGCCTCAACATAATGTCGTTAACTCACTCGCTCGTATGTTCTACACTAAGCACGGTGTGGAGCATATTGTCGAGGGTCTCGACTCGTGGCGTTCGACATACGGAGAGCGAGTTATGGAGTCGAGCTACTGCATACGTCGCGAGATTGGTGAGTGCCTCAAAAAGGGGTCGAAGCTCCGCGATAGACTCTTCATTGAGCACGGCCGCAACCGCTATCTCCTCGAGTTCGACTGTGCCAAGTGCCGAATGTCTCTCATAGATTGTTCAGAGTGTGAAAACCATAGACAAAGATGATAAAGCAACTTACACCAAATATTCCCGATTATGAGCTCCTCGATACTGGCGAGGGTGAAAAGCTCGAGCGTTTTGGAAGATATGTAGTACGCCGTCCTGAGCCCCAGGCAATATGGCGTAAGAGCCTTAGTGCTGGTGAGTGGCAGCGTGCCGATGCCTCGTTCCTACGCGACTCTAAGTCGGAGGAGCGTGGCGAGTGGCGACTTAAGCCCGAGATGCCGTCACGCTGGAGCGTGCGATTCGACTACAAGGATATGCATCTTAGTATGCGTCTGGCACTTACATCGTTTAAGCACGTTGGAATATTCCCCGAGCAGGCAGCAAACTGGGAGTTTATCTACGATACAATCAAGGAGCTTCAAGCCTCGGGCATTGAGCGTCCTAAGGTCTTGAATCTCTTCGCCTATACGGGTGGTGCTACACTCGCGGCACGAGCTGCGGGTGCCGATGTTACGCACGTCGACTCTGTGAAGCAGGTTGTGACGTGGTCACGCGAGAATATGGAGTCGTCGGACTTGGATGGTGTTCGCTGGATTGTTGAGGATGCTATGAAGTTCGTGGAGCGAGAGGTGCGTCGTGGCAATAAGTATCACGCCATCATCCTCGACCCTCCTGCCTATGGTCGTGGTGCTAATGGCGAGAAGTGGGTGCTCGAGGAGCATATCTGCCGTATGCTTGAGTGCTGCTCCGAGCTGCTTGAGAGGCGTGATGCCTTCTTGGTGTTGAACCTCTACTCTATGGGTCTCTCGTCGATGCTTGCCCGCACGGCTGTTCATCAGGCCTTTGGAGTGCCTCGTTTCGAGCAGATGGGTGAGTTGTACTTCGTGGATCGCAGCAAAAAAGAGATTCCATTTGGTACATACTATCGTTTCAAGCGATAAAGGATGGCACGTATCACGGATATATTCCTCTCGTTTCTTAAGATTGGAGCCTTCACCTTTGGCGGAGGCTATGCTATGATACCTATCATTCAGCACGAGGTGATTGTACGCCGTGGCTGGATTGCAGAGCAAGAGTTTGTCGACCTGCTCACCCTTGCCCAGACCGCTCCTGGCCCTATTTCGCTCAATACGGCAGTCTTTGTAGGCTATAAGTGTCGAGGTTTTGCAGGGGCTTTGGCAGCTATCTTGGGTGTGATACTCCCCTCGTTTTTGGTAATCCTTGCTGTGGCGATATTCTTCTCCGAGATTCGAGATAATAGGTGGGTTGATGCCGCTTTTAAGGGGATGCGTCCCGCTGTTGTCGCCCTTATTGTAGCACCCATTGTGGGCCTTGCTCGAGGTATGCACTGGATACTTATCGCCGTGGCAGCAGCTACGGCAGTCGTGGTGTGGCACTTCGCCATCTCTCCTGTATGGTTCTTGATTGCAGGTGCTATTTTGGGCCTTGTGTGGGCTGCCCGTGGAAAGGAGGTTGGACGATGATGACCCTCCTTGAACTCTTTGTCAGCTACCTCAAGATAGGCTTCTTTGGCTTTGGCGGAGGTTATGCTATGCTCTCGCTTATCTACAGCGAGGTCGTCGTCTCGCACCAGTGGCTCACGAGTGCAGAGTTCTCCGATATTGTTGCCATCTCGCAGATGACACCTGGCCCTATCGCCATTAACTCAGCCACCTACATAGGCTATGAGGTGGCGGGTTTCTGGGGCTCTGTTGTAGCTACCATAGCCGTGTCGTTGCCAGCATTGACGCTTATGTTGCTGATAACTATATTCTTCCTTCGATTGCGTGATAATCGCTATGTGAAGGGTGTTGTAGCGGGTATGCGTCCTGTTGTTATCGGTATGATTGCCTCGGCAGCACTGCTTCTTATATTTCCAGAGAGCAAGGATGATGGTGCAAGCTTTATCGATGCTTGGAGTTGGGTGATATTTATCGCTACGCTTGTTGCCTCGGCACGAAAAGTAAACCCGATACTACTCATCGTGCTATCTGGTGTTGCAGGTGTTTTAATCTATGGATTTACAGCAGTTTAGTCGCTATCGCAGAATACGGTGGTAGTTACACATCAACAAGTTCTCGTCATCGTCATAGAGGTGCATACCATTGCCCTCGCAGTACTGCCACATCTTGCAGTCTGCACACTTGCCCTTCTTAGCCCAGTCGCGGTTGCGAAACTTCTTGAAGCGATTTTGCCACACATCCCAAAAGTTATCTTTGTAGATGTTGCCCTGCGTGAAGTTTGCACGCACGCTTGTGCATCCCGATATATCGCCATTCACACGTATCGACGCAACACCAACACCTGCGTGGCACTCAAAAGGGTTGGTGCGAGCCTTCATCTCGTAGCCACCGATGAAACCCTCGCAGGCGTGTGATGCCGAGATGCGTCCCTCGCGTCGTGTACGCTCGATAAATTGCAGCATATAGGTGTACTCCTCGTCGTTGAGTTCGAGCGACTCATCCTTGGCGGCACGGCCCACAGGAAATATTGCGAATAGTCGCCAGTGACGCACGCCGAGCGAGTAGAGAAACTCCTTGAACTCCTCGAGGTGAGGTATGAGTGCAGGTGTCACACAGGTGACTACGTCCGATACCAAAAACTTGTCTGCGGATATCATTCTAATAGCCTCTACGGCACGGGCAAAGCTCTCCTTATTCTGGCGAATGTGGTAGTGCTGCTCCTCGAAGCCATCGAGCGACACAGTTATCGAGTGTAGTCCAGAACGTATGAGTGAGTCGAGACGTTGGCGGCTAAGGCCAAGACCATTTGTCACCATACCCCACGGGTAGCCACGACGATAGAGGCTGATGCCTATCTCTTCGAGATCTTTACGCACAAGCACCTCGCCACCCGAAAGTATCACGAGTACCTTGTTGGGGTTTACGTTTGGCGTAATCTCATTGTCGAGCACGCGAAAGAACTCCTTTGCTGGCATATCGGTCAGTGCACTGTCTACACGGCAGTCGCTACCGCAGTGACGACACTGGAGGTTGCAACGCAGCGTACACTCCCAGAAGAGGGTGTTTAATATGTGCTCATCGCGGCGTATCTGACGTAGTTTTTTGAATAGTTTGAGTGTCAGCCACTGTCGCACTCCAAGACGTTTTCCCATAATTATCTCGATCTGTTCATCTGTTCAAGAAGTGGATCTGCAAGGTCGAATGTGCCGTATAGCTGCTCCGAGGCTGCACGGCATCCGCCACGGCAACGACTCCATAGCTCACACGCAGAGCATCTATCGGGAATATTATTATAGTAGCCATCCAGGGTCTCTCGCTCAAGAATTTTTGAGAGAGGCTCCTGGTGTATGTTACCCATTACGCGTGGCGAATGGTTGCAAAATCTTACGTCGCCACGGTAGTTCACCGTAAGTGGTCGTGAGCGAAGGTCTGTGGTGCAGTGTGTGAAGGTTATGTTCGGATACTCCGCGGGCGAGAGTACGCACATAGGTGTGCAGACTCCGTTGTGTGCCCTCATACCCAGCTCTCCGAGCTTTGTGTTAGCACAACTAAAGGCTTCGCGTAGCTCCTTGTGTGTGAGTGTCAGCTCTTCGGCATACTTGCGTCCGAGACCTCCTATGTTGAAGCGGTTGAGCATTATTCGCTTTACGCCCCACGAGGCATACATCTCGAGTGTAGGCTCGATATCAGCCACGTTGAGCTTGCTGAGGATGAACACGGGTGTGAGCCACTCTGCTCTTTTCTCTGCTATACGCTTGGCACTCGCTGTAGCACGCTGCCACGAGCCTGGGAACTGTGTTATGTGGTCGTGCACCTCGGCTTTATGTGATAGTATTGGTATCTGCACAAGGCCTACGCCGAGGTCGTCGATGATCTCGATATCGTCCTCCGTAAGTAGTGTTCCGTTGGTAAGCAGATTTACGTTTGAGCCGTTGGCACGTGCCTGGAGCGTTAGGTCGTGGATGCGTGGTAGGAGCATCGGCTCGCCACCCGACAGCGAGATATTTGCAATGTTTGCCTCACGCTGTAGATGGCGTAGTGTGCGTCGTGCTTGGCTAAAGTCGGGAGCCTCGACCTCACACTTTGTCTCTACACCCTTGAAGTGGTTGTAGCAGAACCTACACGCCTGGTTGCAAGCATCTGTAAGCTCGAAGATTACAATGCCTATATCTATCTTTTCACGCCTCCGAAACATAGCTCTACTCCTCCTCGGCAGTTACAATATTGAGTTTGTAAGGCTCTTCCCACTGCTCCTCGACGCCGTTGTTATCTACTCTGTAGACCCAAAGCAATGCCTGGCCAGTGTACTCGCCAACACCAACTGTTAAACTTATTGTAAATCCACCATATTTCAATTCATAGCTCTCGGATTGGAGTTCATAGTTCTCCATATCAGTGATAACAAGCTTTATCTGCTTATAGTTCTCCGAATAGAGTTGATAATTGAACCATAGTCCATCGCCATTACGTACCTCGGTTGCTGTTACATCGCTGAGATCTTGCATTGATTCTACGTCGAACGCTGGCGGTGCAGGGTCGTAGCACGACACCATTGGAGGTTCGTTGCCGCCGCTTCCGCAGGCTGTTGAGGTCAAAGCTACGAGCGAGAGTATAGCACCTCCGATGCGATACTTAAGGCGTGTGGCACGGCGGCTACGTCCGCCACTCAAGATTAGCCACAGTGAGGCACCTGCGAAGGCTGCTCCAAGTGCCACAAGGAGAATTGTTCGTTTCATAGTGGTAATATTTTATTGGTTTGATATATCTTCATCTTCGCGATAGAGTATCACCACACCCATATCGCCATACTCGTCTATGTTGTCATCGTTAAGTTCTATGCTTCGCGTCATAAACTCGCCTCCGTTCTCTTGTCCATCGACATCCTCGAATGTCACAATATCGCTCAAAGCTGCACCATCTTGAATGTAGAATCGTCCACTCTCATCTGTAAAACAGTTTTGCGACACCATACTCACCCTAATACCCTTGATAGGGTTGCCTTCGCTGTCCTCAACAATGCCCGAAGCTCTGCTAAGTGACGGCGTAAACTCGGTGTACATAGTGCCATAGCAGGCAACGCACGTTAGAGTCATTCCAAACATAGCGAAGAGTCGCGTAAGAATCTTTCCCCACATAGTAATCTTGTTTTGCATTATTTGACTTCCACTCCGTGGCAATCTCTGCCCTCAGATACGCAGATGCGGCAGTCGTTAAACTTGCCATCACGAACCTCCAATACGTCGCCATCACGCTGGCATACCCCTTTGAACTCAAACTCGCCGCTAATGAGATAGTCACCATTGTACTTCTCCATCGCGGTGATGGTTATGTAGCCCTGGGTAGCCTTGTAGCAGTGGGTGATTATCTCGGTCACTGTACCTCCACTTGGGAGTGTCTGCGTTGCACCTCGCTCGCTAAAATCGATGCACGCCATACCATCGCCTAAAAGCACGAGGCTATACACCCTGTTTAGCTCAAGTGGCGAGAGGTCATTATTGATATATAGGTAGAGATCTGCCGTATTACCATTTTGAGATGTCACACTGCGACGTAGGTCGAGCGTGAAACCCACATCATCCTTAATCACAATGTCGGGATGATTGCTATCTGTAAAGTATCCGGCGTTGCTACCAAACTTCTCGCCTTTCCATTCGTAGTTCGACCCGTATAGTCTTAGCTCAATTGGAGCATCGGTGTCTAATCCAATTAGAGAGTAGAAATCCTTTCTGCACGACGCAAGACAGAGCGAGAGAGTCGCAACAATTGTCATAAGTATTAGTCGTCTCATAGTTGCTTGATTTTCTTATCACAAAATTACGCTATAAAATTAGGCTGGCCAAATTTTCGGGGCAAAATTATTTCCGCGATACGCTGCTTAATATGCTGATAATCAATGCTTTGAAAAACTCGAATTTATCAATTTTTCAACCCCTTGATTATCAGGTAGTTACAAAGTCCTATTTTGAATCTTGCGGAAATCGAGTATAACAATCAGATTATCAGCACATTATGTTAGTGTTAATTCTAATTTTTACTATTGTCGATACTTTTCACAAAAAAAGAGCTAACTTTGTAGTATTAAACTAATGAGTATGCAACAAGTGCTAAGATATAAGCGTCGCAAGGCCCACAAGGTGCAAATAGCGGGGGTCGTTATTGGTGGTGAAAACCCCATCGCTGTGCAGTCGATGACCAACACGCCCACATCCAATGTTGAGCGTTCTGTGGAGCAGACAAAGTCTATTGCCGATGCTGGTGCCGAGATTGTTCGACTTACGGCTCAAGGTCGTCGCGAGGGTGAGGCTCTTCGCCCAATTGTGGAGCGTCTGCGTGAGGATGGCTACACAACAGCTATCGTTGCAGATATCCACTTCACCCCCGAGATTGCGATGATAGCTGCCGAGGCTGTCGACAAGGTGCGTATTAACCCTGGTAATTTCCGTACTTCGGGAGGCGAGCTCGAGCGACTCATCGAGATATGTCGTCGTCGAGGTGTGGCACTGCGTATAGGTGTCAACCACGGCTCGTTGGCGAAACGTATATTTGACGAGTATGGCGACACGCCCGAGGGTATGGTCGCATCGGCAATGGAGTTCTTGCGTATGTGTCGCAAGGCCGATTTTCACGATGTGGTGGTATCTATGAAGTCGAGCAATACGCGTGTTATGGTCCAGGCCTACCGCCTCTTGGTCGAGGCTATGGAGCGTGAAGAGATGACCTATCCTCTCCACCTCGGAGTTACGGAGGCTGGTGATGGCATCGAGGGACGCATCAAGAGTGCTGTGGGTATAGGTGCTCTGCTTGCAGATGGCATTGGCGATACGCTCAGAGTCTCGCTCACGGAGGAGCCCGCAAACGAGGTGCCAGTAGGCAAGATATTGGTCGATTACTTCAAGCATCGCACAGCAGAGTTTGAGGTGGCGTCGTTCGATGCATACCACGCCACAGAGTTTCGCCCTCGTACCATTGCTAAGCCTATAACACACAGCGAGATAACATCTGAATATGATGTTATTGAGGCAACATCGAATAACCCTACGCACGAGTGGCGTGCAGCGATTCTTAATCGAGCAGATAGCCGTCCTGTGGTGCTACGTCGAAGATACGATGAGAGCAACCCCGAGCTTGTGGCCATATATGCCGCAGCCGATATGGGTAGCCTGCTTCTCGACGGCTTGGCTGAGGGTGTCTGGATTGATGCCCCAGCGTTGGATGAGGCCACAATCCACGACTTCGAGCTTATACTATTGCAGGCCTCACGCCTACGCTTCTCACGTACCGAGTATATCGCCTGTCCGAGCTGCGGCCGCACGCTCTACGACATACAGACAACGCTTGCCCAGATTAAGGCACGCACCTCGCACCTTAAGGATCTCAAAATCGGTGTTATGGGTTGCATTGTGAATGGCCCTGGCGAGATGGCCGATGCCGACTACGGATATGTTGGCTCATCGCCCGAGCATATCACGCTCTATCGCGGACAGCAAATTGTGGAGCGTAACATCCACCAGAGCGAGGCTCTCGACCACCTTATCGAGATTATCAAGCTCGACGGACGCTGGCACGACCCAGAGTAGCTATGGCACTAAAGAGCTATAAGGCACGAGGCATTGTGCTCGGCACGTTGAAGTATGGAGAGAAGGGGGTTATTGTCCACCTGCTCACCGACGTGTGTGGCCGTCAGAGCTATATGATTCAGGGTGTGCGTCCCACGGCAAAAGGGTCAAAAATGGCACTCCTGCAGCCGATGTTTACCGTTGAGTTTGAGGGGCTTACCTCGTCAAAGATGTCGCTGCACAGAATGAAAGATATTGTGCCAGGTATGGTGCTACACACCACGCCTTTCGATGTGCGTAAATCTACGATGGCACTCTTTATGGCAGAGGTATTGTATCGCCTTGTCAAGGAGAGCGAGGAGAGTAGTGGTCTCTTTGACTTTGTGTGGGGCTCGGTGGCGGCTCTCGATGCCCTGGAGGAGGGTATTGCCAATTTCCACCTGTGGTTTCTTGCCAACCTTAGCCGCCCTCTCGGCTTCTCGCCCGATAATGAGTATGTCGACGGTGCGTGGCTCGATATTCGTGATGGTCACTTCACGCCCAATGCCCTAATACCGAGTTTTGCCCTCTCGCCCGAGAATGCCCGCATACTCCACGATATGCTCGAGTGCGACGTACGCTACCTCGGCGAGATAGGTCTCAACCGCACGGAGCGTGTGGAGTTCCTCGAGGCTATGCTCAAATACTACAGCTATCATCTCGACTCAATACGAAGCGTGGAGTCGATACGTGTCCTACGCGAGGTCTTTTAATCGACATATATATAATGAATTAGGGGTTGCTCCGTTTGGAACAACCCCTAATTTTATGCTGGGCGACCTACTACTCGCGAACGAGTACGATATAGTCGCTTGCACCCAAAGTGAATGAGTGTGAGCCATTAACCTGAACCTTCTCGTCAGTGAGCAAGTTTGTCCACTCGCCAGGGTTAGGGTTGTTAATGGTTGTTGTAGACTCAGTGTTGTTGAAGTTAGCAACAACGATAACCTTATCCATCACGAGGGTCTTGCCACCCATATTACCATCAGCAACACTCCAAGTGTGTACAGCCAAGTTGTCCTGACCGTAGTAATCCTGGTGTGAGGTACGCCAAGAGATAATCTTCGACATAGCGTCGTACAAGGCACGGCGGTTAGCATCCTCGAAGTACTCCCAACGTACTGGCTTGCGACCTGTACGGCCATTCTCCTCGATAGATACGTCGTAGCCGAGCTCACCAAACTGCCACATCATCTTAGGATATGGAGTGAGGAAGTGGAAGGCGTAGACAGCCTGCAAACGCTTTGTGAGCACGTTCCAAGGCTTAGCCCAAGACTGTGCGTACTTAATAGCGTCGTAGGCGATACGCTCCTCATCGTGAGTCTCGATGTTGTTGATACGACCCCTCTTGAAGTCAGCAAAGCTGCTGCCTGAGAAGCCGAGTACCGACTGCTTGTAGCCGTTACGCTGGTTATTGTTCCAGCAGAGTGCACCTACAGAGTTGTAGAGCTCAGTCTCCTCCGACTGGTCGCAGAAGTGCTCAAAAATGATGTATGCATCCTCATCTACGGCACGGATAGTCTGGGCGTAGTGCTTCAAGATGCCGATACGCTGTGCTGAGTAGCCACCTGCGTCGTAGTTGCCAGGGTTCTGCACGAAGCCCTTAGTGAGGTCGAAGCGGAAGCCATCGACATTGTACTCCTTCATCCAGTACTCCAAAACATCGTCGATATACTCTACAGTATACTGGTATGTGTGGTTGAAGTCGTGGAATACGCTCCAGTTGTGTGGTGCGTCAACATTGAAGAATGGGTTTGTAGGGAGTGTCTTGTTTGCACTGCCATCCCACCACATCTTAGCATATGGGTGCTGACCTGTGGCGTGGTTGAATACTACGTCAAGGATGACTGCGATGTTACGCTTGTGGCACTCGTCGATGAATCTCTTGTATGCCTCCTCAGTACCGTATGCCTTGTCGGCAGCGAAGAAGAAGCAAGGGTTGTAGCCCCACGAGTCGTTGCCGTCGAACTCCTGGATAGGCATCAGCTCGATGGCGTTAACACCCAAAGTCTCGAGGTAGTCGAGCTTGGCTGTCACTGCGTTGATTGAGCCCTCCTCAGTGAAGTCGCGGATGAGCAACTCGTAGATAGCCAATGAGTTCTCGGCAGGACGCTCGTATGATGTAACTGTCCAGGTGTACTCCGCAGGGTTGAGCTCAAATACTGATACAATATCTGATGTGTACTCTGCAGGGTATGCCTTGAGGTTAGGATATACCGATGCGTCGATCCACTTATCGTTCCAAGGGTCGAGAATCTTTGTTGCATATGGGTCACCAATCTTGATAGTGCCATCAACGAGGTACTGGTAGCCATACTCAACACCCTCCTCAAGACCCGATACTGTAGTCCAGAAGTAGTCGCCATCCTTCTTCATCATATACTCGTTCGATGGAGCATACTCGTTGAAGTCGCCAAGCAATACTACCGACTGCTTGCCAGGAGCGAAGAGTACGAAGGTAGCCTCGTTGCCGTTGATAGTCACGCCGTTGTCAGCATCTGCTGGGCGTGCAGCCAACTCAGTCTCACCCAATACAGCAACGCTCACGCTCTCCTCAACGGTGTTTGTGCCGTCGGTAGCTACAGCCTTGAATACAACATCTTCTGGCTCTGTAGGAGCGTATGTGTAGGTAAGTGTTGCACTACCAGTCTCAGCCACTGCAGTGTCGTTTTTGTAGAGCTTCACGTTTGTAGCGGCCTGCTGCTGTACCTGCACGGTGTACTCCTGGCCAACCTGGAGGATTGAGCCGTGTGCAGGCGAGATGATCTTAACTGAGAGACCCTCAGTTACCAACTCTACGAAGATATCTGCACCGTTGTCCTTGACCTCAATCTTTGAGTCCGCAGAGCGGAATACGAAGGCGATGTGTGTAACCTTCTCACTCTCAGGCACGTCATACCAAGCGTGAACACCACCCTTGATTGTGTAGTACCACAGGTTGTCCTCTACACGCTCGAGCTTACACTCAGGGATATTATTGCCCCACTCTGCAAGGACATACTTCCAGTCGCCAGTTGTTGTGCTCTGGTCAGTAAGCACGCCAGTGTGGGCATACAACTCGCCAGTAAAACCATCAGCTGCAGTGCCCTTAGTGTTGAGGATAACTGTGATATCCTCGGTCATAGCCTCAGTAACGAAGGCTGGGTCGGTAGAGACCAATGGGAACTCCGAAGGCTCGGGAGTTGGGGTTGGTGCTGGAGGTGTTGGGTTGGGTGGGAAGTAGATTCCCGGCTCCTCTGTACAACCTACATACATTGCGACAGCCACAAGAGCCATCATCAAGAAACGCAGTGTTTTCATAGTGTGTTAAATTATAGTTGTTTGTTTTGTGCGATTCCTTGTGGTGTGTATGCAAGCATACACGCACACTTGGCTACAAAGTTACGACAAAATTTTATTCTCGAGAAGCGAATCTTGAAATAATTACCAATTGGGACTATTTTGCTTATGAATGGTTGCACGCGTGCGATGAGTTGTTAGGTCTATTGTAGGGAGAAATTGGCAAATATGCAGACTTGCATAGCCAATATGCATAAATGTCGGAATAAAAAGTTGTTACAATAAATTATTTCTCTATCTTTGCCAAGTTTTAGGTGGTTATGTCTGCATAATTATTAGAAATTATTACGAGTCAGAGCTATCTATAGAGGCCAGTTGTGGCCTACACGCTAAACGACGACAATTTTAATACACAGCTAATTTTATGAAGAGAATCTTTACATTGTTTGCAGCCGGCATCATCGCCCTTTTGGCTATCGGTTGCGAGAGTGCTACTGAGCCTGTAAAGCAGGGTGGTAGCCTCACCACTCCAGAGTTTTCAGCAAATGCTAACGAGAACTCTATCACTGTATCTTGGACAACTGTCGAGGGTGCTGCCTACTATCAGATTTGGCTTAATGACGACGAGCCTACAAAGACAGACAAGACTGTTCACCGTTTCGATAACCTTAAATGGGATGCTGAGTACACAGTATCTCTACAGGCTATAGGTACAAATAATGATAAGTCAGATGTAGCTACACAGAAGGTTACTATCGCTGCTCGTGTAGTGCCAGTATACCGTGAGTGGTATCCACAGAATGGCTCTACAGCGACAGCTATATCAGACAATGGTCGTTATGTTGTTGGTTGCTTCGACCGTCAGGGTATGATCATCGACCTTACTACCGACGAGCTCACAATGATTGAGAACTTCGACTGTATGGACGTTGCCGACGATGGTGTTATCGTAGGTACTACTTACGAGGATAGCCAGAGCGGTGAGGCTGCTATGTATATCAATGGCCAGGCTGTTAAGCTCGACCTCAGCGAGCTCACTACATCTGATATGAGCTCATTCCAGGCTGTAACTCCTGACGGCACATATGCAGTAGGTTGGTGGTGGGAGTACGATGCTGAGTCTTACTACGGCAAGATGTACGACACTATCGTGCCATTCGTCTACGACGTTCTCAAGGATCGTATCACAGTTCTCGAGGCTGGCGACACTCTCTATGGTACAGGTGCAGTATCTCCTTACGGCATTAGCCCAGACCACCGTATCGTTGGTTGCGAGCAGGGCTACGCTATGATGGCAGTTGTTTGGGAGGATGAGTACTCTAAGTTCACATACCCAGTATTCGAGTACGACAGCGAGTACCGTCCAACACTCTCATTTGGCGACACTCAGGTGCGTATGACTCCTAACGGTAAGTATATCTACAGCGTCGCTAAGACCTATCCTGAGGGTGCTGGCGAGGTTGCTCAGCCAGGTTGTTACAATCTTGAGACTGAGGAGCTCACAATGTTCGGTGGTAAGTGCATCAACGGTACTGTCACAGCTATGACCGACGATGGTATTGCCTTCCTCAACGATGTGCCTTACTATATGGGTACTACCTCTTACGTCGTTGACCTCAACTCTGGCGACACAGAGACTCAGACACCTATAATCGACTGGTTGCTCGACAAGCACGGTATCGACCTCTACAACTATATCCAGGAGGGTGTGATGACTATCGGTGCATCGGCTGACGGCCGTACACTCCTCGGCATTGTGAATACAGATATGGGTTGGTTGACCTACGTTATCGACCTCGATGGTGAGGCTATGCCAGAGATTTAATCCTAATATTAAATATGAAACGTACGATTATAGACCTCTTCGAGGAGTCTGTATCGAAGTATGGCCAGAAGGAGTTTCTCCTCGAGAAGCACAATGGCCAGTTCGAGCCCACATCGTATAACATAACCAAGGCCGAAGCACTCAAAACGGGTGCCGGCCTTGTTGCGTTGGGATTGGAGCGTCGCGACAGAGTATCTATACTTGCTGAAGGCTGCAATAACTGGATTATCTCGGAGCTTGGTTTGCTCTATGCGGGAGCTATCAGCGTGCCTCTCTCGATTAAACTCGAAGAGTCGAACGACCTCCTCTTCCGTTTGCGTCACGCCGATGTGAAGCTTATCTTCGTGTCGAAGAACCAGCTTCCAAAGGTGCGTCGCATCGCTTCTGAGCTTGTTGACCTGCAGCATATCGTTGTCTGGGGCGAGGCAAAGGAGAACCTTGTTGATGGCGAGATGACTCTCGATGAGCTCAAGAGCCTTGGTAGGGAGTATCTCCAGCAGCACGAGGAGGAGTTTATGGCAATTGGCAAGTCGATACAGAACGACGACATCGCCACAATCACCTATACCTCAGGTACTACGGCCGACCCTAAGGGTGTTGTGCTCACGCATCGCAACTATACCTCAAATGTCGAGCAGTCGCTCACAGTGGTGTCTATACCATCGTCGTGGCGTACGCTCATCATCTTGCCTCTGGACCACTGCTTCGCACACGTCGTAGGCTTCTATATTATGATTGCTTGCGGTGCGTCGGTAGCTACTACTGAGGTGGGTCGCACACCAATGGAGACGCTAAAAAATATCCCTATCAACATCCGTGAGGTGCGTCCACACTTCCTCTTGTCGGTGCCTGCCCTTGCCAAGAACTTCCGCAAGAGCATCGAGAGCTCTATCCGCAAGAAGGGTAAGACTACAGAGCGACTCTTCAACTTCGCTCTCAAGACCTCATACGCCTACCAGGCTGATGGCTACACTAAGGGTCGTGGTTTCCGCTGTTTGTTGAAGCCTTTTGTGGCTCTCTTCGATAAGATTCTCTACTCGAAGGTCCGTGAGGCCTTTGGTGGCGAGTTGCAGTTCTTCATAGGAGGTGGTGCTCTGCTTGATAGCGAGTTGCAGCGTTTCTTCTACGCCGTTGGCATCCCTATGTTCCAGGGTTATGGACTCTCTGAGGCAACCCCTGTGATCTCGACAAACTCACCTAAGAGGCGTAACCACCGTTTCGGCTCGTCAGGTCGCTTGGTGCAGCCTCTTGAAATCAAGATTCTCGATGACGAGGGTCGCGAGATGCCTGCAGGCGAGAAGGGAGAGATTGTCATCAAGGGTGAGAATGTGATGGCTGGCTATTGGAAGAACCCTGAGTCTACGGCCGATACTGTTCGCGATGGTTGGTTGTATACTGGCGATATGGGATATATGGGAAAGGATGGTTTTCTATATGTCTTGGGTCGCTTCAAGAGCCTTCTTATCTCGTCCGATGGTGAGAAGTATAGCCCAGAGGGTATGGAGGAGGCTATGGTCGATAAGTCGCCATACATCGACCAGATTATCATCTATAACAACCAGTCGCCATATACCATCGCTCTTGTGGTGCCATCTAAGGAGAACCTTAATCGTCTGCTTGATGAGCGTGGTATTAAGGGCGAGGAGCGTAGCCGTGAGGCGGCAAAGATTGTCGCCGATGAGGTGGCTAAATATCGCATGGGCGGTGCCTATGCCGATGAGTTCCCCGATCGCTGGGTACCTGCCGTTGTGGCTATCGCTGATGAGCCATTTACCGAGCAGAATGGCCTTGTGAATAGCACAATGAAGGTTGTGCGTAACAAGGTAGAAAAGCACTTTGCCCAGGCTATCGCCCACGCCTATACTGCCGAGGGTAAGGCTATCGACAATAGCAAAAACCTCGAGGCAATGTCAAAGATTTTGGCTTAGCAGTCTTCTAATTGTACAATACTCTATAAAGTGTGCCTGTCCAATTTACTTGTTGGATAGGCCCTTTTTTTGTCTATATGTGATAAAAAAGGGCAAATTGGCCATCTTGGGACAAAATATTTGAAAACTTTTTTTGTTTCTTGAGTTTTTTACTCTATATTTGCACCGTATTTATATTAGCATAGTTATGTCACAGAAGCAAATGATTGTCGAGCAGGCCGCCAAGATGTTCATTCATCAGGGTATTAAAGCTGTGCGTATGGACGACATAGCCCGCGAGCTGAGCATATCAAAGCGAACACTCTACGAGATATTCAACGACAAGGAGGAGTTGCTCTACCTCGGCATCTTGCACTATACGATGCAGAGCCGCGAGCGTAGAATGGAGTCGATAGCCACAATCAACAACGCCCTCGAGGTGATGATCTACAACCTTCGTGAGATGATCAACCAAGCACCAACAATCAGCCGCGTGCGTCGCAACCTCAAGCGTTTCTACCCTAAGGTGCACGAGCGTCTGGAGGCCGATGCACACAAGCAGTCGCACGAGGATATGCGTGGCTGGATTAAGAAGTGTGTGGCCAATGGCTACTTCACACAAACGGCCGACTGCGAGTTCGTGGCGCGCGTGCTATGCGATAGTGTGCAGGGTATTATGGTCTTCGACCGCGAGGATATGCACAACTCTCTTGAGATGATATCGCTTATGTCATACTCGCTTGTGATATTCATCCGTGGACTATGTACTGTCGAGGGAATTAAGGTCATTGACGGATGCTTTGACAGATATTTCGGAAATATTCCTTCGCCAGATACTTTATCGTTGGACTAAGCGTTAGTAAAGAATATCGGAAGTTAAATAGATGCAAACAATAAAATAGAGATAAGATGAAAAAGTTATTATTGATGATTCTTTTGGGAGGACTCTCGCTCCAAGTGGCAGAGGCCCAGATGACACTCACGCTCGACAAGGCTGTTGAGCTTGCATTGAGTGATAACCCAACAATTGTGGTGGCCGACCTTGAGGTTGAACGCTACGACTATGTTAAGAAGCAGACCGTAGCATCGCTCTACCCAAAACTCGATGTGTCGGGACAGTACTCTTTGGCTCTGCGTAAGCAGGAGATGGCTAAGGGCTTGGCGTTTGGTGGACGTAACACCCTTAATGCCACTGCAAGTCTCTCGTTGCCACTCTTCGTGCCTTCTGTCTATCGCCAGATGAAACTCAACGATACGCAGATGGCTCTTGCGGTGGAGAGTGCTCGTGCCAGCAAGATTGATATGGTTGCAGCTGTGCGTGCTTCGTTCTACAATGTGCTCCTCGCAGAGCAGTCTATGGTGGTACTTCAGGAGGCTATCAAGACTACAGAAGAAGTTGTGACAAACACCAAGAATCTGTATGAGGCAGGTCTCGCTGCTGAGTATGACTATATCACTGCCCAGGTGCAGCTCAGCAATCTTAAGCCTCAGGTGCTTCAAGCTCAGAATGGTATCGACCTTACCAAGCGTCAGCTTAAGATGTATCTATCTATCCCTGAGGAGGTTGAAATATCTGTTGTCGGTTCGCTCGATGACTATCGTAACGAGGTACTCCTTGGTACTGACTACGATGTAGACCTTTCTCAAAACACCACAATGAAGCAGCTCGATATTCAGAGTGAGTTGCTCGACCATCAGGAGAAGCTCATCCAGACAACACGTATGCCAACAATTGCTGCCTTTGGCCAGATTTCGTATATCGGTCAGGAGCCAAGCAACCTTGGCGGTTTGATGGGTGGTGCTATGGGTGGTGCTGCCTCGGCTACTAAAGAAAAGATGTGGTGGCAGTATCCTATCAATGTGGGTGCTCAGATCTCAATTCCAATCTTTGCAGGCTTCAGCAAGACAAACCAGCTTCGTGCGGTTCGTAACCAGCAGCAGCAGCTCAAGATTCAGCGAGAGTATACCGAGCGTGGCCTCAAGCTTCAGGTGCAGGCATCAATCAACAACCTGCTCACAGCACGCGAGACAATGCTCTCGACTGAGCTCACAGTAGAGCAGGCACAAAAGGCCTATGACATCGCACTCACACGCTACAATGCTGGTGCGGGTACTATTCTTGAGCTCAACAGCTCGCAGCTTACCCTCACTCAGTCAAAGCTCAACTACTCGCAGTCGATCTACGACTACCTCTCTGCCCACGCAGAGTATGAGAAGGCTCTCGGTGTTGACTATCAGGTAGCAGAGTAGGTTTAGAAGTGTAATAAAATAAGAAAAAAACAGTATAACAATGAAGAAGAGTTTAGTAATGCTTATTGCAGCTGTCGCAATGATTGGCTGTGCATCGAACAGCAAAGAGAAGAGCCAGACAGCAACGACTGCTAACGTTGAGAACACAGTGGTGGTAAAGACTGCAGTTGCAGCTCCCCAAGTGGTAGAGGTCAAGGAGACCTACACATCTGAGATTAAACCATACAAGGAGAACGACATTACCCCAGCAGTTGCGGGTCTCCACATCGCAAGCATCAAGGCTGATGTTGGCGACTATGTTCGCAAGGGTCAGGTGCTTGTAGTGATGGATCAGACAACACTTAAGCAGCAGGAGATCAACCTTGCAACAATGCAGGATAGCTACGACCGTATGAAGCCTGTTTACGAGGCTGGTGGCGTCTCTGAGCAGCAGATTGTGCAGCTCGAGAATCAGCTCAATCTTCAGAAGGAGGTTGTCGAGAACCTTCGTAAGAACTCAACACTCGTCTCACCAATCTCTGGTGTTGTCACAGCTCGTAACTTCGAGGCTGGCGACCTGTTTGCCTCTATGCCTATCTTGCACGTTATGCAGATCGACCAGCTCAAGGTTATGGCTAACGTCTCAGAGCAGTACTACACAAACATTAAGGTTGGCCAGAGTGTAGCTATCGAGGTTGACATCTTCCCAGGTGAGATGTTTGAAGGTAAGATCTCGCGTATCAACCCTGCTCTCGATGCTGCTACACGTACTGTTGGCGTTGAGGTCACTATTCCTAACCGAGGTGGCAAGCTTCGTCCAGGTATGTATGCTCGTGCTAATTTCGTGATGGGTGAGCGTGAGAGCGTTATGGTGCCAGATCAGGCAGTACAGAAGCAGACAGGTTCATCTGAGCGTTATGTCTATATCATTAAGGATGGCGTTGCTGAGTATCGTTTCGTGAAGGATGGTCGTCGTGTTGGCGATATGATCGAGATCTTGGATGGTGTCGAGGCTGGTGAGCAGGTAGCTCTCACATCGTTCACACGTCTTATGAGTGGCCAGAAGGTTGAGGTTAAGAACGAGTAATATGCCCGTTTTTAATCCGATACCATACTAACAAATGTATAATAGAATAAATAACCTTTAGGGATGAAAATTTACGAAACCTCCGTGCGAAAACCGATCTCGGTTGCACTTATATTCATAGGCATCATAGTCTTTGGCCTCTACTCGCTGAAGAACCTTGGTGTCGATCACTATCCCGATATTGAGGTGCCATACATCAGTGTTATCACGATGTATCCAGGTGGTAACGCCGAAGATATCGAGACCAACATCACTCGAGTGCTTGAGGACCAGCTTAACTCTGTTGATAACCTCGAAAAGATTACATCTAAATCATCGGACAACGTCTCGATGGTGACTCTGGAGTTTGAGTATGGATGCGACCTGACTGAGGCGGCCAACGACGTCCGAGACGTGGTGAGCCGTACGCAGTCGCTCCTGCCCGACGAAGTGGAGTATCCTACGGTGATGAAGTTCTCATCATCAATGATGCCTATTATGATGCTCTCGGTTACAGCCGATGAGAGCTACAACGCACTTGCAAAGATCCTCGACGACAAGATGGTAAACGAGCTTAACCGTGTGAATGGTATCGGTTCTGTTGCCGTGATTGGTGCTCGCGAGCGTGAGGTGCAGGTCAATGTTGACCCTAACAAGTTGGAGGCTTATGGCCTTACAATTGAGTCGCTTGGTCAGATTATCGCTTCAGAGAATATCAATGTTCCAGCGGGTAGCCTCGATCTTGGTACTCAGACTTTCAACCTCAAGACTGACCTCGAGTTCGACGATAGCCGTGAGTTGCTCGATATCGTTATCTCGAACGCTGGTGGCCGTACTGTGATGCTTCGCGATGTTGCGGAGATTGTCGACACGCTCGAGGAGGCAACTATGGATGAGCGTATCAACGGTCGTCAGGGTGTGCGTATTATGATTCAGAAGCAGACAGGCTCAAATACTGTAGAGATCATCGAGGAGGTTCAGAAGCGTCTCGAGGATATCATCCCAACATTGCCACCCGATTGTAAGGTGGAGACCATCTTCGAGTCATCACGCGAGATTAAGGATGCTATCAACTCGTTGTTCGAGACTATTATGTACGCCTTTATCTTCGTTATTCTTGTGGTGATGATCTTCTTGGGTCGTTGGAGAGCAACGTTTATCATCTGCTTGACAATCCCTATCTCGTTGATCTGTGCCTTTATCTACCTCTTTGCCACAGGCTCTACGCTCAACATCATCTCGCTCTCGGCACTCTCGATTGCGATTGGTATGGTTGTGGATGATGCTATCGTTGTTCTTGAGAATATCACCACACACATCGAGCGAGGTTCTAATCCAAAGGAGGCGGCTATCTATGCTACCAACGAGGTATGGTTGTCAGTTATCGCCACTACACTTGTTGTTGTTGCGGTGTTTATGCCATTGACAATGATCCCTGGTATGGCAGGTGTGATGTTCAAGGAGTTGGGTTGGATTGTAACCATCGTGGTGTGTGTCTCTACAACTGCAGCGATTACTCTTACCCCTATGCTCTCGGCATATATGCTTAAGATCGAGGGTGGTGAGCATACATACAAGGGTATCGGTATCATCTATAAGCCTATCGATATGTTCCTTCGCTGGTTGGATAATATCTATGAGAAGGCCCTTCGTTTTGTGGTGCGTTGGCGTAAGACAACCATCGCTGTGCTTATGCTCTTCTTTGTGGGATCGTTGATGTTGCTCAAGCAGGTGCCTACCGAGTTCTTCCCTCCTGTGGACAACGGTCGTATCACTATGAGCGTAAAGGTTGAGCAGAATACCCACGTAGACCACACTGTGAAGGTGGCACGCCAGATCGACCAGATTATCGCTGATAAGTACCCATATATATATATGGTATCTACCTCGGCTGGTGCAAACTCATCGAACAATGCCTTTGCAGCGATGCAGACTACAGGTTCGCACATCATCAACTACAACGTACGTATGCCACGTCTTTCGGATATGGAGCGTCCTACAATCTTCGAGATTGCCGATGGTCTACGTCGTGAGCTTGCAGCTATCCCTGAGATTCGCGAGTTTACTGTTACCCCTGGTGGTGGCGGTGGCCCTGGCGGTGGTGGTTCAAGTACTGTCGAGATTAAGGTCTTTGGCCACGATATGAACACAGCTATGGCAACAGCTAAGGAGCTTCAGACAAAGATGTCGCAGCTCAGCACTATGCGTGATGCACAGCTCTCTCGCGAGGACCTCCAGCCAGAGTTCAACGTGCAGTTCGATCGCGACAAGTTGTCATACTACGGACTTAATGCCGCTACTATTGCTCAGTTTATACGCAACCGTATCTATGGTTACGAGTGTACGAAGTATCGCGAGGATGGTGACGAGTACAACATCGTTGTTCGCTATGCAGAGCCTTATCGTGAGAGCATTGAGGATGTCGAGAATATCACACTCTACTCAGCTATGGGTCGTCCTATTAAGCTCAAGGAGGTGGCTACCATCTACGAGGACTTTGCATCGCCAGAGATCGAGCGTGAGAACCGTCAGCGTGTTGTGACTGTATCGGGCTCTGTGGGTGCTGGTGTGGCACTTGGTGAGGCTGTCAGCGAGGTAAATGCGATGTTGGCCGACTATGATGTGCCTGCAGGTCTCGATCTTGAACTTGGTGGTTCGATCGAGGACCAGGGCGAGGCCTTCAGCGATATTGGTATGTTGCTTATCCTTATTGTGATCCTTGTCTACATCGTGATGGCTACCCAGTTTGAGTCGTTGGCATACCCATTCATTATTATGTTTACCATCCCATTTGCGATGTCGGGCGTATTTATCGCTCTCTGGATTTCGTCAACACCATTGTCGCTTATCGCCCTTATTGGTGCGATTATGCTTGTCGGTATCGTTACCAAGAATGGTATTGTGATGGTTGACTATATGAACCTGCTTGTTGAGCGTGGTACAGATGTAGCCGATGCTGTTATCGCTGGTGGTAAGAGCCGTCTGCGTCCTGTACTTATGACCTCGCTCACAACAATTCTCGGTATGGTGCCTATGGCTATGGGTATCGGTGAGGGTTCTGAGACTTGGCAGCCAATGGGTATCGCCGTAGTGGGTGGTCTTCTTGTCTCTACCTTCCTCACTCTCTTTATAGTGCCTGCACTCTACGCTATGATGGAGGGTCGTAAGGAGCGTAAGGCTGCTCGTAAGGCTGCCCGTCAGAAGGAGGTTGAGGAGTTCGTACGCCGCAAGCGTCTCGAGAAGCTCGCCAATGAGAATGAGTAATAATAAAACGTGTAGATTATGAAAGCAATATTTATATCATATAATCAGGCACTCACCGATCGTATCAACAAGCTTTTGGACGATAATGGTGTGCGTGGCTTTACCCGCTGGGCTTTGACCGAGGGTCGTGGTTCGAAAAATGGCGAGCCTCACTACGGTACCCACGCGTGGCCATCAATGAACTCTTCTATCCTCGCTATCGTTGAGGATGAGAAGATTCCCGTGCTCCTCGAGGCATTGAAGGAGATTGACCTTCTCACCGAGCAGCAGGGTTCACGTGCCTTTGTTTGGGATATTACAGCTATGATGTAGTTCTCGGACTTAGGGCAGAACAGTACTATTCGCCAGGCGAGAGCGCACTGGCGTTGGCTAATAGCGGAATCGCAGCTTACATATATGTATGCTGCGGTTTCGTTTTTTGTGCTATGTAGTAGGGTTATTACCGACCTGATGTCGGTATGATAGGTGTAGATATAAAATAGTAGAGCCTCTCGGATTCGAGAGGCTCTAACACTTGTGGACCCAGAGGGGCATGATCCCACGACCTTCGGATTATGAGTCCGCTGCTCTAACCAACTGAGCTATGGGTCCTACGTTTTGTGGATGCAAAGATAGCAAAAATTTTATAATTTGGAATAGAATATCGAAAAATTTAGGCTTTATTGCCTCCGTACGCCTGTTAAGAAACTTCCAATACACATTTCGTGCCACTTGTAGAGGGCGAGTAGTTATAAATAGTTGGCGTGGGGCTATGAATAAACTTTTAAAGTAAGCTTCAGTTAAATTTGATCATTCAAGTTCAATTCATTAAATAAAATCCCAAAAAATATAAACAAACCAAAATATTAGTTTTTTGGCTTTATACCCGTTTTTTCTGTTTTCGTCGGTATTTATTGAGTGTTTATTTGATGCTCTTTTTTCGAAATATATACAAGTGGCAATAAAAATCATACAAAAAGCTAAAAAAAGTTTTGTATTGGCCATAAAGGTGACAAATGAGAAAAATAGGCCAAAAAGTCGTAATTGACGTTAAGTAGAGGGCATAGTTATGGTGCAATATTGTGTAGAGGCTATTGTAGAGCATATTGGCCATAGAGATAGCTACAGGGCCGATATTGGACGATAGACAATAAAAATCATAAAAAAGAACAAAAACGAATTGCCAGCCGAAAAGGTGGTATAAAAAAGTAGAAATAGAAGAAAAGACAATAAAGGTAATGTATTTAAAAAAAAGACATATTATCACAAATTTAAATAACCCTATTGCGTATATAATTTTTTTGCCTTATGTTTGCCGCCGATAAAAGAATAAAAAACTCATACTTAAGACCGAAAATATATTGATAGGGTTAAGTAAAAAATTTAACCTGGTGTCAAACGGCAGGTAGAGTTGAACGCAACAAATGAACAAAACGGCCCTTAATAGCAAACAGAGAGGGTAAAACATATAGACTTAAATAAATTAAAACAATAAGGTTATGAAACTAAAGTTTTTCATCCCATTGCTGCTTGGCTTTCTGTGCTGCACAAATGTCAAGGCTCAGGATGTGGCCATCAAGACAAACCTGCTCTACGACGCAACGGCTACTGTAAACCTTGGCGTGGAGGTCGGACTTGCTCCAAAGTGGACTCTCGACATCTCTGGTAACTTGAACGCTTGGAACATCGACCAGAATACCAAGTGGCGTCACTGGCTTGCACAGCCTGAGGCTCGCTACTGGTTCTGCGACCGCTTCTCACGCCACTTCCTCGGCTTCCACGCCATTGGTGGTCAGTTCAATGTAGGAGGTATTAAGAACAACATCTCGTTTCTTGGTACCGACTTCTCGCAGCTCTCCGACAAGCGTTATCAAGGTTATGGCATAGGTGCTGGTGTTGCATATGGTTATGCATTTATTCTCGGTAAGCACTGGAACCTCGAGCTTGAGCTCGGCGTAGGCTACATCTACCAGAACTTCGACATCTTCAACTGTGCGGGTTGCGGACGTAAGGTGGGCCACGATCAAAACCACTATTTCGGCCCTACAAAGGCGGCTATTAACTTGGTGTATCTATTCTAATAATGGCTAAAAAGATGAGACGATTTATATATTTGACACTTCTTCTGCTGACCGTTGTGTCAGTGGCTAACGCACAGAGCATCACTGGCGTAAATGTCGAGAGCTTCACTATGGAGCGTAACGGAAACTTTGTTGTGGTGGATATGAATCTTGACCTCTCGCAGCTCGAGGTTAAGGGCACTGAGAGTGCTGTGATCACTCCACACATCGTGCGTGATAGCATATCTATGGCTCTCAAGTCTATCGGCGTGTATGGTCGTAACCGCTACTTTGTCTATGAGCGTAACCAGACGTTGGCTCCAACATCTGACGACGATCTCGAGTTCCGCAGCAAAGATCTTCCATCGGTTGTTAACTACCACACTATAGTGCCATTCGAGGAGTGGATGGATGGCTGTAAGCTCATTCTCGAGCGTGCCGATTGCGGTTGTGCTAATACTGAGCTCTCTCGCGAGGGTAGTGTTCTTGTTGACCGATTCCCATTGGAGCCCTACTTGCCAACACTTCTCTATATCCGCCCTGAGGCTGAGCAAACGAAGAGTCGTTCGGTGAGCGGTAGTGCCTTTGTTGACTTCGCAGTGAATAAGACAGATATCCGCACTAACTTCCGTAACAATGTCGAGGAGCTTCGTAAGATTACTGGCACGATCGACTCTGTGAAGGCAGATAAGGATGTTACAATCACAGCTATATCTATCAAAGGTTATGCATCTCCCGAGGGTTCTTATTCAAATAACACTCGCCTGGCTAAGGGTCGTACCGAGGCTTTGAAGCGTTACGTGGAGAATCTCTATAACTTCCCTGAGGGCCTTATTACAACATCTTACGAGGTTGAGGATTGGGCTGGCTTAGAGCGATATGTTGAGGCTTCGATACTTACACATAAGAGTGCCATTCTCGACATCATCCGCAGCGATGCTGCTCCAGATATTAAGGAGAAGCTCCTGAGAAACAGGTACTCTAACGATTACCTCCACCTATTGGAGCATTGCTATCCAGCACTCCGCCATTCGGACTATGTTATCGAGTACAACGTACGTCAGTATAGCTCTGTTGAGGAGATCGAGCGAATTATGAACACCGCACCACAGAAGCTCTCGTTGGAGGAGTTTTATATCTTGGCAAAGACCTATGAGCCCGGTAGCGAGAAACTCGACGAGTTGTGGGAGATTGCCGTAAGAATGTATCCCGATGATGAGATTGCAAACTTCAACGCAGCAAACTCGGCAATGGATAAGCGTGACTACGAGCGTGCTGAGCGTTACCTCCAGAAGGCTGGTGATCGTCCAGAGGTCAACTACTCACGCGGTTGCATCGAGGCACTTCGCGAGGATTATGCGGCAGCTATTCCGTACCTCGAGGAGGCACTCAAGGGTGGCGTTAAGGAGGCTGAGCCTATGCTTGAGGCCTTGAAGAACCACTGGAAGGTTACCCAGACCAAGAGATAGCAAAATAACGAACTAAAACATAAGCAAATACTAAACTAACAAAATTTTAAAACTATGAAGATTAAGTATCTATTTTTGGCTATGGCAGCTATGGCGGCAGTAGCTTGTTCAGAGAAGGATGAGGCTCCTCAGAGCACACCTCAGGCAGGTATTGGTGCAGATAAGGGTTATATCGCTCTTAACCTCAAGTCGGCTGACGATGTAACACGTGCCGAGGGTGGTGTTTACGAGGATGGTACTGCAGCAGAGCAGGCTATCTCGTCAGCTACATTCTACTTCTTTGATGCTGCAGGTAATGCCTTTAACATCAATGCTAATGGCAACTACTTCTATGTTGCAGTTTCTGACAATGGTGGCACTGCAGCTCCAAATATCGAGTCTATGACAGACCCAGTGTTGGTTGTCGAGAAGTATAAGGGTCAGTTCCCTGCGAAGGTTGTCGCTGTGGTTAACTACCAGGGCACATCGAGCCTCTCGCTCAACGATCTTAAGAACAACCTCGCAACCGTTGGCCACACTGCGGGTGCTAACTTTATTATGACTAACTCGGTTTATGCTAACGCAGCTGGCATTCAGGTAGATGCTACTGAGCTCACCATCGACAACTTCCAGACTACAGCCGAGAAGGCTATGGACAACCCTGTAAACGTATATGTTGAGCGTGTAACTGCTAAGCTCAATGTTGCTGCTGGCGACGCTGCCTTCGATACAGGTGTAACATTTGGCGACACTGCTGTATATGCAAAGGTTTATGGTTGGGATGTTATCGGCAACCAGACAGAGTCGTACTACATTAAGTCTATCGATCCAACTTGGACAGATGCAGCTCTCGGTTTCGTATGGAACGATGCACCTTACTTCCGCTCATACTGGGCCTCTAAGAGCGTTGCTAACGCTGTTGATGGCACTATGGCTTACAATGATCTTACCAACAACAATAGCACTATCGAGTACCTCGGCGAGCAGGTGGGCTCACGTGCAACATACGTAGTAGCAGCTCAGCTTCAGGATGCTTCAGGCACAGCTTTGGAGATTGCACAGTGGTATGGTACGAACTATGTTGGCGAGGAGGCTCTCTTGGCAGCTGTTGCTCCTACACTCAAGAACAAGCTCGTTCAGTTCAACGGCGTTGATACCTACACTGCTATCGACGACTCGCAGCTCAAGTGCGTAGCGGGTCTTCAGGGTGCTGAGAGCTACGAGGTATCGTTCCAGCTTGCTGATGGCGTTGAGACCAACAATTGGTATTCGTTCGATGGTGCAAACTACACAGCTGTGGCTAATCCTAATGCCGAGCTTGCAAAGGTTGAGCCTGCAAAGGTGTGGAAAGATGGTATGACATACTACTATGCTGATGTCAAGCACCTCGGTTCTACAGGTACTATTGGTGAGTATGGCATCATCCGTAACCACAGCTACAAGGTAGCAATCAATGGCGTTAAGGGTTGGGGTACTCCTGTCTACGACCCAGAGGCACAGGTTGTCCCTGTGAAGCCTACAGACAAGGAGACATACATCTCGGCTGAGATTGAGGTTCTCTCTTGGAGAGTAGTATCTTACGATGTAACACTCGAGTAACACCTCATAATATCGGGAGTCCGCCGCAGCGGATCTGTTGGTGGACTCCCTTAATTAAAAAATGTCGAACAGATAGAGGCTTCTGAGAAGTGCACTTGCGACATCGGTGCAAAGAGAGATGTCGATTCGAGGAGCTGCAATATTGGGCTCTTCCACCAGAAACGATAGAAATAACTCCCGATGTGGAGGACAACATATAGGGCCAAAGGCTCACTGAAGAGGAAAATAAGTAAAACGTAAAAAGTATAAAACAATGAAGTCAAAAGCTAATGTTTTTAAGTGTGCAACGCTACTGGTAGCTCTTGTAATAGCACTCTCAAGTAGCTCTTGCAAGGAGGGTTTCATCTATGAGGGTGAAGGCGATTGTGGCACCTACTACAACATCGAATTCAAGTACGACTACAATATGAAGCGTGCTGATGCCTTTGCCCAGGAGATTAAGTCTGTGGCCCTCTATGTCTTCGACTCTGAGAACAGACTTGTCGAGGCTATCATCGAGAGCGATGCCGAGAAGCTCCGAGCCGATGGCTTTGCAATTCCTCTGGAGCTTGAGAGCGGCAAGTATGAGCTTGTGGCTTGGGCAGGCCTCTTGAACGAGGAGTCGTTCGACCTCTTGGCAGATGTCGAGATTGGTAAGACTAAACGTGAGGATCTTCAGGTGGCCCTCAAGACTACTGCCGAGGCAGTGGTTGATAGCGATCTTAAGCCTCTCTATCACGGAGCTATGACTCTCGACTACACCTCTGAGCCAGGCACCTACACCGAGACGATGTCGCTCGTGAAGGATACAAACGTCGTGCGTGTGATGTTGCAGCAGATGACAGATGGCCTTGTTGCCGATAAGTTCCGCTACGAGATTACTGCATATAATGGTCTTATTGATTGGGACAACGCCGTGATTCCCAATAAGATGCTCACCTACAAGCCTTGGAGCGTGACATCTGGAACAGCCGATGTAGCACCAGAGTATGGCACTAACTCGACTCGTGCCGATGAGGTCTCTGTAGTTGTTGCTGAGTTCACAACAAGCCGCCTTATCGACGGTGAGAGCCCTGTGCTCACAATCTATAACATCGAGGAGAACGAGGTAGTACTCTCTATCCCTGTTGCCGACTATGCTCTGCTTGTTAAGGGTAACTACAATGCCGAGATGAGCAACCAGGAGTATCTCGACCGTCAGGATGAGTACTCGATGACATTCTTCCTCGACGAGGATGGCGACTGGCTATCAGCCTCTATAATCGTTAACTCGTGGAGAGTGATTTTGAACAACGATATTCTCTAACAAACTCCAACAATCAGAGCTATGAGAGATATGTTTAAATATATAGTGTTAGCGATAGCAGGGCTTACGCTTGTGTCGTGTAACTCTATCTATGAGTATGGCGATTGCCCCTTGATGGATGAGCCACACAACATAAACTTCGTCCTGGCAATCGACTCTCCTTCGTCGACACGTGCAACGTGGGGTGAGGCAGAGGCTTCAGATGAGCTTGGCACGAGCTTCGAGAATAGAATACGTCCTGAGAGCCTTCGTGTTGAGATATATACTATCGACAATCAGTATGTTGGCGAGGTTCAGCAGCTTGTTTATTGGTCGATTAGCGACGATGGTAGCCGTTATCAGTTCAACGGAAAGGTCCCAGCGGCTCTTCTTGAGCACGCGTCGACTCTTGCTCCAGGCACAAATCCTGAGTATAAGTTTATGGTCTATGCCAACTGTGCTCAGGGCGACAATGCCGCTCTTACCTATGTTTGGGATGATATTGATATGACTACAGGTGCTATCCCTATGTGGGGTGTTAAGCAGGTAGATATCAGCGATTTGCTCGATAATAGTGTTCAGCAGCTTGGCGTTATTTCGTTGCTTCGTTCAGTTGCCAAGGTCGAGGTTTTGGTCGACGAGGCATTGTCGGGATGTGTGATTGAGTCAGCAGCTATCAACTACCACAACCGCGAGGGTTATGTACTCCCCTCTGGCTGGGAGAGTGCAGCATCTACGCTAAACATCGATCGCGATGACCTCTTCCGTGGCCTTCGCTCTCTGCACACCTTTCCTCATCAGCTTACCGAGGTTGAGCCGGGCCGTAAGTTCATTCTCTACCTCCCTGAGTACGATAATACGCTCTTCCCAGATTTCGAGGCTAAGATCTCTGTGAATGTGAACTTTAATTCTCAGAACTTGAACTTCCCCGATGCTCTGCAGTTTAGAGGTCATACGGCTGGTCGCCCTACGGGCGAGGTGTCGAACATCGTTCGCAACACCATCTACCGCTTCCGCATCACTGAGGTTAAGAGTGGCAAATTGCAGCTCAGCTACGAGGTTGCAGACTGGGAGCGTAGCGACAACTGGGAGTGGCAGCAATATTTTGACTATCCTAACTACCACAACCCGCTGCTTCCTGACACGGCAACTCGCGATGGCGACCCTTCGAACGATATCTACCCTTCGCAGCCGGAGATGTTCTACACAGCACCTAATCAGCCTGGTGAAATCGCTACCGAGCAGGGAGCATTCTCTTGCTGGTTCCAGATGTTGAGCCCTACGGGTCAGACTTGGATGCCTACGTTGCGTAGTGCTACAAACCTTTGCGAGATTCGCGTCTACAAGGAGATCGATGCAATGACCTATCAACTTGTCTACACAACGGAGAGTAGCGTCACAGAACCATCGCTCAAGGATGGCTCGCAGCTGGTGGCATACCACGGCTGGTATAACATCAAGGTTATCCCTGTGACTGCTTCGTACGATGGTGTTGCACGCCTGGGTATTACCTACTCGCAAGATTGGATGGGTGCAGGCTCTCGCTACCTGCTTATCAACGGCGAGGAGGGTCACATCATCTGGCCAAATAGCGGTAATGAACCACGTATCATCGATATTGTTCAGGTGGCTAACTAATTAATGATGAGAGTATTATGAAACGATATTTTAAATATATATTTGCCTTAGTATTGATGGCTGTTTCGGTGGCTTGCCACAACAGCTTTGAGGAGGAGATGCTTCCAGTAGAGTTCTCTTCTAAGGGCATTGTGCTCAATATCGCAGGAGGCAATATGGCCATCGACACACGTGCTGAGGATATGGCCGACACTGACAAGGAGTCGGCAGTTAAGCACCTCGATATTATGATCTTCCACGACGCTGCGAGCGACGACGACAAGAGCCTCTTCTACGCTGAGCGTGCAACGGTAGCTAACGCCCAGGGACAGGTATCGCTTGGTGTCGATATCGAATCTATTGAGGTTGGTGCCAAGTATTGGGTCTATGTTGTGGCCAACAGCACTCTTCCTGCCTCGACATTTGCAAATATTGGTAATGTTGACCAGCTCTTTGAGCTCACACAGCAGGACTATAATATGCACCTTACAGCCTCAGGTTTGCAGTCGACGCCTACGCACTTCTTGATGGATGGTGTGGCCTATATGGGTGATTCGGAGCCTTCGCACGCTGCGGCAATCACCATTGCTGAGGCCCCTATTACAGACGTCGTGGAGCTTAGCGTGAAGCTTCGTCGTGCAGCGGCAAAGGTCGTTGTCAAGATGGTGGCAAGCGAGTATATAGAGTTCACAAATAGTATCGAGGGTGCTACACCTGGCTACTATGTGCGTAACACCCCATATGAGACTCGTGTTATGAGTGATGGCGAGTTGCGTATCAGCAACCATCTTGAGACGACAACTGAGTCTATGTCGCCATACTTCAAGTGGATTACCGACTCGGAGAACAACATCACTGCTGTCGAGGTGACGCTCTATGTCTATAGCCACAAGTGGGAGACTAACGATAGCTTCAACAATGCTACTAACCTGCTCATCGACATTCCAGCATACTACGATGCTGAGGTTAATGGCTCTCGCACGCTTCGTCCTCATCCAAACAACTACTACCAGGTGCCGCTGAGCAAGGAGTTTTTGTTTGAGCGTAACCACTACTACGAGGTTACTGCCCACGTTAATGCTCCTGGTGCTGAGGACTTCTCGGAGCCTGTCGAGGTTGTCGATCTCAAGTATTCGGTATACCCTTGGGCTGAGCAGACTATCGCCGTAGGTGGTCAGGTGGGTCCTGAGTATCTCAAGGTTAACCTCGATGAGCTGAAGATGTATAACACAGATATCGACAACCAGACGTTGCTCTTCTCATCTTCATCACCTGTGAAAATTGCAGTTACCGATTGCTACTATATTGATAAGTTCGGCATCAAGCAGACAATCTCTGCATCGTCGTACAATATCTCTGGTAGCACAGTGAATGGCTCGATCTCGGGCAACATTACCGTCGAGAGCGATATCCCTACCAATAATACTATTCGCTACTTCACGTTGGTCATCACCAACGAGACTGGCCAGACAGAGACTGTGCTTGTTGAGCAGTATCCGCTTGTCTATATTGTAAATATCCTTGGCCACTACTCTTATCGTGATGACTTCAAAAATGGCAACAATGCCCCTACGACCATATACAACGAGGGTTCGGCAATTTCGAGTGTAGCGTTGGGCTCGTGGAACAACTCAACACAGAGTTGGACATATGGCTATAGTGCAAACTCATCTGGATTCTGGCGTTCGAAGGTTGTCTCTGAGAATTATGCTACTGACCATAGATATGAGTCGTATCGTGGTCGTTCGGATGTAGATTACTACTATTACTCAAGCTCGTATGGTGGTTCGAACAAGCAGCTTAGAACCTCCGATGCAGAGGACCCAAGTAATGCTCGTATGTATCACGTGCGTATTACAGCCTCGTCGGATAGCTATAACCTCGGTGTGCCACGACTCACCACGAGCGAGAATGTCGACTTTGCATATACAGATCCGGGTGACGATAACGCAAACCTTGTCTCACCATCGTTTATGATCGCCTCGCGTCTCGGCTTTGTAAACTCTAATGGGCTCTCTTCGGCAAACTCTACAGCTAAGCGTCTTGCCGTGTCACGTGACCATTGTGCCTACTATGTCGAGGTGGCTGATAATGGTACTGTCTACGACGACTGGCGTCTGCCTACAGCCTCGGAGCTAAGAATCATTATGGATCTGCAGGGCACAAAGAACGAGAGTGCCGACGCTATCGACTACCTGCTTAATGCCGACTTCTACTACTCTGCATCGGGACCTGTCTTTAATAAGGGTAACGATGGCAATACCAGCGAGGGTCGTGCCGACGAAGATAGCTGGGCTATCCGCTGCATCCGTGATGCCTACTAATCAAAAGATAAATGTATAGTTAGACTTAAGAACTATGATACGCAGAATTTCATATACAGTAATAGCCCTTGTGGCAACGCTCTTTGTGGCCTGCCAGCACGATATCGAGTCTATCGAGACCCCCCAGTCTCAGATTCCAGAGGGGTGGACCGAGATTGAGTTTACGGCCAACACTCCCATTATGACTGAAGTCGTGGTGCGTGGTGTAGATCCTGATGGTATAGATGTGCAGAACCTCACGCTCTTCTGCTTCAACGACTACGGTCTCTATATCACCCACGTCGAGGCGGAGCTAAATCCTACGATTGAGGTCCCTTCGTTGTCGGGTACTTATAAGGCTGTCATCCCTGACGATACTCGCATCATCCACTTTGTGGCTAACCAGAACCCAAATCTCTACGATGCGTCGACATTTGTTAATCGCACAGAGGATGAGATCCAGGATGGTATGGTTGGTGCGTCGGGTATGATCATCTATTGGAGTCGCTTCATCTTTAACTCGAACGATGGCTTCCAGCACCAGCTTGCAGAGGCCAACAATGGCGAGGGTATCAAGCTCATTCGTAACCAGGCAAAGATCTCTATTGAGAATCCTTCAAACGACTATATCGACATCTCGGGCTTTGTGGTGGCTAATATTCACGCCTATGGAACTACAGCTCCTTATCACCCCGAGAAGCGATTCCCAACAGATGGTACTGACTTCGTATGGCCAGGTGATGACTTTGTGACTCTACCTAACAATCGTACTAAATTGTCGAACATCACCGACGTATATTCTCGTATGGAGGAGTATATCTTCGAGCACGAGAATAGCTTGACCGACCCTGTGAGCGTCATCCTTAAGGGTCGTCCAGACGGCTCAAGTGAGGAGCTCTACTACCGTGTGGCGATTATCGACGAGACTGGCGAGCAGCTTATGATTCGTCGTAACCACCACTATAAGCTCCACATTGCCGGTGCTTTGACATACGGCTCTAAGACATTCGACGAGGCACTCTTGTCGCCTGCTACAAACAACATTTGGGTAGCAGTAGAGGATTGGGTAAATGAGGTAGCATACAATGGCGTAGCATTGGCTGTTGACCAGACAAGTGTTGTTCTTGGTGAGTCTGCGGCTGGCCATAGCCTTGAGCTTGGCTATACCATCACAAGTCAGGCGGCGATGACTGAGGCTGATAAGGCTGAGGTGTCGTGGATGGATGGCAACACCGTGGCGGCACACAACTTCAACCACACCTTCACCATAGATGGCAATATTGGTCGCGGTAAGATCACCATTCAGCTTCTCGAGATGGGCGACAACGCTATGTTGGAGGGTAAGCTCGTTGTGAAGAAGGGTCGTCTGCACCGTACTATCGACGTGGTGCTCATCAAGACCCAGTCCTTCACTCCAGTGTGGGCTGCAACGCAGATCTATGGTGGTGAGGTTGGCGAGCTTGCAACACTCAAGTTTACGGTGCCAGATAACTTCCCATTCTTTCCGTTCAAGGTCTACGTTTCGGTGAATAGTCTTGATGTTCGTACAGCAACTACAGGTCGTGCATTGCCCGTTGTGAGCAAGGGTGACGAGGGTTGGTATGGCGTCGATAACGACTATGGCTATAAGTATGTCTACACAGTAACTGAGCCTGGTGTGCAGCGTCTCTATCTACACAGCATTCAGACGCACGAGGATGGTGGTGTCGACGATATTATGCTCGAGGCAGAGCACTTCAATACCGTTGTTAGTCAGTTCCACTATGCATCGCACCAGAACTCTATCTCGGTTGCAAATCTCAACGAGTATAGAGTGCACGACGTTACAGATGAGCCTATCTACTACCGCCTTGTGCCTCGTAAGATTAATGCCCCTGTGACATTCGATATGTTGCTCGAGGGTGTAAGGTCTGGTCAGACAACGCCAAGTGCTATCAACGCTGGTAGCAACGATGAGTTCTTCCTCTATAGCCGTGCTCTCGATGCCGTTGCTGAGAATCCTGATTGCCAGTTCTACGCTATCGACGATAACTATTGGCACCAGAGCACAAATGGTCGTATGGTGATGTTTATGCCTACAAACCCAAATAAGAGTGGTGACAATACCGGTCGTTATACGTTGCAACTCAAGACCAATACTTCGCGTTCGGATGATATGATTCGTATCGCATCGAACAACCACGACAGCTACTCGGCCCATCCTGACAAGGCGGGTGTCGGCTACGATGGTAACACCTATCGCTCGTTTATCTTTGAGCTTGCTACCTATCGTCCATTCCGCTTTGCTGCTCAGGTGGCTATAGCCGGAGGAGAGCCTGTAGGCACGTGGAACACTGCTGCTGGTGCACTTACAGAGCCCGATGGTGTCGATGTTCTTGAGTGGAGCTACTTGCCTAATCAGAGGGTAGATATCAACTTTGAGATTACAAGCTTTGTGGGTAGCGATGGTCGTTCGGTAGATCCTTTTGGCACCTCGTTCGAGGTATATATCGACGCCCCAATGCTTAAGATTGACGAGAGTCGCCTAACACCCGAGATGGCTGCAAAGCTCAAGCCTCACGCGACAATCCCTGGTCGCTTTGTCTATACCGTTGATGCCTCACGCGAAGAGGAGCGTAAGGCGGGTAGTGCAGAGGCTGTGAAGGTTGTGGATGGTGCAGCCCAGTCTCAGGCAGGCGAGCGTAAGAGCCTTCCTTTTGTGACAACATCGATCACCTCTGCTGGTGAGATTGTAATCAGCTCACAAACTGAGGTCTGCGAGTTCTTTGAGAAGCGTTTCAGAGTGGTCAACGTTCTTATTGATGGTAACATTAAGTATGAGGTAGGCTCTATGCAGTACGACATTCCTCATAACGACTTCGTTAGCTTCTCGGTAGAGCGTACAGGTGTGCGTATTGGCTCGATGAACATCACTGCTGATGGTCGCTTCCAGCTTAATCTCCGTGCAGAGTATAGCTTCTCGTGGGATGAGGATCCATTGCTACTCTCATATATTAATGGTGGTGAGGTCTACGAGGCTCGCTTCGACAGCCTTGAGGAGCTCTACGAGAGTGTTGTCAACGACAATCTTGCGATAGTGCTTAGAAAATAGAGTTATGATGCCCAATGGGGTATTTAATAAAAGCATTAGGGAGGTCATTGGACCTCCCTAATGCTTTGTTCATCTATTGGTTAGTGTGCTGCCAGCCAGTTCTCGCCGCTATTGACCTCGGCAGTGAGAGGTATTGCAAGCGTCGCTACACTCTCCATCGCCTCCTTAACAATGCGTTTTACCTTGTCGAGCTCCGAGCGAAGGGTGTCAATTACAACCTCATCGTGTACCTGCATAATCATCTTCGACGAGACGCCTTCTTGCTTGAAGCGGCGGTGAATCTCAATCATCGCAAGCTTCATAATGTCGGCTGCCGAGCCCTGTATTGGGGCATTTATGGCATTTCTCTCTGCGAGACCTCGCACCGTGCGGTTTGACGAAGTAATGTCGTGGAGTATGCGTCGACGGCCAAACATAGTCTCGACAAAGCCCTCGGTTGCGGCCTTGGCAATGGCTGAGTCCATATAGGCCTTGATGTCTGGGTAGCTTGCGAAGTAGTTCTCGATGAGCTCCTTAGCCTCGCGGTTAGGGATGTCGAGACGCTGAGCAAGGCCAAAGGCTGAGATGCCGTATATGATGCCGAAGTTGGCAGTCTTGGCACTGCGACGCTCTGCCGATGTCACCTCCTCGGTGCTCTTATGGTAGAGGCGTGCTGCAGTCGAGGTGTGGATATCCTTGTTCGAGCGGAAGGCCTCGATAAGAGAGGCATCACCACTGAGATGTGCCATAAGTCGTAGCTCTATCTGTGAGTAGTCAGCAGCGACAAGCGTATGCTCCGAGTCGGAGGCAACAAAGGCTTCGCGGATAGGCTTGCCAAGTTCGTCACGAATAGGTATGTTCTGTAAGTTAGGATTTGTCGACGATAGTCGTCCTGTTGCTGTAACAGCCTGATTATAGGATGTATGTATTCTTCCGGTCTCGCTATTCACCAATTCGGGAAGTGCCTCCACGTAGGTCGATAGCAACTTCTTCACACCGCGATACTCCAAGATCTTGCCAACAATGGGAAAGTCGTGGGCAAAGCCCTGGAGATACTCCTCATCTGTCGAGAACTGCTTGGTCTTGGTCATCTTGGGCTTATCAGTGATTCGGAGCTTGGCAAAGAGCACCTCGCCAAGTTGACGCGATGAGTTGATGTTGAGCTCCCTCTCGCCAGCCATCTCACGCACCTCGCTCTCGAGTTTATCGAGTAGGCCACGAAGCTCCTCAGCATAGCGGCTGAGGGCTTGGCAATTGACAGTTACACCTGTTAGCTCGATGTCGGCCAAGACATCGATCATAGGTGCCTCGATCTTCTCGTATAGCTCCATCATACCGAGTCTCTCGATCTCTGAGTAGAGTTTATGCTTGAGCTGTAGCGTGATGTCGGCATCCTCGGCAGCATATTCAGCTATGCGATCTATGCCAACCAGATCCATCGTGAGCTGCTTCGCTCCCTTGCCAATGAGTGTCTCGATGGCAATAGGTGTATAGTTTAGATATCGCTCAGATAGGAAGTTCATATTGTGGCGTGACTCAGCGTCGATGAGGTAGTGGAGTAGCATTGTGTCGATCTTGCGACCACGCACCTCGATACCCAAGCGGCGGAGTACCATAATGTCGAACTTTATGTTCTGGCCAATCTTTGTGATAGCCTCGTTCTCCATCAGCGGGCGGAGAATATTGGCATATCGCCCTCTATTACCTATGTTGAATGGCACGTACCACGCCTTGTGTGGCTCTATGGCGAACGACATTCCAACGATGTGGCTCGACACAGGGCTGAGCCCCGTAGTCTCGGTGTCAAAGCAGAACTCAGGGTGCTTTTGTATGAGGTCAACAAGCGACTCTAGCTCCTCGGCAGTGTGAATAATTGTGTATTCGTGAGGGGTGTTTGCTATGTTGCGAGGGCCCTCTGCATCTTCTGATACACTCTTATTCTCAGGCTCAACAATCTGTGATTCAGTCTCTTGAGCAGGGACTGTAAACGTCGCAAAGAGGTCGCCTTGCCCCTCGAGCTTAGCACGGCGGCGAGCCTCAGATTTGGCACGAGCCACCTCCTGAAGCTGAATCTGTGGCTCCTGTCGAGGCCCCTCTACTGAGGGCTCCCCGGGTGCTACATTCTCTAAGTCACGAAGAAACGACGAGAAGTTGAGTTCGGAGTATAGAGCCTTGAGCTTCGTGTAGTTGGGACAGCACATCGTGAGTGCCGACTCGTCAAAAGGAATAGGCACGTCGAGGCGAATTGTTGTAAGCTCCTTTGCAAGGCGTAGCTTGTCGCCCCACTCGGCAATATTTTTACCCGTCTTACCTCCAATCTTATCTGTATTCTCAAGAATGTTCTCTACTGTGCCATAGGCGTTAACGAGCTTGCACGCACCCTTTTCGCCAATACCAGGGACACCAGGAATGTTGTCCGAAGCATCGCCCCAAAGTGCCAGCATATCGCGAACGAGCAGTGGGTCGCTAAAGCCATACTTAGCCTCGATAGCGGCTTTGTCGACGATGATGATGTCGTCGCCCTTCTGAGTGTATATCTTACAGTGTTCGTCGACAAGCTGGCCGTAGTCCTTGTCGGGTGTCACCATAAAGACCTCGTAGCCAGCCTTTGAGCCGAGTTTGGCGAGTGTGCCTATGACGTCGTCGGCCTCGAAGCCCTTGACCTCGAGAACAGGTATGCACATAGCCTCGACAAGACGCTTGACATAGGGTACAGAGATCTTGATATCCTCGGGCGTAGGTGGGCGGTTGGCCTTATATTCGGGGAATATGTCGCCACGAAAGCTGCCTCCAGGGGGGTCGAATGCCACGCCAATAAGGTCGGGCTTCTCTCGCTTGAGGATGTCACGCAGAAACTTTGTGAAGCCAAATACCACCGATGTATTCAGGCCGTCACGATTACGCATAGGACGCCCCATAAAGGCGTAGTAGTACTTGAATATCAGTGCATAAGCATCGATAAGAAACAGTCGTTTGCTCATAGCTATGTTGCGTTTTAAGCCTTAGAAGTTGTCCGATGCAAACCACTCAGCATACGACGTAGCAGTCTCGTGAAGACGTAGCGAGTGAAGCTCCACATCTTCGGGCAGAGCACCCAAAAGACGCTCGGCAAAGTCGGCAAGCATATTCTCGCACGTAGGCTGATAGTCGGTGAGCACCACCTTCGAGAAGCGGTAGCCTAGCTCTGTTGCAACTTGCTCGGCTGTGAGCGTGTTACGCATCATAAACGAGTGGTCGAGACGGTCGACAATATGCTCGTTGACAATACGTTTGAGTAGGCCGAAGTCCATCACCATACCGAGCTTGGGCGACTCGGGGTCGCTCTGCGGCTCGCCCTTGATTGTAACAAAGAGACGGTATGAGTGGCCGTGAATCTCGCGGCAGAGGCCGTCGTAGCCCTCGAGCATATGTGCAGCCTCGAATGTAAACTCCTTGGTAAGTCTTATTACAGACATATATTTATAGTTTTAATTGTTATCACTATCACTCTACAAAGATACTCAATTTATTTGAATTGAAGTAATATAATACCTTAGAACTCGTTATCTATTACGACGATTTATGCTATATTTGTGGTGGCAAACAACAAAAAAATACGATTATGAAACGATACATTTTGCTATTTGCACTTCTTGTTCCATTTGTTGTCAATGCCCAGATTCCCGCCATAGTGTCGCTTGGCAAGGAGGCTTCGAAGCAGGATGGTGTGGAGTATGATAGTGTTGGAAGTGTTATGCTCGGTATGGCACAAACCTTTGCTGATAAGGAGCAACGAGCAACCTTTAAGATGCTCTCGAACATTGAGATGATAGAGTGTACAAACCTTAGCTACGCCCCAAAGCTCACGCAGCGTGTTATGGCCATTGTACAGAGTGTGGGGGCTGCATATATAGCAAGCCACGATGATGGCAAGGCCCTTAATGAGCTCTATGGCATAAAGCGTGGCGACGTCATCACTGAGCTTATAATCTTGGTTAAGAGCCACAAGGGTGGTGTTGCCGTTGTGGCAATGTCGGGCGAGATACCAACAAATCGCCTCGCCGAGATCGCAAAGCTCAAGAGGTAGGGTAGTTGTTCAAAGTCACGCACTCGAAGAGGGTTACTTCACTGCGTGGTGTGAGTGTGGCAATAAAAAAATCCTGGATGGTAGGTACTTGATGTACGTTCCATCCAGGATTTTTATTCAAGCGTAGCAGATGCTTCGCCGTCAAGATGCTACTTCAAGACGCCGAGCTTCTTACCAACCTTGATGAATGCCTCAACGCAACGGTCGAGCTGCTCAGTTGTGTGACCTGCAGATACCTGAACACGGATACGTGCCTGACCCTTTGGAACAACTGGGTAGTAGAAACCAGTCACGAATACACCCTCCTGCTGCAACTCTGCAGCGAAGTCCTGTGAAAGCTTTGCATCGTAGAGCATAACTGCACAGATAGCTGACTCTGTAGGCTTGATGTCGAAGCCTGCAGCGATCATCTTAGTGCGGAAGTGCTCAACATTAGCAACGAGCTGATCGTGAAGCTGATCGCTCTCCTCCAACATCTTGAACATCTCGATAGATGCACCAACAACTGCTGGTGGCAATGAGTTAGAGAAGAGATAAGGACGTGAACGCTGGCGGAGCATATCGATAATCTCCTTGCGGCCTGTAGTGAAGCCACCAACAGCACCACCAAATGCCTTACCAAGAGTACCAGTGAGGATATCTACCTGGCCACGGAGGTTATACAACTCAGTGATACCGCGACCTGTCTTACCAAGAACACCTGCTGAGTGGCACTCGTCAACCATTACGAGAGCGTCGTACTTCTCTGCAAGCTCGCAAATCTTGTCGAGTGGAGCAGCGTTACCATCCATTGAGAACACACCGTCTGTAACGATGATGCGGAAACGCTGTGCCTGAGCCTGCTTCAAGCACTCCTCGAGCTCTGCCATATCGGCATTAGCGTAACGATAACGCTGAGCCTTGCAAAGACGAACACCGTCGATGATTGAAGCGTGGTTCAAAGCGTCAGAGATGATAGCATCCTCAGCTGTGAACAATGGCTCGAATACACCACCGTTTGCATCGAAGCAAGCAGCGTAGAGGATAGTATCCTCAGTGCCGAAGTAGTCAGCGATAGCCTTCTCAAGCTCCTTGTGCATATCCTGGCAACCGCAGATGAAGCGTACTGATGACATACCGAAGCCACGCTCATCCATAGCCTTCTTAGCTGCGTCGATAAGACGCTGGTTGTCTGAGAGACCGAGGTAGTTGTTAGCACAGAAGTTCAAAACGGGACGGTTAGCCACGTCGATCTCTGCACGCTGTGGTGACTCGATGATACGCTCAGTCTTGTACAAACCGGCAGCCTTGATCTCTGCCAACTCATTCTGCAAATGCTGCTGAAATTTTCCGTACATTGTAGTAAAGTTTTAGTTATTGTTAGAATAAAGATTATCTGCTTGCTTAAGCCTATGGCTACAATCAACTACAAAGATATAAAAACTATTCTATAGTTGTGCTATAAATCTCGGTTTTTTTTGATATCGAAGCACAAAAAAGAGTGGCTACCCAACATCATTGTCGGATAGCCCCTCGCGTTATTTCGACTGAGGATTACTCTGTTACGATATCCTTGTTCACATTCTTTGAGCCTACAAGGGCGTAGAAGAGCAGGTAAGCAAGACCTGCTACGATAACCCAGTAGCTTGTCAAGTAGCCGGCACCACCTGTCCAGTCTACAATAGCATTCTGCAACAATGGCAAAATACCACCACCACAAACAAGGGCCATAAAGATACCTGAGGCACGCTCTGTGTAGCGACCCAAGCCCTCAACAGCGAGGTTGAAGATGCCACCCCACATTACTGATGTACACAAACCGCACAACACCAAGAGTGCTGCGTTTACTGGAACCTCAGCAAAACCAAAGCCCTCAGTACCCTTGAATACTGGAAGGTTAACGGTGTTCTCTGTGCCAAGGAACATAGCACTAAGCACAAGCACAAGGCCAAGAACTGATACAGATGTGAGCATAGCCTTTGCTGACACCTTAGCACCGAGTGCCGCACCAGCAAGACGTCCGAAGAACATCAACAACCAGTATGTGGCAGCAACAGTTGCAGCGATACCCTCAGCTCCTGTCTCAACGTTGAGACCACCATTCTGCAACCACTTCTGCAAGACGTTAGGAATACCTACCTCGACACCCACGTAGATGAAGATTGCAATAGCTCCCAACACAAAATGGCGGAACGACATAGGGCCTACATTGTCATCACCCGCAGCCTTAACCTCTGCAGAACGCTCAGTCTCAGGGATGTCGGTGCGAAGGATCACGAAGAATGCCACAGCGAAGATTGCCAAGGCGATGAACATCAATGGGAATACCTGCTTAATCTCGGCATCGGCGATGCTAGGCACGAAGATACCTGTGAGGAAGATTACCGCAGTACCCATAAACGAGTTGAACGAGCCGCCTACCTGCAAGAGCTGGTTACCACGGTTGCCACCGCCAGCGAGCTTGTTGAGCATAGGGTTAACCACGATGTTAAGCATACACATCGAGAAACCTGCGATGAATGCACCGAGCAGATATACGCCAAAAGCCAAGTTGCCAGCGAGCAAACCTGCGATGGTCTGAACTCCGACACCTGTAAAACCTACGGCAACAGCTGCCAGGGCTGTAAATTTGTAGCCACGCTTCTGGAGAAGGTTACCCGCAGGAATACCCATACAAGCGTAGGCGATGAAGTTGGCAAAGACGCCAAGTGTGCCCATCCAGTTAGCCACGCTAAACTGGTTCTTGAGAACCTCACCCATAGGAGATGCGAGGTTAGTCACAAACGAGATCATTCCGAACAAGAGAATCATCACGATGATAGCCAATACATTGCTCTTCTTTTGTGTACTCATATTATTTGTTTTAAGTTAAAATTTTAGTGTTTAAGCTATTATCTATCACGCTCTGCTATATATGTGCAGAGGTTCATCAGAGATGTGCGGTAGGGCGAGTCGGGGTACTTTGCCAAGAGGTGCATAGCACGAGCAAGATAGGCTTGCATAGTCTTTGCAGCGAGCTCGGCACCCTGGTTCTCGTCGACAATCTTTTGTAGAGTATCGACAGCCGCGTCATCTTCGCCGCAACGCTTCAAAAGGTCGATAATCTCGCCTCGCTCCTCTTCACTCTTACGCTCCATAACCTCGATGAGTGGAAGTGTGATCTTGTGCTCACGAAGGTCGTTGTTCGATGGTTTGCCGGTGTTGTTCTCGCGGTTGTAGTCGAGGATGTCGTCCTGAATCTGGAAGGCCATACCTATAGCCTCGCCGAACTTACGCATACGGTCGACGTCTTCGCGTGATGCACCCACCGACAAGGCTCCTAACGCCGAGCTCACGCCGAGCAGACTTGCCGTCTTCTGCTGGATGATGTGGTAGTAGTCCTCGCGAGTGGTATCGAAACTTTTAGCGTGCTGACTCTGAAGTACTTCGCCCTCGCATAGTGTGGCCATTGCGGAGCCCACGTATGTCACGAGATCGTACTGTGCTGAGGCCATACCTATCGACATTGTGCGTGCAAGGATGTAGTCGCCGAGGATTATGGCCATATCGCTCTGCCACTTGGCATTCACCGATGGACGGCCGCGACGCTCATCTGCCGAGTCGAGCACGTCGTCGTGGATGAGCGATGCTGTGTGGATCATCTCGATGAGCATTGCTGCCAGATAGGTTCGCTTTGAGCAGTGACGCTCCTTGCCGCAGTCGTCGGCACTCTCGCTGCCAGAGGCTGTTATCATCGAGGCTGCAAGCATCGTGAGCATTGGACGCACGCCCTTGCCTCGAGATGTAAGAGCGTAGGTGAGCATCTCGTGCATAAGGTCGCCCTCGGCTGAGATATTGTCGGTAACAAAGGCCTCGAAGGCCTCCATATCTGCGATAATCGGTTTTCGTATTGAGTCGATAGTAACCATATAAATTCTTTATATCAGGCAAAGATAGCACTTTTTTGTAAATATACCCTTGCTAATGGCAACAATAGCACAACTTTTCCCGCTTTTGGCAAAAATTTTCATTTTTTATAAATTTTTCGTACCTTTGACCGATAATTATCTCTAATGAAAAGATGGCTTTAAACGACATTAAGAGTTTGTTTACTCGAGACAATATTTTGGCGTGGGGCAAGAGTGCCCTCCCCTGGGTTGTGGGCATTGTGGTCTTTGCCACTGTGTCGCTCAGATTCTTTGCCCCTCAGTTTGATGGTAAGTCGCTGGGTCAGGGCGATATAGTGCAGTATGCTGGTATGTCGAAAGATATCAAGGATCACCGTGCGGCTACGGGTGAAGATCCTCAGTGGACAGGTAATATGTTCTCTGGTATGCCAGCCTATCTTATCGATGTGGAGTATCCCACGCAGGATGTCAAGCAGACGGTAGGTAGCATTGTTAAGGTCGTTGATGGTCCGATGAATATGACGCTCTTTGCGATGATTCTGATGATGGTGGCCGCTGTGCTTATGGGCGTTAACCCTTGGATAGGTATCGTCGCAGGCTTGGCATATGGCATCTCTACCTACTTCTTCCTCATTATCGACGCAGGACACATCACCAAGATGTGGGCTTTGGTCTACGCACCGCCACTCGTTGCATCTGTGTGGTACGCACTCAGAAAGAGTATGTGGGTGGGAGCCTCGCTTGCCGCACTCTTCGGCTCGTTGGAGCTCGGTGCCAACCATCCGCAGATTACATACTACTTCCTCATTGTGGCCCTCTTCTTGTGGCTTAGTGAGTTGTGGTACGCCTATAAGGAGAAGGCCTTCAGGGCTTTTGGTCGTGCTACGCTGCTCTTGGCTGTAGCTGCAGTCGTTGCCCTCGGTTCAAACTTTTCTCCTCTGTGGTACACCTATAAGCATCAGAAGTACACCACACGTGGAGTGTCGGAGGTGGTGTCGGAGGATGAGGCTCGCGAGAATAAGATTGCCTATAATACAGCGTGGAGTTATGGCAAGGCAGAGAGTTTCAATATGCTCGTCCCCAACTATATGGGTAGCTGGTCTGGCGACTACAACCCCGATGCTTTGGCAATCTTGCAGAGCGATGGTGTCAACGAGGTGATGCTCGGCGAGGCTATCTACGAGGTTGCAGATATCTACCGTCAGTACTATCCAGATATTACCGTGGAGCATATCCAGGGGGCGATCGAGGCGGGTGACCAGGAGACATTATCGCTTGTATGGTCTCTTGCTGATAGACGTATGAATAGGGCGGCGGCCTATGCGTCGAACTACTGGGGCGACCAGCCATTCACCGCAGGACCCACCTACCTCGGTGCTGCAGCTATATTCTTGGCACTCCTTGGTCTAATGCTCCTCGAGGGTCGCGATCGCTGGTGGATTGTGGCGTCGATGCTCTTTATGTTGCTCTTGGCCTGGGGTGCTAACTTTATGGCATTTTATAACTTGATGTACGACATACTTCCTGGCTATCATAACTTTAGAACGGTGAGTATGTCTCTTGTTGTCCTTGAGTGGGCTGTGCCATTGTTGGCTGCTGTGGCTCTCTGGAGGGTGTGGAGCAAAGAGCTTACGTTCAAGCAGTTGGCTCGCTATGTGGGTGTGGCCTTTGGTGTTGTCGTGGTGTTGGTCGCTGCGATGATTGCGATTGCAGACTTTGGTGTTGCCGACATCGGCAAGGAGCTTGGTAACGAGTGGTGGGTAGAGCAACTCAAGGAGGCTGCCTATAATAGTCGTCGTGAGGCTATGATGAGCGATATTTGGCGTTCGATGATCTATGTCGTGCTCTCTGCAGTAGCCCTCTTGGCCTTTGCATGGAGTCGTGAGAATGGACGCAAATCTGTTGGCTACGGAGCTATCATCGCTGTGGTTGCTATTGTTGTGATGGATCTTGTGGGTGTTGGTGCTCGATATATGGGTGAAGAGAAGTGGCAGGGTAGCAAGCCTACCGAGATTGAGGCCACGGCGGCCAACCTCGAGATTTTGAAGGATAAGGAGCTCGGCTATAGAGTTCTCGATATGGACCACTTTGGCTCTGCTCACGCGTCGTACTTCCACCGTTCGGTAGATGGCTATCACGGTGCGAAGCTCGGTCGCTATCAGGATGTTATGGAACGCTACATCTCGCAGCAGAGTGGTGCTGTGCTCGCAATGCTTAATACGAAGTATATCATCGATGCCGATCAGGTCTACACCCTTGCCGAAGCTCTCGGTGTCGAGCCTCTGGGTGCTGCCTGGTTTGTCGAGGGTGTCTACACCGAGCCTACGGCTGCTAAGGAGCTCGAGGCGTTGAGCTTTGTCGATTTGTCGGCAAAGGCTATCGTCGCGGAGTCTCAGAAGGGTCTTAAGTCTCAGTATAACACTTCAGGACACATCTCTTTGGTGGAGTATGCCCCTAACCGCCTAAAATATGAGTATGAGGTTGAGGGCGATGCTCTTGCTCTATTCTCAGAGATATACTTCCCTGATGGTTGGACCGCCTATGTCGATGGTAACGAAGCAGAGTATTTCGCTGCCGACTATATGTTGCGAGCAATGGAGCTTCCCGCAGGCAAGCACACTGTGGAGTGGCGATTCAAGGCTCCGGCGTGGGGAGTGTCGACGGCTATTACGGCCATCTCGTCGTGGATAATCCTCTTGGGTTTGGTGGCTATTGTAGTCATAGAGATTCGTAAACGTGTTAAGAGCAAGGAGTAGTTATGGGAAGCAATAGCGAAAAACGAATGAGAAATAGGGTGCGTAGGTCGTACCTTATATCAACCGTAAGCATCGCCTTGGTGCTCTTTATTCTGGGTGCTGTGAGCTATGTTACGTTGTCGGCTGTGAATGCTGCTGAGGCTCTGCGTGAGCGTGTGGTGATATCGGTGGAGCTTGCCGATGACCTCTCGAAGGAGGACAAAAAGGCGATGGTTGCCGAGCTCAAAGAGCTGCCAGAGGTGGCCTCGGTTGGCTATACGACTAAGGATGAAAAGATCAACGATGATGAGTTTCGTCGTCAGTTTGAGCAGGATATATTTGCGATTTTAGATGAGAATCCGCTGCGTGACAGCTTTGAGCTAACACTTGCCAAGGAGAGCGTCGATGTCGATATTGTTGCAGGCTTGGTCTTCGAGCTTGAGCAGTTTGAGGGTGTTGAGTATATCTCTGTGCCACCAATCGAGATTGTCGACTCGATGCACGCAACGCTCTCAACAGTCGTTGTGTCGTTGATAGTCTTTCTTGGCGTGTTGCTCATTATCACACTGCTGCTGTTGAACAACACCATCCGCCTTGCTATCTATGCTAAACGCTACCTTATCAACACTATGAAGCTTGTGGGTGCTACTAAGTGGTACATTATGCGACCATTCTTGCAGAGTGCCCTATGGCAGGGTCTCTGGGGAGGCCTTCTCGCTGGTGCTATGGTGATTGGTCTGGTCCACGGGGCACAGCGTGTTGTGCCTGTGAACATCGAGGTGCTCGACTACCTCGAGGCGGCTATAATCATCGCAGGCTTAGTGGTGTTGGGCATAATTATCACCATAGCCTTTAGTGCCGCTGCGGTGAATAAGTTTGTGAATATGAAGACAAATAAAATACACCTTTACTAATATGAGTACAAATAAAACTGATGGTAGAGCGGAAGAGAGGGAGCGTATGCCGCTCTCTCGAAAGAACTACGTTATGATGTTGGTTGGCGTAGTGATTATCATTATTGGCTTCTTGCTTATGTCGGGTGGCGGTGAGCATACGGCTACCGAGTTCGACGAGTCGATCTTCTCGTTTCGTCGTATCACGCTTGCACCTATCGTTGTCATCGCAGGCTTTGTGTTCGAGATATTTGCTATTATGAAACGCTTCCCTGAGGGGCAAGATAAGTAGTATACACGATGGATATTTTAGAGTCAATAATCTTGGGTGCTGTGCAGGGTATCACAGAGTTCCTGCCTGTGTCAAGCAGTGGCCACTTGCAACTTGCCAAGGAGCTTCTTGGTGTTGAGCTTGAGGAGAACTTGGCCTTCGACGTTACGCTCCACGCAGCTACAGTGCTCAGCACTATCGTTGTGTTGTGGGGTGAGATTTGGTCGATACTCAAGGGTATCTTCACTCGCGAAATGAACGATGAGAAGCGATATGTCATAAAGCTTGTAATCTCGATGATCCCTATCGGCGTCGTGGGTTTTATGTTTAAGGACTATATCGACGCTATGCTCTCGTCGAGCTATATTATGCTCATCGTGGGAGCTATGCTCCTCGTTACGGCTATGCTCCTCAGCTTTGCCTACTATGCTCGTCCTCGTCAGAAGACCGATATCTCGTATCGCGACTCCTTTATCATCGGTCTGTCGCAGGCTGTGGCCGCTATGCCTGGCCTCTCACGCTCGGGAACGACCATTGCTACTGGTCTGTTGCTGGGCAACGAGAAGGGTGCTGTTGCAACATTCTCGTTCCTTATGGTCTTGGCCCCTATCCTTGGCGAGACGCTGCTCTCGGCTCTCGATGGTGGCTTGACTATGACAGGCGTAGACTTTAGTGTGCTTGTTGCGGGCTTCATCTCTGCATTTGTAGTGGGTGTTTTGGCCTGTCGGTATATGATTAATATTGTGAAACGAGGCAAGCTTATATGGTTTGCCATCTACTGTGCTATTGTCGGCATAGTGGCTATAGGCTCATACTTTATATAATATGGAGGAGTTTTCATTGAAGGGGGTAGAGTTCCCCGAGGGCTACGTTGCGGTTATCGACAAACCCTTGGAGTGGACCTCGGCAGATGTGGTGCGTAAGATTAAGTTCCAGCTTCGCAAGTGCGGATACCCCAAGATTAAGATTGGCCACGCAGGTACGCTTGACCCATTGGCCACAGGCATCTTGCTTGTCTGCATAGGTCGTGCTACTAAGATGGTTGAGGCCCTGCAGGCCGAGGAGAAGGAGTATGTCGCTGAGTTACAGCTCGGTGCTACTACGCCAAGCGGTGATATGGAGCACGAGGTCGATCAGACATATCCAACGGAGCATATCACCCGCGAGGCTGTAGAGCAGGCTCTGCAAAGCCTCACAGGCGAACGTGAGCAGCTCCCACCGTTGTACTCAGCAAAGAAGGTTCAAGGTGTGCGTGCATATGAGTTTGCACGTGCTGGCGAGGAGATTGAGCTTAAAAAGGCTCTTGTCAACATCTACGAACTCGAACTCTTGGAGTATGATATGCCACGCATCAAGATTCGCGTGAGATGTAGTAAGGGTACATACATCCGCTCGCTCGCATTCGAGATTGGCGAAGCATTGCAGAGTGGTGCATACCTTTCGTCGTTAAGACGCACACGCAGTGGTGGTTTTGTGGTCGATCGTGCCCATACTCTCGACGATTTTATGGAAAAATTGCGTGAGTGTGAAACAAAATAGAGAGTTTTGCGTATAAAGTTTGATTGTTACACGCTTTTTTAGAGAAAAAATGAAGTTATCACAGTATGGCTACGAGTTTTCGCAGGATATGATTGCACAGTATCCTACGATTAATCGTGATGATGCACGTCTGATGGTGTTGCACCGTTCTACAGGTGAGATTGAACACCGCACATTCAAGGATATTATCGAGTATTTCGACGAGAAGGATATGTTCGTATTCAACGATACGAAGGTGTTTCCTGCCCGTCTTCAGGGTTGTAAGGAGAAGACTGGTGCCGACATCGAGATCTTCTTGCTCCGCGAGCTCAATCGCGAGCTTAGATTGTGGGATGTATTGGTCGACCCAGCACGAAAGATTCGTATCGGTAATAAACTATACTTCGGCAACGATGAGTTGATGGGTGCCGAGGTTATCGACAACACCACATCGCGTGGTCGCACGCTTCGCTTCTTGTTCGATGGTTCGTATGAGGAGTTCAAGGAGGCGTTGTATGCTATGGGTGAGACCCCACTTCCACGCTGGGTTCGAGAGAAGGTTGAGCCAGAAGATGAGGAGTGGTATCAGACAATCTATGCTAAGCACGAGGGTGCTGTGGCAGCTCCTACAGCGGGTCTTCACTTCTCGAAGCACCTTCTTAAGCGTATGGAGATCAAGGGTATCGACTCTGCATTCTTGACCCTTCACGTGGGTCTTGGCAACTTCCGCACTGTCGATGTCGAGGATCTGTCGAAGCATAAGATGGACTCTGAGCAGTTCATCGTAACACCAGAGACTGCCGAGCAGATAAATGCTGCTAAGCGTGATGGCCGTAAGGTTGTGGCTATCGGCACAACTGTTATGCGTGCTATGGAGACTGCTGTGTCGGTTGGCGGTATGCTCAAGCCTATGGAGGGTTGGACCAACAAGTTCATCTTCCACCCATATCAGTTCACCGCAGCAGATGCCTTCGTCTCTAACTTCCATTTGCCATACTCAACACAGCTTATGATGGTTGCGGCATTTGGCGGCTATAATATGGTGATGGATGCCTACAAGGTTGCTCGCGACGAGGGTTATCGTTTCGGCACTTATGGCGACGCTATGTTGATTTTGTAGAAAAGATTTCGTATATTTGCCACTTAAAGCAGTATCGTTATGGCAGCAAACAAAATATTGTACGTTTGTCAGGAGATAGCTCCCTATCTTCCCGAAAACGAACTTTCGAAGCTAAGTCTCGATCTTGCACGCCAGATGCAGGAGCGTGGCCAGGAGGTGCGTACGTTTATGCCCCGTTTTGGATGTATCAACGAGCGTCGTAATCAGCTTCACGAGGTTATCCGCCTATCGGGTATGAATCTCATTATCAACGACAACGACCACCAGCTCATCATCAAGGTGGCCTCTATACCTTCGGCTCGCATCCAGATCTACTTCATCGACAACGACGACTATTTCTCACGTCGTGCGGTGCTTGAGGATGCCGATGGCAAGCCTTTTGAGGATAACGACGATCGTGCTATCTTCTTTGCTCGTGGTATGCTCGAGACTGTCAAGAAGTTGCGTTGGTCGCCAACCATCGTGCATTGCCACGGTTGGTTCTCGGCTATTGCCCCTATGTACCTTAAGAGGGTCTTCTACGACGATCCTTTGTTCCGCGATCTCAAGATTGTTGTGTCGTTGGCAGATGATAAGTTCGAGGGTACGCTCGCTGCCGACTTCAAGCAGAAGCTCGAGGGTGAGGGTATTATGGATAGCTCTATGAAGGTTTTGGAGGAGCCTACATACGAAAATCTCTATCGCTACGTTATGGAGTATGCCGATGGTGTTATCGTGACATCAGCAAATGCAAGCCAGGAGTTGATCGATTACGCTAAGCAGCAGGGCAAGAAGGTCCTCGATTATCAGGAGGGCGACGAGAAGGAGATCTTCGATAATTATAAGAGATTCTATGATGAGTTGTAGAGAGTTTTGGTCATACGCTGTGGCACTGCTTATTGCGGCACACCTCTTTGTGGGGTGTACCACAGAGGTAGACTATACACTGGGTGAGGAGTATATCCCCACCAACCAAAATATGGTGCTTAAGCGTCGTGTCTATCGTGCTGGCCAGATGAAAGAGGACGGCAAGGAGGTGCCTATGAATATGGCCTCTACGTACCTCTACTACAATGATTCTATCAAGAGCTCAAACCTCGACTATGTCTACTTTGGTGCTGAGAATAGCCAAGACTTTGGTAGCCGTAGGGCTGGCTTTATGTCGCAGGTGCTCTTCGGCACAAAGCTCGACGAGGAGTATGGTTGGGGCTATCGTCCAATCTTCGACTCGATGATGTTGTCGTTGTATGTCACTGACTACCACGGCGATACAACAAAGAGTCAGTATTTCGAGGTCTACGAGATTGTGTCGAATGATTATATCCCACGCGAAGGTGACACTATCTTCTACACAAGTTTCGACCCAGCGAAATATATTGCTGAAAAGCCTATCTTCAAGTTCAAGTATCCAAACCAGGATGCTGGAGTCTACGTGGGCGACATCACTGATCCGCAGTACACAAGTGTGCGACTCGAGGAGACAGACCAGACAATGGATTATATTCGTCGTTTGATGTTTACCACCGAGGCAGATCTCGCTCAGAATAACGACTATGGCCTTGATACAGACAAGATCTATCAGCAGGGCAACGAGGAGAAGTTTGTAGATAAGATTCGCGGTGTCTACATCAAGCCAAGCGATGAGATCGATGGCGAGGGTGCAATGTTTGCCACTGATGTCGAGAATACAGCTTTGTTGCTCTATGCTCGTAACCGCTATAAGGAGGATCCAAAGATTATCAAAGATACGATTATTATGTCGTACAACCTCTTTGTGAACCCTACGACATATGATGTCAAGGCTGGTAATGTCTCGCTCACTTGTGTCGAGCGTACGCTTATGAGCGAAGATGAGGTGGCTCTCGAGGCACATAGCGAGGTAACTGTAGGTAAGGTTGACGCTATGGGTGGCCTTGTTACAGAGCTTAAGTTCACAGATGAGTTCATCCAGTCGCTTGCCGACCTGGTGCTCAAGAGTGGCGAGGATAGCTATGTGTCGGTAAACCAGGCACACCTCAATATCTATCTCGAGGGCTCGGACTATGAATATGAGAATATCATCCCAGGCACTATCACCGAGGCCCTTAATAGCTCGATGGGTCGTATGGGTCTCTATGTACGCTATGGTGGCTGGGAGGCTGACTATGGTAATATTGTGGCTGTCACCGACTACCTCTATACCCAGGAGTCGAGCTCGAAGATACCATTCGACGGTTATCTTAACCGCTCATTGGCACGCTACCAGATGAATGTCTCAAACTTCATTCAGCAGTTGATTAAGGTTGCAGTGTCAAAAGCCGATGAAAAAGGTGTGGTTGACTGCAATGACGATGCCTTGAAGTACTACAGGTCAATATATATAGGCCCTGCAGCCGATGCACTCTTTGGCTTCAATCACCAAAAGATCTATGGTGGCGACACGATGGATGGTGGCGAGATCAAGACATTCCCAATATCGCTGGAGCTTGTATATACACTTGTGAATTAGAGAGTTACGAAAATAGATTACATTATAGCGAACCTAAGTCCTCGAATACTTAGGTTTTGCTGTGTAAAATGAAATAAGTTCAGATGCAGGAAAATTTAGTAATTGTTGAGTCCCCTGCCAAGGCAAAGACCATCGAGAAGTTCTTGGGCAAGAACTATATGGTCAAGTCGAGCTTTGGCCATATTCGCGATTTGGCCAAGAAGGGACTCGGTATAGAGGTTGAAAATAATTTCGAGCCTGTCTACGAGATACCTGAGGATAAGCGTAAGGTGGTTGACGAGCTCTCGCGTCTTGCACGTGGTGCTAAGACCGTGTGGCTGGCATCCGATGAGGACCGCGAGGGAGAGGCCATCGCTTGGCACCTCGCGAAGGTCTTAGACCTACCTATTGAGAACACCCGCCGCATCGTCTTCCACGAGATTACTCAGCGTGCTATTCTCAACGCTATCGAGAATCCTCGCACCATAGATATGAACCTTGTCAATGCCCAGCAGGCACGACGTGTGCTCGACCGCCTTGTGGGCTTCGAGCTCTCGCCAGTGCTCTGGAAGAAGGTGCGTCCAGCACTCTCGGCAGGTCGTGTGCAGAGTGTTGCTGTGCGTCTGATTGTTGAGCGTGAGCGTGAGATCATCGCCTTCCGTCCTGTGGTGAGCTATCGTGTGGTGGCTCAGTTCTATGTCGAGAACGATCCTAATCGCACTCTCTTTAAGGCTACACTCTCGCGAGCCTTCGAGAAGCGTGAGGAGGCCCTTGCATTCCTCGAGTCGTGTGTAGATGAGAAGTATCAGGTGTCGAAGGCCGAGGAGAAGCCTGTGCAGCGTTATGCAGCACCACCATTTACCACCTCTACACTCCAGCAGGAGGCAGGTCGTAAGTTGGGTATGTCGGTGGCTCAGACAATGTCTGTGGCACAGCGTCTCTACGAGCAGGGTCTTATCACCTATATGCGTACCGACTCTGTAAACCTCTCGGATATGGCTATCTCGCAGTGTAAGAACGAGATCACGCGTCTCTTTGGTGCTAAATACTCGTATCCTCATAACTTCAAGACAAAGTCTAAGGGTGCCCAGGAGGCTCACGAGGCTATTCGCCCATCATATATCGAGCGTCACGAGATCGAGGGTACAGCCCCTGAGAAGCGTCTCTACGAGCTTATCTGGAAGCGTACAGTAGCATCGCAGATGGTCCCTGCTGAGCTCGATCGCACAAATATCGAGATATCGCTTAGCCGCCGCTCGGAGATGTTCGTAGCTACGGGTGAGGTTGTTCGCTTTGATGGCTTTATGCGTCTCTACTCTGAGTCGTCCGACGACGATTCACAGCAGGAGGGCGAGGGTGGCATCTTGCCAAAGATGGAGGTTGGCACCCCTGTTGTCGCAACTACAATAACAGCTGCGGAGCGTTATTCGCAGGCTCCCACACGCTATAATGAGGCAGCACTTGTTAAGCGTCTCGAGGAGCTCGGCATCGGCCGCCCATCAACGTATGCACCTACGATCACTACGATCATCAACCGTGGATATGTCGAGAAGCAGAATCGCGATGGTCAGAAGCGTCAGGTAGAGCAGATGACTCTCTCGAATGGAAAGATATCGCACAAGACAATCACCGAGAGCTTTGGTAAGGAGAAGAGTCGCTTGGCACCTACCGACATAGGTATGGTGGTTAACGACTACCTCGAGTCACAGTTCGCATCTATCATCGACTACCACTTTACGGCAAATGTCGAGAAGGAGTTTGACCGTGTGGCAGATGGCGACATCACTTGGCACACTATGATCAGCGACTTCTATTCGCCATTCCACCAGCTTGTAGACTCAGCTATAGGCACACAGAGCGACCGTACACAGCAGGTGCGTATTCTGGGTGTCGATCCCAAGTCTGGTTGTACGGTTAAGGCTCGCATTGGCCGCTATGGCCCTATGGTTGAGCTCGAGGCTGCTGATGGCCAGAAGGGACAGTTTGCCTCGCTCAAGAAGGGTCAGCTCATCGAGTCTATTACCCTTGAGGAGGCTTTGGAGCTCTTCGCTCTGCCTCGAAACCTCGGCGAGTTAGATGGCGAGGCCTTGATGGTTGGTGTCGGTAAGTTTGGCCCATACTTGCGTCACGGCAAGACCTTTACCTCGCTTGCTAAGAGTGACGATCCCTACACAATCACCCGTGAGCGTGCCGAGGAGTTGTTGCGTGAGAATGGCGAGAAGCAGCGTGCTCAGTCAGAGCCATTGAAGACCTTCGAGGAGGATGCAAATATGCTCATCAAGAGTGGTATTTATGGCCCATATATTTCGTACAACGGCAAGAACTATCGCCTGCCACGTGGCTCTAAGCCTGAGAGTTTGAGCTATGTTGATTGTCAGCGAATTGTGGCTAAAGCTAAGAAATAACAAAATTATATATTCACCTTAAAACTAACTATTTATGAAGAAAATCTTTGCATTGGCACTCGGTCTTTTGACAGTATCGGGTGTTATGGCTATGGATGTTGACGCTAAGCCTAAGAAGCAGTCAGAGCAGCCAGAGGGTATCCAGTTTACTGTAGTTAAGGAGAACCCTATTACAAGCATCAAGAACCAGAACAGAGCAGGTACTTGCTGGTGCTACTCATCATTGGCATTCATCGAGTCAGAGCTCTTGCGTATGGGCAAGGGCGAGTATGACTTCTCTGAGATGTTCCTTGTTCACAACACCTACCTCGATCGTGCTGAGAAGGCAGTTCGTACTCACGGCGATGTATCTTTTGCACAGGGTGGTTCGTTCTACGATGTAATCTACGGTATGGAGGCTTTCGGTCTCGTTCCAGAGGCTGAGATGCGTCCAGGTGCTATGTATGGTATGACTCTTAGCAACCACAACGAGCTCTCTGCAGTGAGCGATGCTGTTGTTGCTGCTATCGCTAAGGGCCGTCTCCGCAGCTTGCAGGTAAGCCCTGATGGTGAGATGTTGTGGAAGAAGTCTATCGAGGCTATCCACGATATCTACCTCGGTGAGCGTCCTGAGAAGTTCACTTACAACGGTGTTGAGTACACTCCATTGTCATTCTACGAGTCTTTGGGCTTGAACGCTTCAGACTATGTATCTTTGACATCTTATACTCACCACCCATTCTACACATCATTCGCTCTCGAGATTCCTGACAACTGGCGTTGGGCTCAGTCGTACAACCTTCCTATCGATGAGTTGATGGAGGTATTCGACTACGCTATTATGAATGGTTATACTATCGCTTGGGGTAGCGATGTTAGCGAGGATGGCTTTACTCGTGAGGGTACTGCTATTCTTCCAGACGTAGAGAAGGCTAACACTGAGCTTGATGGTTCTGATATGGCTAAGTGGCTCAAGATGACAGAGGCAGAGCGTAAGAGCAAGCCTATGGCTGTCGAGCAGAAGTGGGTATCGCAGGAGGAGCGTCAGCTCGCTTACGATAACCGCGAGACTACTGATGACCACGGTATGCAGATCTACGGTATCGCTAAGGATCAGAAGGGTACTGAGTACTATATGGTTAAGAACTCTTGGGGTGAGGCTGGTGCTTACAAGGGTCTTTGGTATGCATCAAAGGCATTTGTTCGCTACAAGACTATGAACATCATCGTTCATAAGGATGCTATCCCAGCTGCAATCCGTGAGAAGCTCGGTCTCTAATCTGAGACTTTAGCTTATAATATTGCCCGACTAACACACGTGTTAGTCGGGCTTTTTATTGTCTATTGTTGTCTGGGTAGGGTAGCTTTTACTCCTATTTAAGATCTCTTGCTCCTATGCCGAGAGGTGCTATTATCATTACTATATATAGGCTTTACATATCCACGCCTCTCTGTGCTCCTAAGTACTATTTTCAGTTCATACAGAGCTATTAACTATCGAGTTGTATCAATGCTTCACAGTTGGCTATCAGAGAGGCCTCTATCGTCTATTTGGCTAGTGTACTATGGGTGAATACCATTATTCTCTACATCGTCTTGTTTCTGCACATACCTCACCTTTGTTTGCTGAGCAATGTGTGATGCAATGTAGTTCTCTTCCTTGTGCCCCTCTCGCCTAATAAAACAATCAGGGCGACCCAAAAGGTCGCCCTGATTTGTATTAGAGTGTAATTTTATTAATGTACACGGGTTTTAGCTGCGTATGAGATGCTATAAGCCTCTGCTCTACGCAACTCCTGCTTAACGTCGGTAAGCTTACCTACTGTTGCAGTCTTGTCGACACGCAAGTTGATAAGCATCTGTGACAATGCCATACCCTTCTTAGAGCTTGCATCGTGCACGAGGTCCTGGATATCAGAAACCTCACAGATTGCATCATTAAGCTGAATCTTAAGAGCGTCACCCTCGCCACGCTGCAAAGGCTGACCGATCCAGATGTTTACCAAACCCTTCTTATCAAGCTCTGTAATCTCGTGTGCCTCGGGCATTGAGACAGTCACCAATGGATCTGTATCTCTCATGGTCGTTGCCGCCATAAAGAAGAACAGAAGCATAAAGACGATGTCAGGAAGCGACGAGGTCGACATTGCGGGCACCTCTTTCTTGCCCTTTTTTGCCATTACTGCCATACTTACTTACGTGTTTGATCGTTAGGTTCGGCCTCAGAAACCTTCACAGGAACTGCCTTACGAATGTTTCCAGCCTGAATCTCATTCAACTCTTCAAATGGCTTACCATATGCCTGTACCGAGATAAGATCGCGGTAAACGTTGAAGGCGTGTGTAAGCTCGTCCTGTACCTGCAGGTAGATATTGTACTTGGTCTCGTTATCGGCCTTGAGTGATACGACACCCTGGCTGATCTCACAGCTGATGCCTGGCTCAATATCTGTTGCCTTCTTCTCAGAGCGATCGAAGCCTGAGAGGAAGTCGAGGACCTCACGTGACATTCGCGAGTGATCACCGCGGCGGTTAAGGTCGGCAGGCATATACTCCTCAGTGCCAACCATAATACGTCCCTCCTTAGAGACGTTAACCATAAGCACGTTACGCTCCTTGAGCTCTACATCATCCTGTTGCTGCTCGTTGTCGGCAATCGGAGGAAGCGTACGCTTCATACCCGAATCGACATCCATCGTAGTGGTAACCAAGAAGAATATCAACAGCAAGAACGCGATATCCGCCATTGAACTGGAGTTAATCTCTCCAGCCTTTCTCTTCGACTTTGCCATAAACTACGATTTAAAAATACCACGTACTGATGAGAATGCTGCAGCAAGGGCTGCACCAATAAATGCAAGGTATGTAATCCAAATGCTAACGTCAGCAATCATATACTCCTGTGCACCGAATACCTCGCGTGTCTCAGGATCGTTGCCAATACCGAATGGGATAGGCTCACCAGCAGCATCCAACATTGGGAGACCAACCTCGTTAGTAACGTAGAGCACTGTGCCGTCAACCCAACCGTGACCCTGGCTGATGAAGTAAGCTGCACCAACAACTGCTACAACAACAGCAACAGAAGCGATAGTCTTAACAATGTTACCAGAGTTCTGGAAGAAGTTGAGGATAAAGCCTACAACTACGAATACGATTGCAAATACCATCAAGAAGTACAACCAGTAGATGTTGTAGCTAATAACCTGAGCCAACTTCTTAACATTTGCCTGGTCGAGCTCTGCCTGAGCGATAGCGTCCTTAAGCATTGGGAGGTTAGACTCGAATGCTGTCTCGTTGTCGAGAGCTGTCTTGCGGTCGTTGAGAAGCTTCTGGTAGTCAGCAACAACAGCCTTAACAGCTGCGAGCTCACGCTTCTGAGCTGCGTTGAGAGCCTTTGATGCTGCGAGCTCCTCGTAAGTAGCTACGTAGTCAGCACGGCCGTCAACCTCTGCAACCTTAGTACCAGCAACCTTGCACATCTCCTCGAGGAGCTTCTGTGCAGGCTCAAACTCACCCTTCTTAGCCTCAAGAGCCTCATTGTTCTTTGCAACCTGCTCCTGAACAGCCTTGAACTCAGCCTCTGCCATAGCGATAACCTTCTCGGCCTCAGTAGCGTTAGCATCCCAAGTAATCTTAGCCTTGAGCTCCTCCAATGTCTTTGGAAGGTTGTTGATCTCCTCAACACTCTTCTTAGCAGCCTCGAGAGCAGCGTTCTGCTCAGGAGTGCGACGACGAACAGCCTCGAGCTCAGCAACCTTTGCCTGAGCATCCTTCAAAGCCTTGTCATCCTTGTTAGCGAGCTTCTCCTCGATCTCAGCGATCTTAGCCTCGATGTTGTTGATCTTCTCGAGTGTAGTACCATAGATAGTCGCATCTGACTTACGCATCTGGTTGATTGTTGCTACACCCATCGACTCGATACCCTCTGCGGTAGAAACTACCGACAATGTGTTACCGAGCTCATCCTTCTTCTCCTCACCATTCTCGTCGTACTGGCAAGTCATGCCTACGATATCAGCGATCTTATCCGAATCTGGAGCAGATGTGCCGACAACGATAGCCCATGCCATCAAACCGACCGAGATCAGTGCGAAGACGAGGAATACTATTCTATGTAACTTTTTCATATTATCAAATAATTAATAGTGGTCTAAAATTATCGCTTGCTGTATGCAGTGAGCATATCTACCAAAGAGATAGATGTATCCTCCATATTAACTACCTGAGACTCGATCTTAGAGAGAATGTAGTTGAAGAACACCTGAAGGATAACTGCAGCGATAAGACCCATAATTGTAGTCAAAAGAGCGACCTTGATACCACCAGCTACGACAGTTGGAGACATTGTTGCAGAACGCTCGATATCGTCGAATGCCTGGATCATACCAACAACGGTACCCATAAATCCGAGTGATGGAGACAAAGCGATGAACAAGCTAATCCAAGAGAGACCAGACTCCATCAAGCCCTGCTGAACTGAACCGTAAGAAACAACAGCCTTCTCAACAGCCTCAAGACCCTGATCGTAACGCATAAGACCCTGGTAGTAGATTGAAGCGATAGGACCGCGAGTGTTACGGCAGTACTCCTTAGCAGCCTCAACGCCCTCAGACTTGAGCAACTCCTCAACCTTAGCAACGAACTTCTTAGTGTTGATCTGAGCAAATGTCAAATAGAGGATACGCTCGATAGAGATTGCCAAACCAAGTACCAAGCAGACAAGCACTGGAAGCATCCAGCCCCAACCACCCTCGAGGAACTTCTTCATAAGAGCGAAGTGCATAGGCTCGCCAGCTGGCTCCTCAGTAACAGTCTCAACTGCTGCTGTCTCAGCAACAACCTCAGTCTGTGCAGCATCGTTTGCAGGAGCCTGCTCAGCCTCCTGAGCGTAAGCAGCGCTGAATGAGAGAGCAGCAGCTGCCAAAACCAAAAATAATTTTTTCATAATGATTTGTTTAGTTAAAATTTGTAATTTTTAGTAGTTGTT